>Ga0334900_1002940_pt1 | contig 13993 bp, 14 predicted proteins | sample GraSluR3_MG_2_FD_207231 | JGI IMG/M metagenome (GOLD analysis project Ga0334900, IMG submission 207231) | Sludge microbial communities from methane-producing bioreactor in Wageningen University, Netherlands - Granular Sludge_31_08-R3 | ecosystem: Engineered > Bioreactor > Anaerobic >...
ATCACTTCACAGACACCTTGAGAGGATTTGTTCTTTAAAAGAGGTGAACCAGAATTAAGCGGGGGAGAGGGATTTTTGACAAGAGCAGGAAATCTGTTTTCAAAGACCGCAAGGTTATAGTCTTGCTCAAGCTCTATATTACCCGGACATAAAGGACAGCCTTTAAATTCAGAATGTATAGGTCTACTTTTACGACTGGAAGAAATCATCACCCATTCGCCGGTCATGGGATTGTAGCGAAGCTCCTGCATCTTTCTTCCTTTCTTTTCTTTTAATTAAATAATAATACACAATTCTTCCATCATCTTTGATTTTTTTTATTTTTTGTAATCTTTTTAAAGCCAAAATTATCCACTTCTTCTAAATAATTTATCTTCAATGCTTACTTAATATTTTTTCTTAACATAAATATACATTTATTTTAAGTGATTTGCAAAAATTTGCATGATAGTTTGCATTGACTTTCTCTTTTTCTAAATATTTTTATTTTTTTATAAAATAGCGGTCTATTTTTAATTCCAGGTAGGTATTATTAAAAATGTATAAATTGGACTCTAAGAGCAGTTTTTACAATATTCTTTAACTAAATTTGTCATCAATTTGCTAACCGGAATAACCTCTCTGACACGATAGGCATTTGCGCCTGCAAAGGCAAATCCGTCTTTCAGTTCACCTTTTTGGGCATGGGTTAAAGCAGAAGCTATACAATAGGGGGCTTTCTTGAAATCACAGGTTTTCAGGCATTTCCAATAACATCTGAATGGCTTTTTATTACCTTCAAATACTTCCTGTAAAAATTGGTTTTTTATTGCCCTGCCCGGCAACCCTACAGGGCTATCTATCAGCACAAGGTCATCTTCACTACAATCCAGATATGCCTGTTTAAACTTTTCTGAAGCATCACATTCTTTGGTTGCGACAAATCGAGTAGCCATCTGCACTCCTTGGGCTCCCATCTGCAGGAAACGAAATATATCTCTACCGTCGAAGATGCCGCCGGCTACAATAACAGGAATATTTTTGCTAAAATCTTTTGCAAATGGTTTTAATACTTCGATAGTCTCAGGTAATAGCTTTTCCAGGGAGTATTCAGGGTTATTGATTTGTTCCTTCTTAAAACCAAGATGGCCGCCTGCCATCGGGCCTTCCAGCACAATCGCATCAGGAACATGTTGATAATTTTTCTGCCAATATTGAAATATAACTTTTACAGCACGGGAAGATGATACAATGGGAATCACTTTTGGTTTTTTTTCACCTGATTTTTGGGGAATTAATATATCTAAACCCTTCAAAGGCAATCCGGCTCCCAGCAATACCATGTCTGCATTTTCTTCAACAACAATTCTTACCATATCTTGAAAATCAGATAAGGCTACCATAATATTAACCCCAATTACTCCTTCAGTACTTTGTCTTGCTTTTCTTAGTTCTTTCCGAAAAGCCCGTTGATTGGCCCTTTTAAAATCAGTATTATAATCAGGTTCCATCATGCCGATTCCTGCTGTTGCTATTACCCCAACTCCTCCTGCATCGGCAACTGCAGAAGCCAGACCTGATAGTGATATACCTACAGCCATGCCTCCCTGGATAATAGGAATCTTTATTTTCAAATCCCCGATTCTCAATTTCGGCATTCCTGTTTGTTTCATATAAACCTTCTTTTTTGAGTCCTATTAATAATCAGCTATTTTCAATGGCAAAAATAAGTTCAGCTTCGGCAGCTATTTGCTCATTTACAGTTGCAATGGCTTTACCTATTCCAATTGAGCCCTTTTGTTTTACAATCTGAGTTTCCAGTTTCAAACAATCTCCGGGGATAACCTTCCTTTTAAATCTGGCCTTATTAATGCCTCCAAAGTAGACCAGCTTCCCCTTATTCTGCTCTTCAATTAATATCGCAACGGCTCCAACCTGTGCCAGAGATTCAATGATTAATACTCCTGGCATTACCATTTCACCAGGGAAATGTCCCGGGAAAAAATATTCATTAACAGTGACATTTTTATAGCCTACTGCGCTTTTGCCGGGTATTACCTGTTCAATTCTGTCAACCAGCAAAAATGGATAGCGGTGTGGAATTATTTTTTGTATTTGATTGCAATTCAACAATTTAATAAGCCTCCTTTTCTGATTTCCAATTTTTAAATAAGAGACTTACATTGTGTCCACCAAACCCGAATGAATTTGAAAGAGTATATTCCAAATCCATATTTCTTCCAGCCTTGGGAACATAATCTAAATCGCATTCCGGATCCGGATTTTCCAGACCAATGGTCGGTGGAACAAAATTATCCTGCATGGCCTTTATGCACACAATTGCTTCTACTGCCCCGGCCGCACCCAGCATATGAGCCGTCATGGACTTGGTTGAGCTTATCGGCACAGAATAGGCCTGCTCTTTAAAGACATTTTTAATTGCCCTGGTTTCACAAATATCGTTATAGGGTGTTCCAGTTCCATGTGCATTAATATAGGATACGTCTTTAGGGCTTATGTCTCCCTCAATAATAGCCTTGCTCATGGCTTCAGCACCACCTTCCCCTTTCGGGTCTGGTGCTGTAATATGGTAAGCATCACAGGTAACTCCACAGCCAATAATTTCAGCATATATTCTGGCTCCTCTTTTTTGGGCATTCTCTAAAGTTTCCATGACTAGGATACCCGAACCTTCTCCTATTACAAAACCATTTCTATTCACATCAAAGGGGATAGAAGCCCTTTCCGGTTGATTATGAGAACACAGTGCGCCCATTGAAGAAAAACCGGCAACTGCCAGGGGAGTAATTGCAGCTTCAGTGCCACCACTTAAGATTATTGTTGCCATCCCCTGCTGCAAAAGACGAAAGGCATAATTAATTGCAGAAGCACCTGAAGCACAAGCTGTTACAACGCTTTCACAAATACCCTTTAAGCCATACTTAATTGCTATATTGGCAGAAGCTATGTTTGAAATAGCCATGGGAATAAACAAAGGCGAAACTCTTTTTGGACCTTTTGTTATAATCTTCTCATTCTCTTTCTCAACAGTCGAAAAACCACCAATCCCGGTTCCCAGGATAACACCACAATCATTCCCGGGCCTATTCCCATCCAGACCTGAATCCTTTATTGCCTCATCGGCTGCAATCATGGCCATCTGGGTAAATCTATCCATTCTTTTTGCTTCCTTAAAATCCAGGATATTATCCTTGTCAAGTTCTTTTACTTCAGCTGCAATTTTAACTTTAAAATCAGTTGTATCAAAAGCTGTTATAAAATCAATCCCAAGCACACCTTCTTTTGTGTTCAACCAAAAAGTCTCAACATCATTTCCAATCGGCGTCAAAGCGCCCATTCCAGTAATTACCACTCTATGTTTCAATTATAAACACCACCCTTATATTTCCATTCCACCGTCAATGCGAAAAACCTGTCCGGTGATATAATCTGCTTTATCTGAAATTAAAAAATTAACCATATTGGCCACATCTTCCGGTAATCCAAATCTACCCAATGGCACTCGTGATAATATTCTATCTTTCTGTTCTTCTGAAAGCCGGTCAGTCATATCAGTCTTTATATAACCGGGAGCAATAGCATTTACTGTTATATTTCTTGTTGCCAATTCTTTGGCGACAGATTTGGTAAACCCGATAATCCCGGCTTTGGAAGCTGCATAATTGGATTGTCCGGCATTCCCGGCAATTCCTACTACAGATGAAACATTAACAATTCTTCCAAATCGTTTTTTCATCATTATTTTACTGGCGTATTTTGTACAATAAAAAGTGCCCAGCAAATTAATATCAACTACACGCTGAAATTCTTCTTCTTTCATTCTTATAAGCAAATTATCTTTGTTGATGCCAGCATTATTTATCAGAATATCCAGTTCATTAAAATTTTCCAAGGCTGAATCAATTAATTTTTGTGCATCACCAGGATTACTGACATCTCCCTGGACTAAAACACAACGTCCCCCTAAAGCGTCTATTTCCTTCACTAAACCAAGGGCGGCTTCCTCGTTTTGATAATAATTTAAAACCAGGCTCACTCCTGATTCAGCCAAATTAAGGGCTACAGCTCTACCAATACCGCGAGCTGCCCCGGTCACTATTGCAGTTTTACTGTTCAATGTACCTGGCATAGGCGTTTCTCCAATAATCTTAAAGTTTTATTTAAAGACTCAACATCTTCCACATTAGTAATTGTTAGATTTGGTTCAATTTTTTTAAGAAAACCACTGAGTACCTTACCAGGACCAATTTCGATAAATGTGTCCACTCCATCCTGTATCATCCTTATGATACACCTGGTCCAGAGAATAGGATACATTACCTGTTTCCTTAAGAATTCCTTAATCATTTCTTTTTTTACTATATAATCAGCAATAACATTACTTATTACCGGTGTTTTTATATCTCCAACCTCAACATTGTTGAGTTCCAGGGCTAATCTTTCAGATGCCAAACGGAGCATAGAGGTGTGAAAAGGAGCGCTCACCGGTAAGGGAATAACTCTTTTAGCTCCTTCTTTCCTGGCAAATTCACCTGCCAGGTCAACTGCCTGCACTTCACCGCCAATAACAACCTGTCCCGGGTAATTATAATTTGCAGGCTCAACAATTCCTTTTTTGCTTGCTCTCAGGCATACTTCTTCTACTGTTTTATCATCTAAACCTAAAATGGCCAGCATTTTTCCTACTCCAATCGGAACTGCTTCCTGCATATACTGACCTCTTTTTCTCACCAGCTGAACTGCTTCGGCAAAACCAATTGCTTTAGAACAAACCAGGGCTGAGTATTCTCCAAGGCTTAAGCCAGCAGTAATATCTGGATTAATTCCATATTCCTGTAAAGCGCTTAAAGCCGCTATGCTGGTTGTTAAAATAGCGGGTTGTGTATTTTCAGTTTTATTTAAAGCTTCAGGAGTTCCTTCAAAACAAAGTTTATCAATGTCCATATTAAGGACTTCTTTTGCAATATTAAATACCTTCCGGCAGGAAGAAAAATTTTCATAAAGCTCTTTTCCCATTCCTACATACTGAGCCCCCTGTCCGGAAAATAAAAAAGCGGTTTTTCCCATCATATCTCACCCCTTTATAAATCTATAGATAATTATTATTCTTTTTTAAACAAAGATGTTCTTCGGGTAAATACCTCTTCAGCTTCGGAGAATATCTCTTCAATAATTTCATGGCAACTTTGTTCTTTTTTTATTAAACCGGCAATCTGGCCTGCCATAACAGAGCCCATCTCCATATCACCTTCACGAGTAGCACGGTATAGGGAACCTTTTCCCAGTTCCTCAAATTCTTCCAGAGAAACCCCTTTTATTTTCTCCAGCTGTTGAAATTCGCGGGCTAGTTTATTCTTTATTACCCTAACCGGATGACCTGTTGCCCTGCCGGTTACTATAGTACTGGTGTCTTTAGCCTGTAGGATTTTTTCTTTATATGCCTTATTTATAGTGCATTCGCAGGCCACAAGAAAGCGGGTACCAATTTGTATACCGGAAGCACCAAGCATAAGAGCTGCTGCCAATCCACGGCCATCTCCAATTCCTCCGGCAGCAATAACCGGAATATTAACAGCATCAACTACCTGGGGTATTAGTGCCATAGTATTTAATTCTCCAATATGGCCTCCTGCTTCTCCCCCCTCAGCAATAAGGGCATCCACCCCTATTTTTTCCATTCTTCTGGCAATCGATACCGATGGAATTACCGGTAATACCTTAACTCCATTCTCCTTCCAGTAAGGAATATACTTGCCAGGACTGCCGGCTCCGGTGATAATTATTTCAACTCCTTCTTCAATTGCCGTCTTTGCTATTTTTTCTGCATCAGGATTCAATAACATAATATTAAGGGCAAAAGGTTTTTTAGTTAAAGCCCTGGCTTTTCTGATTTCTTTTCTTATCCATTCTTCCGGAGCATAACCTGCAGCAATAACACCTAAACCACCAGCATTTGAGACAGCTGAAGCCAGCTCAGCATCGGCAACCCAGGCCATTCCGCCTTGAATCAAAGGGTATTTAATATTTAACAGCTCATTAACAGATGTTTGTATCATGAACGCCCTCCTTTCATAGTCCAATCTAAAAGTATTGCTCCCCAGGTTAGTCCTCCACCAAAGCCAACCATTATTATCCGGCTACCAGCATTAATCATCTTCTTTTGAATCATCTCATCTAATGCCAGAGGAATACTGGCTGCAGAAGTATTTCCAAAATGATCCATATTTTTATAAAACTTATCGGGCGATACTTTTAATTTTTTGGCCACATTATCAATAATTCGGTAATTAGCCTGATGAGGAACAATATAATCTATCTCATTAATCATTAAACCATTTTCTACCAGCACTTTTTCAATGCTTTTATACATAATATTGGTAGCAAATTTAAAGATTTCTTTCCCATTCATAAAGATATAAGAATGGTTATTAGTAATTAATTGTTCTTTTATAAAAGGATTTTTAACCGATACAGCTGGAAGAGTTAAAAATTCCTCCAGATCTCCCTGAGAGCCTGTATAGGTAGAAACAATGCCTGCTTTTTTGCTTTTTTTCAATATCGCAGCACCTGCACCGTCCCCAAACAAGACACAGGTATTTCTGTCGTTCCAGTCCAAAACTTTTGATAATACCTCGGCTCCGACTATTAATACACACTTACTCTGGCCGGATTTAATAAAAGTATCGGCAATCTGTAAACCATAAATAAATCCAGTGCATCCGGCAGAAACATCAAAACTTGGTATATCTCTTATACCAAGTTTTGACTGAAGCATACTAGCTGTAGAGGGAGTAAAAAAATCAGGAGTAATTGTGGCAAGAATAATCAAGTCGATTTCAGCAGGTTTTATTTTCGCCTGCTCAATGGCACGTTTTGCTGCCTGCAGAGCTATCTGAGAAGTCTTTTCGCCAGTCGAAATTCTTCTCTCTTTAATGCCGGTTCGGGCAGTAATCCATTGGTCTGATGTATCAACAATACTTTCCAACTCGTCATTTGTAACTGTTCTTTCGGGAACATAGCCACCTATCCCAATTAACTCGCTGTAAACCATTTAATATTTACCTTTTTAGCTTATTTAAAAATTCTAATAATACCTATTTATATTAGCATATATTAGTAGTAGATAATAATAACAAGTATAAGTATATAATTGAATTATGCTTGTGTCAATACTGCAATAAAAATAAAAGATATAAGATTAATTTACTAAAGAGAAACTATCTATTATAATTAGTATATTATTTTGGTGATTCTGGATTAATTTATTAAATTATTTAAAACACAAGAGGAGGTACTTGTTTTGCGTAAAATAAACCTAAATGGCATCTATCCACCTATTGTCACTCCTTTTTATAATGAGGAAGTTGCCTATCAATCCCTGACTAATAACATGGGAAAATTAAATCAAAGCGGTATTAGCGGTGTGGTGGTTTTGGGTTCTAATGGTGAAAATGTTTTTCTTTCAGAAAAAGAAAAAATTGAAGTTGTCGAAACTGTTATCAAATCAGCTTCCAGGGAAATGGAAATTATTGCCGGTACCGGGTGCGAATCAACTCAAGAAACCATCTATCTTACCAATAAAATGGCAGAGGCCGGAGTCCATGCGGCACTGATTGTTACCCCTTTTTACTATGGAAGCAAAATGAATGATGAGGCGTTAATAAATTATTATTCTTCTGTTGCCGAAAAATCAGAAATTCCAATTTTACTTTACAATGTTCCCAAGTTTACAGGAGTCAACATAAGTGAAAGAGTGGTATCAACGCTATCAATGCATTCTAATATAATTGGCATTAAAGATAGCAGTGGTAATGTTAATCAATTAGGACAATACCTTAATTGTGTTGATTCGGATTTCAATGTTTTAGTAGGCACAGCAGGGGCATTGCTAGGGGCTCTTACTCTGGGATGCCAGGGAGGTATACTTGCTCTTGCTAATGTCGTTCCGGAAAAATGTGTAGAAATTTATCAATTAACAAAAGAAGGAGACATAGAGAAAGCACGAAAATTACAACTCCAAATGATTCCTGTTAATTATGCAATAACAGCCCAATATGGTATTAGTGGCTTAAAATATGCCATGGACTTACTGGGCTATGAAGGGGGAGAAGTCAGGTCACCTTTATTGCCGATTAAAGCTGAGGAACAGGATAAAATCAGAAATATTTTATTAGGGGCTGAATTAAAAATCATTAAATGAGTTAACATGCATTTAAATCTAAATTAAATTATTTTAATAATCTAGAGCTTTATTATTGATTTTTTCTTGTTTATTGATTAATTTTTCCCATTGAACTATCAGCTCATCCAACTCGTTTTGGACTTGATGCAGTTCTATCTTAAGTGCCTGCACTTTTTGAGAATTTTGCAATATTTCTATCTGGCATAGCTGCTCCTCGATATTGGCCTTTTGCTTATCAAGATAACAGATCTTTTTTTCTAAAGGTTTTAGATCTTTATCTATTTCTTTAATTTGACGATATTGGAGATTTCTTTGTTGAGCTGCCATTCTCTTTTTTTGCTTATCAAGAGAACTTGGCCTTAACTTTTTCGTCTTTGTTGAAAATTTGACTGCCTCCTGACTTTCCTTTTCCAGGAGTTTTTGTCGCTTTTGAATAAAATAAGAATAATTTCCGGGGTAAATATAAATCCTGCCTTCTCTTATCTCGATTATCTTCTTTGCAAGCTGGTCCAGAAAAAAACGGTCATGGGAGACAATAAGTATAGTTCCCTGGTATTGCATTAATGCATCATGAAATATATTTTTGGTTTCTATATCGAGGTGATTTCCGGGTTCATCCAAAATAAGAAAATTTGATTCCTTTAGTAATAATTTTGCCAGTGCCAGGCGGGATTTTTCTCCTCCTGATAATTGGCTCACCAATTTGTAGATGTTATCACCGGTAAAAAGAAAAGAACCTAATAGATTCCTCTTTTCCTGGTCGGTTAATCTTGTTCCGTTTTTATCAATTTCTTCCCAGACCGAATGTTGATAATTTAAATTTTGTGCGCTTTCCTGTGAAAAAAAGGCAATTTTAACCCGGTAACCCCAATCAACCAGGCCTTCCTCAGCAGATTCAACTCCGCTGATAATCCTTGATAAGGTAGATTTTCCGGCACCGTTAATACCTGTTAAGGCAACACGTTCACCGCGATGTATGATAAAATTTACACCTTGAAAAACTGTTTTCTCTCCATACTTATGGCCAACACTCTTTAATGTAACTACATCTTCTCCACTTCTGGGGGCAGAGGCAAACCTGAATTTAACTCGCTGCTGAGATTCTTTTTTCTCAACCGGTTTGAGCTTATCCAGCATCTTGATTCTGCTTTGAACCTGAGCAGCCTTGGTAGCCTTATAACGAAATCGTTCAATAAAGTTTTCCAGATGTTCTTTTTTTTCTTGTATATGTTTCTGATATTTTTCTGCAAGTTCTTTACGCTTAGTTTTTTCTGTTAAGAAGAAACTATAGTTACCTTTATAAAAGGTCAGTTTTTGTTCGGCCAATTCGGCAATCTCTTTAACAGTTTTATCTAAAAAATAACGATCATGAGATATTACTATCAAGGTCCCTGTGTAACGGGCTAACCAGTTTTCCAACCATTCCAGGCTTTCCGTATCCAGGTGATTTGTAGGCTCGTCCATTAATAATACTTCTTTAGAACTAATTAGCAATCCGGCTAACACTACCCGCATTTTCCATCCTCCAGAGAAAGAAGAACACGGTTTTAACCAGTCCTGTTCGCTAAACCCTAATCCCTTAATGATACTTTTTGCTCTTGCTTCAAAGCTATATCCGTCCTTAATCTCATACTGATAAGATGTTCTTTCATAATTCTCTGAGATGTTCTTAAAATCATTATCTTTGGAATCTGTTCTTGATAATTTATCCTGATATTGATTCATCTTATTTTCCAGGTGAACTATTCCAGTGGTTTCTTTTAAATAATCCCTCAAAAGATAATCTGATAGCATAATAAGATCCTGTGGTAGATAACCTATAGTTTGTTTCTTCGGCAAAATAACATTGCCTTCATCAGGCTCATGCTGACCTATTATGATTTTAAAAAGTGTAGTTTTCCCGACCCCGTTATCACCAATTAACCCTATCCTGCTGCCTGTTGGAATCTGCCAGTTCAAATTATTGAAAAGTATCTTGTCTGGAAAATCAACTTTAATGTTTCTTAATATAATCATCTTGAAAGAAAGGCTTCCTGTAATAATTTTATATAATACAACAGTTAATATTTTTCGCTCCTGCATATCGCTCCAGGCAAAGTAATGTTCTTTCCATTGCTTCCTGTAAGGGGTCCTTGCCATTAAAATCGATGATGGCAATCAGAGCACTCTCGGTTTTAGCAGTAATCATTGAGCGTTCAGAATCACTGGTAGGACTGCCAAAAGGGCCAATCTTATCCTTGAAGACAGGTAAATTTTCAATATTCATCAAGCCCCTGCCAATAGCCTCATAAGTTTCAGATGTCTTACCAATATCAAAGATTACAGGTTCTACTAACTGTTTACAATCATAACATCCTATGGAAAATTGAGAAGATATGGAAATAAAATTTATAATATCCACAATATTATTGACCCTGTACAGCTCTTTACCGCTGACAATTCTCCTCAATAAAGCTTCAGCCGAACACCGATAACGCGCTGGTTCTTTTCCCAGGGCACGATAAGCCTCTCTGGTATGACTGATAACAGGCAATTCGGCGATTTGGTTCATGCCAAGAGAAAACCGGGCATGGTATGCAAGTTTCTCTATTTCATTCCAAAGAAATTGATTATTTTTTTGATACTTTACCTCTGCTTGAATCAAACCCAACCTGGTACCAGGACATAATTGGCTTAATTCATGGGATATTTCAATTTTAACCATAAATAAATCCTTTAAATGCTTATATTTCCAACCATTACTTTATTTTGAAATTAATTCTAATTTAATGAATATATAATAACATATATAAATACAATAATAACATAAGGAATTATAGGATCTATAATTTTCAAATCAATTTTTTCTATACGTAATAATGTATCTTAATCAATATTTTGATTAAAAAAATTATGGCAAAAGGCAGGCAATGCAAAGGCAGCACGGTGCATCTGCGCATGGTAATATTTTAAATGAGATAATTGATTTAGTCTTTTTGTTTTAAAATCTTCAACAGGATGATATTTTTTTGAACAAAAACTAAAACCAATCATTCCACTGGGATAAGTAGGTACCATGGTGTAATAATAAAAAGTTTTTGGAAATATAATTTTTATAAAGTTAAAGGTGGATTTTATAAAATCAGTATGCCAGAAAAGGGATTCTAATTGTGTAACTGCAATTCCGTCTTCTTTTAAGGATTTAAACAGGGATTTGTAGAAATCTTCAGTAAAAAGAGTTGTCCCCGGACCAATAGGGTCAGAGGAATCAACAATAATTATATCGTATTGGCTTTTCCTGTTTTCCAGGAAATTTGCTCCATCCTCATAAAACATATGTACTTTATCATTATCAAAACTTTTAGCTAGTTTGGGAAAATATTCCCGGCATATCTCGATAACCTTCTTATCAATTTCACAAACATCCACTCTATCCACCTGAGAATGTTTGGTAATTTCACGGACAGTTCCACCGTCTCCTCCACCAATTACTAAAATGTCCAGAGGTGATGGATGAACACACATGGGTACATGTGCAATCATCTCATGATAACCTGGCTCATCAGCTTCGGTCAGCATAATAATACCGTCATTCACTAATACTTTACCAAAAGCAGGTGTATTTACCACACATATTTCCTGAAAAGGTGAAACAACTTTTTTAAGGACGTTATCCCCTTTTATCTGAAGATAACGTCCCTTTTCTTTTTCGTATTGATCTCCAAACCATAATTCTAACTTGCTCAAAGTACTATTTCCTTAAAATATAGTGAATCTTAATATCTTTTGCCTGAAAAAATTTTTGAGTAAAATCAGCAGCTACCTGCGGATCGTAATATTTACAGCTAAAGATATCAATATAGGCGTTGTTTGTCAAATTAGCGAAATGTCCTGAGATTAGAGAGGTTTCGATTAATTGAGTCATCGAATACCCGGCAACTCTCTCGTCTTCACCAAAATTAACAACTTGAGTATCACCAAATTTTTTCATTTCAATTAAATCACATAATTCATCTACATAGCGCTTGATTGCATCTGCATCTCTAATTGTATCAGGATTACAGTTATGTAAATCAATACTGGTAAGCAATCCCCATATGTTTTCTTTTAAATAATAGTCTTTCTTACATTGTTTTTCTAATTCTTTTAACTTTTCCATTATTTTAATAAACCCCCGCTTTTGGAGATATTTTTTTATTTATTTTAATTGGAAAACGGATGTTCCCTCTTCTCATTTCTGTTACCGATACAGTCTTTACATCCAGTTCTTTTTCTATATGATCTAATGCTTTCTGACTATTAACACTCTGGCCGCATGTAAAAATATCCAGAGCAGCATAACCATATTCCGGCCAGGTATGAATAGTAAAATGAGACTCTGCAATAATTATCACACCACTTACTCCCTGGGGAGCAAATTGATGAAAAGATGTTTCTAAGGCTGTGGCTCCGGAAACATGAACTGCTTCTTGTAACACCTTTTTCAATTCACCTAGATCATTCAGTTTTTCTGAATCACATTCATATAGTTCTACTAAAAGATGATTTCCCAAATAATCCATTTTTTAGACCCTCTTTTCCCCATAAAAATTATCAACGAACTAACATAAAATAACAGAAAATTTTCTAAAAATCAATCTTTTTTTAGAAGAAATATTTTATTTTTCAGGCAGCTTTTTAAAAAACTCTTTTCATCTCTTTTAAGCGCTTTTATACTCTCTCATTCAGCTAATTCTAATGCCAATTCTACCATGTCATCAAAGGTCTTTTCTCTCTCAATTGATGTGGTTTCTTCACCGGAAATCAAACTATCACTGACCGTCAGAATTGATAGAGCCATTACTTGAAATTTTGCTGCAATTGTATAAAGGGCGGCTGTTTCCATTTCTATGGCAAGAGCGCCATAATCTGCCCAAAGCTGCCAATGATTCGGATTATCATGGTAAAACATATCAGTTGTCAGGACATTTCCAATTTTTACAGACAAATTTCTTCGGTCTGCAATAGATACTGCTTTTTGTAAAAGCTCATAACAGGCAGTTGGTGCATAATCCTTTCCGTTAAAACGAATCTTGTTTATACCCGAATCAGTAGAAGCACTCATAGCCAATACTATATCCCTTACTTTTACTTCGGGTTGAATTGCACCACAACTTCCGATTCGAATTAAGTTATTTACCTGGTATTGATTAATTAATTCATGGAGGTAAATAGAAATCGAGGGTATACCCATGCCTGTTCCCTGAACAGAAACCAATTTACCCCGGTAATGTCCTGTAAAACCATACATTCCCCTTACCTGGTTATAACAATACACTTCTTCCAGATAATTTTCAGCGATATGCTTTGCTCTCATCGGGTCTCCCGGTAATAATACAGTAGGAGCGATATCTCCTGCTTCAGCTCCAATGTGTATACTCATCTTAGCCTCCTTTTGGGATTCATATTAAAATATTTTTTATTTTACCTTAATATTATTAATATATACTGAAAAATTATCATGTTTAGGAAATGAATTCAATTTATTTTTGTTATTTTTATATTTTTAAATTGAAAACAATACTTATAAAATTATAAAATAGATCTATTAAATTGTGGGTAACCCTTATAATTTATAATTACAGGGCAATAAATATAGTATTTCATAGTGACATTTTATCAAGATAATTAATAAGGTGACATTATCACAAATTAATCACAAAAATTTTGAAAAACCCCTTGACATATTAAATATCAGTGTTATAATATTCTCTGGTTTGAAGAAAATAAACCATTAAATATTCTTTTCATTTTTATACCTCCTTTCAAACCCGCTTTGTTTTATAGCAAAGC
>Ga0334900_1002942_pt1 | contig 13979 bp, 9 predicted proteins | sample GraSluR3_MG_2_FD_207231 | JGI IMG/M metagenome (GOLD analysis project Ga0334900, IMG submission 207231) | Sludge microbial communities from methane-producing bioreactor in Wageningen University, Netherlands - Granular Sludge_31_08-R3 | ecosystem: Engineered > Bioreactor > Anaerobic > Unclassified...
TTTTCAAAAACCCCCGGGGATTTTTTTTGGAAAAGTTATCAATGCCCCGGCCGTTCCTTGAAATTTTGAGTAATTTTATAAGGCAATAACAAGTAAAAAAAGGTCAACCTATAGCAGGACAAGACATGAAAATCTGGGAAATGATAGCCTAGCGGCAGTCTGTCAAAGATTTGATTTTGTTGCCTAGATTTCGATTTTTTACCTTGAATCCTGAAAATCTCACCTTGATTTTTAGGCACAGACAGACTTTCGCTAGGCTAGTAAATTTTTCGCCTGACCAAGAATCAGATTTGACCGAAGTAACGCCCGAGAAAAGTAGGAGAGAGGTGCAGCGTTTTAGGAATTGCTTGAAATTTGAAATTCATCCTGAATCAAAGAATTTTCCGCCTTGACTGAAATCCTGCATGATTTAAAGTTCACACCTTGACCCAAATCCTGCACGAAAGAATTTCACCTCGAATTTATCGGCGGATTGCATTTCAGTTTTGGAAAATTGCTTGAGAAAAGAACGCTGCGAGGGAAAGTTGGGCGTTATGATTTAAGAATTCCAGCGCGCAAAAATTTCCTTTGGCCAGCGCACGGGCGAACGCAGAACAGATTGAGATAAAAAAGAAAAGTACAGGCACCAACAACGGGTACATCGCATGCCCCAGGGCTGGTCGATTAGGAATTTATCCTGTTTCAATTTACCTTTATCGGGTGGATACGGAAACCGCCCTGAACCGACGGGGCACGCAACGTACCCCCATCCGTTACCGCCAATGCTAAAAAGACCGATAATGCCATAATATACAACACATTACGAGTATCCGAACGAGAAACTGAATAACTTTTGAAAGAGATAAAAGACTAAAAGTTTTATTTTAGTCCAGCCCGCATTTAATAATTTGAAAGCCTACTGCTTACCCACATTTGGCACATTGCCTTTTGCCTGCTAACATACAACCCCCATAGGCAAAAGCCAAAGAGCCAAATTTCCCACGCTTTTGAAAAGTGGTTGATAAGTAATTTTCGATTTTACTCAAAAATCAGCAAAATTTAGATTACTTTGTGACTCTATAATAGATTTTTACACAAAAGAAACGATGATAGATAACTCATTAATAACTAAATACACATTTTCAGGACACGACTCCTTTCAGTGTCGACAACTTTGGCTGAAAAAGGGATTTGATTACGTGCAAAGGGGGAAAAGTTTTAATGACGAAGATGCTGTTGTACAACTTGGAGTTGGGAAAAATATGGTTTCATCAATACGTTTTTGGTTAAAGGCTTTCAATGTAATTGACAATAAAGACATACCAACCGAGTTCGGCAAAAGAATGTTTGATGATGAAATAGGATATGATCCTTTTTTAGAGGATGAAGGTAGTTTATGGCTTTTACATTATCAACTCGTAAAAAATGGTTATGCTTCAATTTACTACATTATTTTCAACGAGTTTAGAAAGGAAAAACTGTTCTTTAATAAAGAAACGTTTGTAAACTATATTAAAAGAATCGGAGAAAGCAATTCCGACTTAAATTTCAATGAAAATACTGTTGCTAAAGACTTTATAGTTTTTACTAACCTTTATAAAAGCGACAGTGAAAACAAGGATGTAGAAGATAGTTTTTCAGGAATACTCTCAGAATTAGACATTTTAAAGACAACTGGAAAAGGGAAGGAAGAACAATTCTTCATTGATAATAATGAAAGAGATAATCTTCCTGAAACTATTGTGTTGTTTACAATAATTGACAATCCGAATTACGGTAGTTCTATTAGTTTAAATTCATTGGAATTTGACATCAATAGTCCTGGTTCAATTTTCGCATTAAATCGCTCAGGGTTAGTGAACAAAATCTCTGATATAGTGTCTGATTATAAAGAAATCACTTTTACTGACCACGCAGGGATTAAAGAATTACAATTCAAAAACAAACTTGATGGTTACACAATTTTAGATAAGTACTATGGCAAATAACTTCACCACATCCGTTAATATTATTAGGGACACTGACAGGGAGTTCAATTACATCCCAACCCCTAACGCAAGTCAAGTTGTCAGCCAAATAGTTAATGATTTCAAAAAAGGAATTCGTTCTTTTAATATTGTTGGAACATATGGTACAGGAAAATCTTCTTTCCTTTTAGCGTTTGAGCAGAGTTTAAAAGGTCATAAGCGATATTTTAATCCAAATTTCATTGCTAATCCAAAATTTGAATTTGTAAAAATAATTGGTTCTTACTCTTCAATTATTGATCAATTTGCTGATTACTTTAACGTTAAAACAAGCAGTTATAAACAAGAAAATATACTTTCAGAGATATTTAATAAATACCATTCTTTAGCGAAGAATGATAAGATTCTATTTGTTCTGATAGATGAGTTTGGAAAGTTTCTGGAATATGCCAGCAAACATAATCCAGAAAATGAATTATACTTTGTCCAACAATTAGCAGAGTTCTGTAATAATCCTAAGCACAATATTGTTTTAGTTACAACAGTACATCAAAGTTTAGAGTCATACGCTTATTCATTAAGTAATACTCAAAAACAAGAGTGGATTAAAGTTAAAGGACGTTTCCGTGAAATTACATTTAATGAACCTGTTGAACAGCTCTTGTATTTAGCATCAGAATATGTTGCTGAGAATTTTGAACAAAAGAATTCTAGCAAGGATATTGAAAAGTGTTTAAAGTTGACGACTGAAACAAAAGCATTCAATTTTAACTCCGATTTTTTAAAAGAAATTGCCTCAAAGTTATATCCTCTCGATATTCTTTCAGCCAATGTTTTAACCCTTTCATTGCAACGATATGGACAAAATGAAAGGTCATTGTTTTCATTCCTTGAATCATCCGACTACACAGGCCTATCAAAATTCAACCAAAAGGAAAATCCCTTTTACAATCTATCAAATGTTTACGATTACCTCAATTTCAACTTCTATTCATTTTTAACATCTAAATACAATCCTGACTTTTCCTCTTGGAGTTCAATACGTTCGTCAATTGAAGAAGTTGAAAGGGCATTTGAATCATCTATAGACGATTATGTAAAAGCTGTTAAAACTATTGGGCTTTTAAATATTTTCTCAGCGAATGGTTCAATATTAGATTTGAATTTCTTAATTGACTATTTAAAAATTGCTTGTGGTGTTTCAGATTCTAAAAACATAATTAAGTATCTTGAATCTAAAAATATTATCCGATATCGTTCTCACTCTAAGAGATATATTCTTTTTGAGGGTACAGACTTAGACATTCAAACTGCAATAATTGAAGCTGGGAATAAAATTTCCGAAGTTGTCGATATTACCACACTCTTAAATAAGCATATTCAATTTAGCCCTGTATTTGCAAAGCAGTATTCATTTAACACAGGAACACCAAGATATTTTGAGTTTATAATTTCGGATTATCCTAAAAACATTACGCCAGTTGGTGAAATTGATGGTTTTGTTTATCTGGTTTTCAATGACAAACTCAAAGAGACTGACATTCAAGGCAAATCTAAACTCCAAGAAGAAGCCATAATTTATTGTTTCTTCAAAAATTCGAGCGAGATTAAAAACCTATTGTTTGAGATTGAGAAAATTCAAAAGGTAATTGAAGAAAACAATGATGACAAGGTTGCTAAAAGGGAACTAGAAAATATTGTTGAATCTCAAAAAAGATTACTAAACCACTACATAACTGATAGTATTTATTCTGGAAGTAAAGAGGTAAAGTGGTATTTCAACGGTGAAGAGAAGAAAATAGCTGACAAAAAAGACTTCAACAAATTGCTTTCACAGGTATGTAGCATTGTTTATGATGCTACGCCTATTTTTAAAAATGAGTTAGTAAACAAACATAAAATCTCTTCATCTATCCACACAGCAAAGAGAAGCTACTTCAAAGCTTTATCAAATAATTGGGATAAAGAGAATTTAGGATTTGATGACTCAAAGTTTCCACCAGAAAAAACAATTTACTTATCGCTTTTAAAAGAAAATGGAATTTCTCCTCTAAGGGATAATTCATTAGATGTAGTAACGATTGATAGAAACTCATCTTTCAGTAAGTTATGGAGTGCATCGCTAGATTTCTTAGAAAGTGCCAAAATTGAGCAACTTAAGATTTCAGAGTTGGCTGAATTGCTTAGCAAAAGACCTTTTAAACTAAAGCAAGGTTTGATTGACTTTTGGATTCCTACTTTTTTATTTTTAAAGCGAGATGACTTTGCAATATTTAACGACGAAGGATATATACCATATTTGTCTGAGGAGAATTTGGAATTAATTGCGAAATATCCCGAAAAGTATTCAATCAAAACTTTTGACATTGAAGGTGTAAAGTTAGATATCTTCAACAGTTATCGAACTTTCTTAAATCAATCAACAGAGAAAAAATTTGATAACAATTCGTTTATTGAGACTATAAAGCCATTCTTAGTGTTTTACAAACAACTACCCGATTACGCTAAAAATACAAAAAGACTTTCTCCCTCGGCTTTAAAAATTCGTCAAGCTATTTCAACAAGTAAAGATCCAGAAGAAACATTCTTTGAAGCGTTTCCCAGTGCACTTGGGTATACACTCAATGCCTTACAAGAAGATAAAACCAAGCTTCACAACTATTCAACAAGCCTTCAAAATGCTGTTAAAGAATTAAGAACGTGCTATGATGAACTTTTGAAACGCTTTGAAACTTTTATCTGCGACGAATTTATTGGGAGACCTGTTGATTTTGAGGAATATAAAGCAATACTACAAAATCGATTTAAAAAGCTAAAAAAACATCTACTATTAGCAAATCAAAAAACGTTTATTCTAAGGGTTGATTCCAAACTTGATGATAAAAAAGCTTGGTTAAATTCAATTGGTCAAGCTATTGTTGGTAAAACGCTAGAAAACTTTGCTGATGAGGATGAAATAATGCTTTATGAGAAGTTTAAATCAATGGTTTTCGACCTAGATAGTTTGACAAAAATATCAAAAACCGATTTTGATGAAAGTAAAGAGGAAGTAATTGGTGTTAAAATTGACTCTTTCTTTAGTAAGATTGACCCAAAAGTAGTTAGAATACCTAAGAACAAAACTCAAGAAGTTGAAAAACTAAAAGGTGAGTTAATGTCTAGGTTAGGGAGCGACAAGACCTCGAATATCGCAGCAGTTTTAAATCTTTTAAAAGAACTTTTACAATGAGTAAATTGAGGCACTTACTTGGAATATCTGGAGGTAAGGATAGTGCTGCACTGGCAATTTACCTAAAATCAAAATATCCCTCATTGGATATTGAGTTTTATACCTGTGATACTGGGAAAGAACTTGAGGAAACGTATCAGTTAATTAGAAATCTAGAAGTATATCTAGGCATAAAAATTAATCTACTTCAAGCAGCAGAAAATAGTTCGGAAGACCCCTTTGATCATTTTCTTAAAATGTATGGTGGTTTTTTACCTTCCTCAAATTCTAGATGGTGTACCAAAAAATTAAAGCTTGAACCATTTGAGAAATATGTAGGTAACGATCCTGTTATTTCTTATGTTGGGATTAGAGGCGATGAAGAACGAGAAGGTTACATTTCTACAAAGAAGAACATTCAATCGATTTTTCCATTTAGAAGAAATATTTGGAGTTTAGATGTTATTTCAAAATTATTTAGCAACCAAAACATTGAGAATTTAAATAATCTTTTTAAAAACATCGATTTTGGGATGTATTCCCAAAAGGTGTCTCAGATTATCACAAGAAAGATTGATGAATCATTCACACAACAGCAAAAACTAAATTCCCTACTTGACACTGATATAAAGGCCTTTAATCGGTTAGTTTTTGATTACCTAAAGGGTACTGATTACCCTTTAGCCAAAGAGGTTGACTTCCCATTACTTGACAATGATGAGGTTTTAATAAGAGAAGAGATTTTTAAAATACTAGAAGATAGTGGGGTTGGGGTTCCTGCGTATTACAAAAAAGTTGGTTTTGAAATCAATGGTAAAAGTGGTGAATATGCAAGAAGCCGTTCTGGTTGCTACTTTTGCTTTTTCCAGCAAAAAATTGAGTGGGTTTGGTTGTATGAACAGCATCCTGAACTTTACAAAAAAGCAATGGAGTACGAGAAAGACGGCTACACTTGGGGTCAGCACGAAAGCTTGGAAGAATTGATTAAGCCAGAAAGAATGGCTCAAATTAAGGAAGAGTATGTGAAAAGAATGGAAAGAAAATCGAAAGCAAAATCTCCTTACCTGTTAGACATTTTAGATGATGCTGAAGGTGAAGGGTGTGCTTCTTGTTTTGTTTAATTAATGAAGACGGAACGTTCAGATATTGAATTCCCATTGTGGCGAAAAAAAGTGGACGCAACACTTTTCAAAAATTCTGCTACACCAATTCCCAAATGGTTATGGAAAGTTTGGGATATTGAAATATTATTTTCTCAATGTACTTATAAAGACAACCCTGCCTCAAAAATCATCGTAGTTTTTGATAAAGAAAAATATAACGGAAGAGTTGTTTATTCTTCGTCAAAAAGATTGTACCGTTTATTTTTTGACAAACACCTTAGTGATATTCTTAAGGATGTGTTCCTTATGAGTTATATGAGAAGCATAGAACAAGATCTAAGGAAATGTAAAGCAGAATATGCAAGTCAGGAAATTGAAAATGAAATACCATTTTGGGAGTTTATTGATATCGAGTTCGATTCAACTGATAAAACATTCTATTTTAAAGCATACTACATTCAAAAACCTGCATACATAGAATTGTTCAAAGAGTTAGTTAACTCACATACTTTAAAAATTATCGATGATTTAATAAACTTAAAAGATGATTTTAGGTTTGTTAAACAAGATTGGGTTCATCGTGCTAAATTAGAATCTCAAATTGATGCTAAAAATGTAATATACAATTTAATTGACACTAGGAATAAACTCATTTACATAGGAGAAGCAGAAAGCCTTGTTCAACGTTTAAATCAAAAAAGAGATGTAATTAAGGATTGGGATTTTTATCGTTTTGATTGTTTGCCTAATGGTTTGACCAGAAAACAAAGAATAGAAATCGAAAGACTTATAATAAGGACTTTTGCATCTTTCTTAGAAAATAAAAAAGGGATATCATCAATGTCAATTTCAAACTATGAATTGGCAAATGAAAAAATTGATTTGTAATAATGTTAATAAAAAACGAGATTATATACCTCGACTATAACTCCACCACCCCCATCGACCCAAGGGTGTTTGATACAATGATGCCATATTTAAAAGACAACTATGCAAACCCAAGCAGCACTCATCATTTTGGTCAAAGCATTAATGAAAAAGTAAAACAAGCCAGAGAGCAAATAGCTGAGTTCATTAACGCAGAACCTAAAGAAATAATATTTACAAGCGGAGCAACCGAGGCTATTAATCTTGCCATAAAAGGTATTGCTGAAAACTATTCAGGTAAAGGGAAACACATAATAACTGTTTCAACCGAACACAAAGCAGTTATAGATACTTGTAAATACCTTGAGAGTAAGGGCTACGAAATAACCTATTTACCTGTTCAACCAAATGGTTTAATTGACCTTGCAGTTTTTGAGCAATCTTTGAGACCAGATACAATTCTTGTTTCTGTAATGTATGTTAATAACGAAACGGGAGTAATTCAACCCATTAAAGAGATTGCTTCAATAACACACAAAAAGGGAGTGCTCTTTATGACAGATGCCACACAAGCAGTTGGTAAAATTGCTGTGGATGTAGATGATTTGGGAGTTGACATATTAAGTTTTAGCGGTCATAAAATGTATGCTCCAAAGGGAATTGGGGCATTATTCGTTAGTCAAAGAGGTAATAAAATTAAACTAACTCCACAAATTCACGGTGGTGGGCATGAACAAGGTTTAAGAAGTGGAACTTTAAATGTGCCAGGTATAATTGCCCTTGGCAAAGCTTGTGAAATTGCAAGTCAAGAAATATTTGATAACCAAGCAAAAATATATGATTTACGAAACATTTTGGAAGTTCAGTTATTAAAACTCCCAAAAACTTCGCTAAATTGTGATTCAGAAAATAGAATCTTTAATACAACAAATATCTGTTTTAATGGCAAAGATGCCAATGTTATGATTGGTAGAATGAAAAATATTGCTGTATCAAATGGTTCAGCGTGTTCATCAGCAGTCATTGAACCTTCCTACGTTTTAAAAGCAATGGGTTTGAGTGATGAAGATGCTTTTGCTTCAATACGTTTTTCGCTTGGCAAATACAACACTAATGAAGATATTGAAACAATCGTAAATAAAATTAAAGTAGTTACTCAATAATACTGAATTTATGCTTAAAGATTGCGATTGGTCACAAGATAGAGATTACAAAACTGGTTCAGACAATGAACCCCTACAATTCTATTTAGATGGTTTAGCCAATAGCAATGAGTTTAATTTATTGTTAGGTTACTTTAGTTCATCAGCTATCAATCTTTTATCTGTTGGGTTTGCTACTTTTATTAGCAAAGGCGGCAGAATGAGAATGGTCATTAATCATCTACTTTCATCAAAAGACAAAGAAGCTATTGAAAAAGCTAGTCAAGAATCCTTCAACAAAGTTTTTGATTTGACTGATGTTGTTTCTTTGGGAAGGGTTTTAGATGAATACGATACTCACTTTTTTGAATGCTTAGCTTATCTAATCGCCCAAAAGCGAATTGAGATAAAGGTTATTAAACCAAAAAACGGTAAAGGAATTGCACATTATAAATCTGGAGTTTTCAGTGATGGAGAAAATTTTGTCGGCTATAAAGCATCGTGCAATTTCACCCTTTATGGTTTGTCAGAAAATCTTGAGGAACTTGAAGCCTTTTTAAGTTGGGAAAATGGAAGATCAAATAAATTAATAAAAAAGCAACAAAAAGTAATTGATGATTATTTCACAGAGAAAGATAAAGATGTGGAATACGTACCAGTTAAAGATATAGAAGTTGTTTTGAAAGATAGATTTGGCAAGAAAGAAATCAGTGAGTTACTTGTACAGGAAGAACAATTGCTCAAAAAGAAAATGAGTTTGATATCAAATCCTAAACTAAAAAAAACAATTAATAAACTATTTAAAGACATTGATTTAATTAGAAGAACACCAAAGTTTCCTTATCCTGATGGACCAAGAGATTATCAAAACAAAGCATACCTTAATTGGACAAATAATAATTGTCAAGGCTTATTTGCTATGGCAACAGGTACTGGCAAAACAATTACATCACTAAACTGTCTATTAGAAGAATACAAGCAATCTAACTACTATAGGGCAATAATTGTAGTTCCTACAGTTGTATTAGTTTCACAATGGCTAAAAGAATGTGAAAAGTTTAACTTCAACAAAGTTTTTATAGTTAACAGCAAAACTAAATGGAATAATGAAATATCATCTTTAAATACTGAATATAAATTAAATAAAGGAATCTCATTCATTATTATAGTAACCTATGCTTCATTTGTAAAAGACAAATTTCAAGATTTGCTGAAAGACTTACCAAAGGATACATTGTTTATTGCAGATGAAGCGCACAACATAGGAGCATCTAATGTTTCTAAAAAAATTAAAGATTTTGAGCTTGTTAAACGTATAGGTCTTTCTGCAACACCCGAAAGACAGTATGACGAAATTGGAAATAATAAAATTAACCTCTTTTTCAAAAGTTCTCAAGGCTACACCTTCTCATATAGCATGAAAGAAGCTATCGAAAATAACGTATTATGTAAATATCTATATTTCCCTCATATAGTCCATCTAACAGAAGAAGAACAAACAGACTATATTGAGATTTCTAAAGCCTTAGCAAAAATTTATAATTCTGAACCAGATAGTTCTTTTTTTGATAATCCTATAGTACAAATGAGACTGCTTGAAAGGAAAAGGATCATTCATAAAGCAAATAATAAACTAAAAATATTTAATGATATATTGACTAAAGAATTTTTTTCTAGAGGGAATTTGAAATACACATTGGTCTATGTTCCTGAGGGCTTTATAAATCAGGATCTTGATGAAGAATTTGGGAACATATGTTTTAACTCCGATTCCTATGATGAAACTTCTGATGATATAAGAATGATTGATATATATACAAGAATTGTTAGTGCAATTGATGAAAGAATGCTCGTAGGTCAATATACATCAAAAACTAATGATAGAGACTTATTACTAAGACAATTTGAAAAAGGAGAAATTGATGTTTTAACTTCTATGAAATGTCTTGACGAAGGTGTTGATGTACCACGCGCTGAGTTAGCAATTTTTTGTGCAAGCACAGGCAACCCAAGACAGTTTGTTCAACGTAGAGGAAGAATACTCCGTAATCACAAAGATAAAATTAGAGCGACTATTCATGATTTAGTGGTAGTTCCCATTGTTGATACTACATCTGAAACTTTTGAGGTAGAAAGAAATATGTTAAAAAAAGAACTTGAAAGAGTTGTAAACTTCTCTTCTCTATCTAACAATAAAATGGATACATTTATAGAACTAAAAGAAATACTTGAGTATTATAAACTCAATTTATATCAAGGTTAAAAAAATATTTATTATGGCACGTGCAGATAAAATACTAAAAACTTTCCTCTCAGATTCGATTATTAAAGACAAATATAATGTAGATTCTGAGGATTATCCAACATTAACTCACGCTTTAAATTCCGACGTCCCAATTGTAAAAGCAATAGCAATAATCATTCAAGATGTCAGTTCAGAAATAGAAATGAATGACAAGCAGTTATACCAAAAAGTAATTAGTTTTTTAAATAGAACTACAGCATGAAAATTAAAAAATTATTTCTAGAAAATTTCCTTTGTTACTATGGGAGGAAGGAGTTCGTCTTTGAAGACGGGATAAATCTTATCTTAGGCAGAAACGGTGAAGGAAAAACAAAGTTTTTTGAAGCGTTTGAATGGTTGTTTTCATCTTCTGAGAAAGCCGATATCAATATAGTTTCGGCAAAAAGGCTAAAAGATATAAAAGAAAATGAAACATTTACGGTTAGAGTTGCTTTAACTGTAGAAAAGTTTGGTGAGAACTTTTTAATTGAGAAATGTTTTGAAGTTAGTTTGAAGAAATCCCAAATCAATATTGAAAATTTCCGCTTTATAGCTTACGAAAATAAATTAGATGGAAGTAGAATTCCTATTGATGGAGATAAGAAATTAGAAATAATTTTCCCTGCTAAGATTCGAAGGTATTCAATGTTTAAAGGTGAGGCGGAATTGAATATCTTTAATAATGAGAACGCATTAAAGGAACTTATAGATACATTTTCAGAAGTTAAACATTATCCACCTTATATAAATTTATCAGACAAATTGTATAGTTGGTTCCAAGAAGCAATGGATAAAACTTCAAGAAGTAATGAAAAAATTAATAGGGAAGTAAATATTATTCAAGCAGAAATTGAAAGACGTGCTCTGGAAAGACATAAATATGACCGTCTTAAAAAAGAAGCAGAACAGGAACTTGAAAAAGCAAGTAATTCTTTAAGTCAAATCGAGAAAAACTCTGAAAGATGTGAAATGATAAAAGTATTAAATGACAGAATACGTAAAAAAACAGATGAAATTAATTCTATGAAAGTATGCATTGACGAATCATATACAACTTTTTTACTTGATGAAAAGTGGATTCTTTATGACTTTCAACCATATTACGAATCTTTCTGCAACAAAATATTAGAAGTTCGTAAATCAAAAAATTTTGAAGAAAAAAAACATAATAAAGAAATAGCGAAGAAAGAAGTTAAACTTGAACTATTAAATGAAGCAACTCCACTTCCATGGTTCATTCCAGATGAAAGTACTCTCAAGGAGTTGTTAAAGGATGAATTGTGTAAAGTTTGCAATAGACCCGCCCCCAAAGGCAGTGAGGCATATAGTTTTATGGAATCAAAACTAAAGGAGTATATTGATAGAACCAATCAGAAAAATAAAACTGAGAATGATTACGAATTGCTATTCCCTAATAATTATATTGAAAATTTTCAGAAATTACAAATTGAACTCTCGACGAATGGTATCAATATTGAAAATTTAAAAAATGAAATAGCAGAAAGGCTTGAGTTTAATAGGTGCAGAAAAGAAGACTTAAAAAGACTTGAAGAAGAACTTGATAAAGAGATTGAGGAAAAAAATCGTATTATGGCAGAGTCCACTGTTCACGAAGATGAATTGCTTAGTATGCATAGCAATATTCGGGAATGGACATTAATTATTTCAGAAAGTTCTAGATCTATTGAGGACTATAGACGAAAGATTGAAAGTATTGATGCAGAACTTAATGAGAAAAATGAAACAAAAAATAGAAAATTAGCCCAAGTACTTCCAGGCTATCAAATGGAAACAAATAGAATTTTAAAAGATATTAACAGCGTTTTTACAAATACTAAAGAGCGACTACTTTCAGAATTTATAGACTTGTTAGAAGAAAAATCAAATCAATTTATTTCAAGAATTAATGTTGACGACTTTACAGGTCGAATTAGATTAAGAAGGAGCAAAGACAAAATTTCAGTTTTACTAATCAATGCAGATGAAACACCTATTTACAAGCCCCACGGTTCTTTAGAAATATCAATGTATATGGCTGTTTTATTCGGCATTTCTGAGCTTGCCTTTGAAACAAAAGAAGAAAATTATCCAATGATATTTGATGCTCCAACAAGTTCATTTGATGGAGCCAAAGTACAAGACTTCTATAATCTTATATATGATCTAAAAAAACAGTGTATTATTGCAACAAAGGATTTCACTATTATGAAAGATGATAGAACTCCCTGTGTTGATGAAGATACTATAGAAAAAGTTAAACGTGACAAAACATATTGGATTTGCAGAATACGTCCTTTTAATAAAGAAGACTTAAGTACCATTGAAACAATAGTTGAGCCATATGAATGATTTATTTGAAGCTTGGAGGTCTGCTAGGCCACCCTATTATGACTTAAAGTATAAGGAAATTCTTATGAAAGAATTTGCTGACTATGGAGCAAGATCAAAAGATATTAAGGCTTTTGAAACAGCTTATGAATTATATATTTATGCTTTTTTTGTTGGTTTGTACAATAATGAAAAAAAACCAATCTCAAAAAAAGAAAATAGTTATGGTCACAAAATTGAATTTTGGGGTAATAAAGCAGGCAAGAAATTTAGGAAGGACTTTTCAATCCTTCAGAAATATATTTTTGTTGCTTTAGTTTCAAAAACTGATGTTGATTTTTTAGCTCTTGAGAAAGGTGATATTTCTATTGATTCTGTTGTTTCAAGTTTAATGGAAACTATGGAGCAATACGCCAATGGAGGCATGAATTTAATCAGAGAAAAATTTGAAGATAATGAATCATTCTTTTTCACTCCTACTGGTTTTCTAAATTTTATTCTCAAAAGTGAATAATTCTTATAGGTATAGTTCTAAATTTTTGAGTGTTATCTATAGTAATAATTGTAAACTATTTTTTCAATCGAATAATTCTTAAAAAATACACTATTGCAATCCACACATGCCTAACTAGTTCCAAAGCTTGCAATAGAGTATTTTCATCTATATTACGGCTTTAGAAAACATCTCTACACCTAAAATAAAACTTAAAAATCAGAAAAATTAATGATAAATAGAAAAAGCACAGGCGGTAACAAGGGGTTAATAAAATGCAGGTAAACAGCGGATTAGGAAACTTACTCGCTTTTTCGTAGCTTTGTAGCGTGGGATAAGAAAACCTTTCAATCTCCTGCACTTTACCAACCCCCAGCCGTTGGTGCCAATACTGATTGAAAATCTGGAGAATGTTAGCCTAGCGGCAGTCTGTCAACTGATTTGATTTTGTCGCCTAGATTTTGATTTTCCACCTTGACTCCTGAAAATCTCACCCTGATTTTAACGAACAGACAGACTTTCGTTAGGCTAGTAAATTTTTCGCCTGACTAAGAATCAGATTAGATTAAAGTAACGCCCGAGAAAAAAGTGGGAGAGAGGTGCAGCGT
>Ga0334900_1002948_pt1 | contig 13954 bp, 13 predicted proteins | sample GraSluR3_MG_2_FD_207231 | JGI IMG/M metagenome (GOLD analysis project Ga0334900, IMG submission 207231) | Sludge microbial communities from methane-producing bioreactor in Wageningen University, Netherlands - Granular Sludge_31_08-R3 | ecosystem: Engineered > Bioreactor > Anaerobic >...
CGAGATCTACGAGACCCCCGATATCGGCGCGGTCATCCAGGAGATCATCGACAGGGAGGGATGGGAAAGCGGCAACGCCATCCTGATTGACATTGCCAATAACGGCACCGCATACCAGAACTACCGTAATTTTTACGCGATAGAATATGCCGACGGCGCGTATAAGGCGGAGCTGATCATCGGCTACTCGGAATAAGGTCCCGTCATGCCCATATGGAAATTCTCCCAGGCCGGAGGAGAGATACAGATCGATGTCTCACCCGGCTTTTCATCGCAGACGGTCCTGCAGGCAGCGGCGGCGGTTCAGCTTTCGCTTCCGGCCATGGCGGGACAGGGCGGCCTCTCCATGAGTTCGGCCGTGACCGGCCGGTACATCCCGTGCGATCCGCTTCCGTCCGTTGCCTCGCTGAACGGAACGCTGAACGCGAAGCTTGCCCTTCCTGTTCCTGCATCACAGGCGTCACTCCATGGAAACCCGGAATTTCGGCTGTTGATGCCCGCGCTTGCCGGGTCGGGCGTTTTATCCCTGTCGGACATCTTCATCGGCCGGTATGTGTCGGCGCCGGCATTCGATGCAACCGGCAGCCTGAATTGTGACCTCGGCATTTATCTGAAAAATCCTGCTTCAGTGGGTCAAGGTGCCCTTCTGGCTGCTCCCCGCGTTCGGCTTGTTCTCGATCCGTTCGCCGCCGTCGCCTCGCTGCACATGGCATCGGTCAACAAATTCAACATCGACAGCGCCGAGATCTACTATACCTTTGTGCTGACCGGGGGAAACGACGGCACAGCGGATGTCACCATCCCCATATCGAGCTTTCAGGCCCGCCTCCGGAGCGGGGATCCCACCTATCTTTCCGTCGTGGCGCCCGGCATGGACTCTGCCGCCGCCATCTCCGCCCGGCCGAACGGCGAAATGATCATCTTCATGAACTACTGTTCCGGAGGCATCCTGCTTCAGAAGGAGGAGATCATCCGGGCCGACCTGGAGGACATCAACATCTCCCGGGGGACCAGGAGCAGATCGATCGTCCTCACCGGCCATAGAACCGCCACAACCGGCGGCAGGACCGTCACGCTCAGGAATCCCACCTGCCGGAACCTCTACCGGGGGAAATACACCTACCGGTGCGCCACGCCGGACATCTTTCTCAGGCCGGGCGATACGGTGATCTGCGGCGATGATATGTTTGATGTCGACCTGATCACCTACGTGGTCAGCGTGGCACAGCAGTTCATGGAGGTAACCGGGACATAATGGGAAAAGGCGTCATCATCTCAGGGGGAGAAGGCGGGCAGTACGAGGTTCAATTGAAGCTCGGCACCGGACGCATCGAGGCCCTCATCATCGCGCTGACCAGACAGATCGTCATGTGTGAAAGCAAAATCGAGGCAATGGAAGACGGCCGCGATAAAGAGGCTGCCATTCTCACGAAAATTGCCCTGGAGAAGCGCAAAGCGTTCCTTCAGGGCATCGGCGTGCCGGACGATCCCGTCGTCACCGCCTGGTGCGCCGATCTCACCGAGGACCTCAGCGGCGAGGTGGGCACGATCGAGATCCCCGGCGAGCGAAAGGCGGTCGCTATCCAGCCCGGATATAACGGCAGCGCCGCCTTCAATCCGTCCCGGGACGGTCAGCTCGAGCCCGCCGTTGCCGGAACGCCGGCGGGAGTGTTCTGCAATCTGGCCATGCTTCCCGGCTGGCAGAAATGGATGCCGACCTACCGGTTCGGGACCATCACGTCCCTCAGCGGCGACATATGCGCCGTCAGCCTCGAACCGGCAGTCAGCAGTCAGCAGCATATGGATATCAACCAGAGTTCGGCCCTTTACAATGTTCCCATCGAATACATGACCTGCAACGGAGCGGCGTTCAGCGAAGGCGACGGCGTCATTGTTGAATTTGAGGGCCGAGACTGGAACAGGCCGAAAGTGATCGGGTTTGCCGAAGAACCGAAGCCGTGTTCAAAGAAATGTTCGCTCATGGACGATGCCGACCTCGGCCCGGAACTGGCCGGGACATTGATTCCCACAGTAACAAATTGTCCTGATGAAGAAGGTGTGGCAATGGAAATAGAAGCCGCCTGGTCGGGCAATGTTCTGTTACTGGACGGCACGATAACGGCCCAGTGTGTCTGGCCCGAATTATTTTATTGGCCGTTAACCATTCATGCCTGGGCGCAGGTTCAGCTGTCGCTGCCGGCGGAATCGTTCACTCCCGGATGGTACCATATCGAGTTTGAATACACGGTGCCCGTCCCTGAACTGGGCACCGAATCCGATGTAGAGTTTCTGGAGCTCGGGAATTTTAACAATCTGCGCGCCGAAATACTGTGCGGACTGGAAATCGCCGACGTTGCCGGAGATACGCAGCCGCCCCTGAAGGTTCGGAATTACGGAAGCGGCTCTCTCTGGGAATGGCGGCAGCTCGAAGATGGGGGAGCAACCATGTTTCTCGGATATGAAAACGTAACCTGCGGGGCGGCGTTCAGCGGAAATTATGCCGGGTGCATCGAGCTTTCATCGCCCGAGGATATCATCACCTTCAGGATCAAGGCGCTGTGCCGCGCAGACCTGCTGGAGACCGCCTACTGGTTCGATGTTTCATTTTCCTTCAGCGACGTCAAACTCTCGGTCACATCGCTGAGCGTCAAAAAAATCAATCCGGATGTCGAGAACGACGGCCCGTGGCAGTCACATGACGGCAATGAATCCCTCATCGTCAATCCCCCCATTTCGCCGGCGACAGTGACGGTCTTCTGATTATTTTTTTTATTATGATCATTACAGCAAAAAGGAGCTATGGAAAAAACATAGCCCCTTCTCGGTCAATACATCCTGGAAAGCCAAGCTCACTGAGTGTAAAAAAGTACTAAAAAACTATTAAAGGATTTCAGATTTTATGCGATTTTACCCTCTTTTTCATGCCTGTAAATGCGTCTTGCTATACCCTGAATATCGCGCTAACATCGGCGATATCCTTGATTTTATTTATGGTAGTCCCACGGGGAATCGAACCCCGGTTTCCGGCTTGCGAGGTAAAGCGACAACGTTGCCAGAAGACGAATCCTTGGCGCCCTTTATTGATGCTGGACGGAGAAGACCAGGCGCTACAGTCCAACGCTGACCGTCATCCGTAAGCACGGAGACCGACTTTTTGTTGTAGCGAACGATGACGCCATAAACAGGGCCACGCATGTCCGGCTCAAACGTGACGCGATCACCAATGCTGAAGCGGAGCATAGTTGCGTGAGCTCGCGCATGCTGCATAAAGCGAAGTCTCTCAACAATTCGATGATTGAGGTCGATGAGCTCGGCTTCGGTCAGTTTGTCGATGTCGATAGTCATGAGGCCTAACGCAGAGCTCAGCCGACGCGAGCCCGCGCAGCGGGTGAGCGGTCGGCTGGAGCGCCTTGTTGGGCGCGGGTTAGTTCCCAATGGTGGATTTGCCCTTTCCAGTTTTCTTGTACGGAACTTACGATTGCTCTATGAAACTCTTGGTGCTTGGGCTGCAACGCCATGAGAAAGACGACGCGGGGTGTGGAAAATGCCTCAACAAAGGAGCCGGGTGTCGCGTTCCTCAAAGCCTCTAGCATCCGCTGAATAAAATTAAGTCGCTTTTCGCGAATGAAATGCTGGTATATCAATAGTGACTTCCCGGAGGCCCAGAGTGCTTCCACTTCACACCAATATAAAAACTTGGATGAATCTTTTCCACCGTAAGCCTTTGATTTCACCTCCAGCCCATTGTCGGGGTCGAGGAAAACGCAATCGCTACCTTGCGCCCGCTGGGTAAGCGAACTGAACCACGAGCTTCGGCCTGAAGCTGTATCGGGCACCAAGGAGGAGAAGTATTCTGCTTTCGGGATAAGGCCGCTACCTTCGATTAAGCTTACTCGGCGCTTCCGGCCAGACGCCAAAAGCTCTTTGATTTTTTGGAACAGAATAGGGTCGTGACGTGACCACTTACCTGGATGCTCCAAATACGAAATGAACTTTCCATCTGTACTCCCATCGTCAGGCGTCAGCATCCAAGCAACCAAAATACGGAACCCACTGGCACGAATGATGACGCGCAACAGTCCGTACTTCCGATAGTCGTTGATGTCCCCGGAATATTGGTCCTTCATGGTGCTCTCTTCTTTTACGCTCAACCTTGATTACATAGTTTCTGTATAATAACCAAACATAGCTGATTCAGCTACGTAACACATATTTTATTTTCGGAGAAAATCTTTATAACTTATTGTAATGCAACGAATATTATAAAATGCGTCATTTATTAGGGGGGTGTTATGCAGATCCGTATAACACCCCTTTTTTTCGTTTGTTGCATATATGCCGTGGATGATTTTCTTCTTCATCGTCGGGAAGGGTCGATGGTGAGGGCCTGACTCCGTTTTCTCCCATCTACATTTCCCGCGTAGTTTTTATTAATAAATTCAAAACATCTTAAAACTTTCCATTAGAAATATCAAAGAACCGCTCAAAGAAGCGCATTAATTTATCCAGAACGCTCTCGCGTTTTTTGGAACGCTCTCCACCGGGAGAAAAGCGGGATACCGGAGGTAAAACCTTGGCCAGATCAGTGCCTGTGGTTGCTACACTGCCGTTACGAAACGCGTTGCGCACGAATTGATAGGTTTCGTCGTGCTCAAGATTTTCGTGCCTGATAATCTCTTCCAGTTCCTCAATCTTTTTCTTCTCCACATACTTCTGCCAGTCTTCATCCACCTTCGAATGTATATCGAGCGAAGCAATAAACTGGTTGATGAGGTCTTTTTTGTTGCGCAGTTCAACGCTTGAGTCGATGGCCTTGTTAATGTCAACAAGCAATTCTCGGTTCTTGATGTGGTCTTCGTGGTATTTTTTAACAAGCTCCAGAATATAATCAATGTTGATCTCAATCTGTTTAATGAGCTCCATTTCAAACACGAGGTCATCATTGATATTTTCTTTCTCGCCGTCACCTGCCTTGCGAAATTCGTTATAGAGGTCAATGTAAATGCTGTGGTAATCCTGAATGTCCCGCTCTGTCAGGATTTCGTTGCCGCTGAATTCGTCAAACGTAACCAGGATATTTCTCACCCGCAAGATCGCGCCGTAGAGCCTGATGAAATCCTTTTGATTTTGTTCCCCGATAATTCGCTCGCCAACGGGGAATTTTGCCAAAAGCTCTTCGACCAGGCTGGTATATCCACGGACTTCCCTTTCGCCGTCTTTATAGCCGTTGTAATACTCATCATACGATTTTAAAAGCACAATCCCGCTGGCTTCCTTGTCGCCAAAAAGGGCAATGGATTCATTGGTCGCTTTTTCCAGATTGCGGAAGCACACAATATTGCCGAAGGTCTTGACGGTGTTCAAAATGCGGTTGGTGCGCGAATACGCCTGCAGCAAACCATGCAAACGCAGGTTTTTATCCACCCACAAGGTATTGAGCGTCGTCGCGTCAAAGCCGGTCAAAAACATATTGACCACCAGCAGAATATCCACTTCACGGTTTTTCACCCGTTCGCTGACATCTTTATAGTAATTCTGAAATTTATCGGACGAGGTGTCATAGGATGTCCCGAACATGGCATTGTAGTCTTTGATGGCGCTGTCCAGGAAATCCCTTGAGCTTTTATCCAGTCCGCTGGTGTCTTCAGAGTTCTCGTCCATCACGCCGTCGATTTCTTCCTCGTTGACGCCAAAGCTGTAAATAATCGCTATTTTGAGCTTTCTATCGCTCGGCACGCCTGAAAGCTGTTTTTGGAATTCAGCATAGTATTTTTTGGCCACATCAATGGAAGAGACGGCAAAAATAGAGTTGAACCCCGCCAGCCGGCGGTCCTTGAGCTTGTAAAAGCTGTTCCGCTTGGTTTTCTGATCAAAATGGTCGCGGATATAGCCAACGATATTCGCCAACCGCTCCGGCGCGGCAAGCGCGTTTTCCCGGTCGATGTCGCGAACCTTTTTATCTTCAATGTCTTCGGCTTCGCGCACGGTAGAGATATAATCCACCTTGAACGGCAACACATTTCTATCGGCAATGGCATCCACAATGGTGTAGGTGTGCAATTTATCGCCAAACACCTGCGCGGTGGTCTTGAAATCGGGCCGACCGCCGGAAGAAGCGTTCACGGCAAAGATCGGCGTGCCGGTGAAGCCGAAGAGATGGTAGTTTTTAAACGCCCTGGTAATGGCGGCGTGCATTTCCCCGAACTGCGAGCGGTGGCACTCATCAAAGATCAGAACAATATGGCCGTCAAAAACAGTATGCCCCTTATTGCGGCCGATGAACCGGTCGAGTTTTTGAATCGTGGTGATAATAATGCGCGCGCCCACGTCTTCCAGCTGGCGCTTTAAGATGGCCGTGCTGGTGTTGCTGTTGGCTGCGCCTTTCTGGAATTTATCATATTCGCGCATGGTCTGGTAATCGAGGTCTTTGCGATCAACCACAAAAAGCACCTTGTCAACATAGGGCAATTTGCTCGCCAGTTGGGCGGTCTTGAAGCTGGTCAGGGTTTTACCCGAGCCGGTGGTGTGCCAGATGTAACCGCCCGCATCCACGCTGCCGAGTTTTTTATAGTTGGTGCTGATCTCGATTTTGCTCAATATTTTCTCGGTCGCCACGATCTGATACGGCCGCATCGCCAAAAGCTGTTTGTCGGTGGTAAACACGCAGTAGCGGGTGAGGATATTAAGAAGCGCATGCTTGGCGAAAAAGGTCCTGGCAAAATCCACCAGGTCGGTAATGGGCCTGTTTGCCGCGTCCGCCCACCAGCTGGTGAATTCAAAGCTGTTGCTGGTGCGTTTGCCTTTCTTGACAGCGCCTTCGCTTGATTCCCTGATATGTTCCGAGCGGGTGGTGTTGCTGTAGTATTTGGTGTGCGTGCCGTTGGAGATGACAAATATCTGTACATATTCAAAGAGCCCGGAGCCGGCCCAAAAACTCTCGCGCTGGTAGCGGTTGATCTGATTGAACGCCTCCTGAATGGCCACCCCCCGCCGCTTGAGTTCAACATGCACAAGCGGCAGGCCGTTGACCAGAACCGTGACATCGTAGCGGTTGGCCCGTTGGCCTTTCTCCTGCCTGCCGGCAGGCAGGTCGGTGGCATATTGGTTGATCACCTGCAAACTGTTTTCGTGAATTTTGTCTTTACGGAGCAGATAGACATTTTTAACCGTCCCATCGTCCCGTTTTAAGTTCTTGATGTAATCTTCCTGGATCGTGGCTGTTTTCTCGGCAATGCTCTGGTTGGGATTGGCGATCTCGCCGGTAAAAAACCGTTCCCATTCGGCATCGGAAAAGTTGAAATCATTGAGCTTTTCAAGCTGATGGCGCAGGTTGCGCAACAGATCGGCTTCGGAAGAAATAGGCAGATACTCATACGCCTGTGCCTGCAACTGCTCAATAAAAGCGCGCTCTAACTCCGCCTCGCTCTGGTACGACTTAGCGGTGCGGTAAACAGCCTGGTATTCCGCCACCACCGTGCTTTGCGGGTTTTCCGCCACCAAATTGTATCGGCTATTGCTTGGCATGTTTCATCTCTAGCAGGGGGTTATTTTCATCTTCCTCCCATTGTGCCGGGTTGTTTATGATGTAATTTCTGATATTTTCCAGCGATTTTTCATCACGGATGATATGTTCGTAATAATTGCGCTGCCACACAGATATGCCCGGCGTGTTTCGGATTTGATTGATTTGTTTTGTGGATACCGTTTTAAATGCACCGATTAAACGCCCGACGGGTTTGCGTTTCATCATGGGGACGGTTGCCGTAGGGGCGGTTCGCGAACCGCCCCTACAGGAATCATGGTTGATAACGATAATCCCGTGCATGTGATTGGGCATAATCATCCACGCATCCAATTCAACATGATCATATTGAACACCCAACCATTCCCATGATTTGGAAACAATTGTGCCATATTCGTTTACGACCATTTCACTATCTGTGATTTCCCCTAACAAACATTCCCTGTTATGCGTGCACACTGTCACGAAATACGCCCCGCTATGCGAATAATCGTAATTTTTCAATCGGATTGAACGCCGGTGATGAACTTCCGGATCATATTTCATTGTTTTTCCTTAAACGTCAACAGCTTGTTCCGGTAATATTCGTACTGTTTGCGCCGGGCCTGCAATTCCGCGGGTAAACCGACCGAAATATCGTTCACCAGTGCGTCAAATTGGTCGAGAATGGCGACGATGCGTTCTTGTTCGGCGAGGGGCGGAATGGGGATTTTTATTTTCGCAAGGTCTTTTGCAGAAACATCAATAACCTTAGTGCCTTTTGCTAATTTTCTCTTTTCGTCAAAAAACATTTGCGTTTGAGTATAGTAAGCTAAATATTTAGGATTTTCGTTGTGCTTGAATATAGAAGCATGACCTCCTGTGACAATTTCATCGTTACCAAGCCAAACAACTGTTTTACAAACATCCTCGATATTTTCACTGGTGTTGGTTATTATCAAATCGTTTTTATGGACTTTTTGTAATTTTTTTGCGGTTTCTGGCGATACAAATGATTTGGTTCTATCTGTAAAAGTTCCATAGTATGTATAGATTTGGCCGTAATGAATACAACCAACTCCACTTTCGGTAAAATCACTTTTAGGTAAGCCATTGCCTCTAACGAACTGGCCAACCTCCCCCAACGTCTTCCACTCCACATCATCCCCAAAGGTCAGCAGCTCATCCCGATAATACTCATACTGCTTCTTTCGCGCCTCCAGCTCCGCCTCCAGCTCCGCCTCCAGCTCCGCCTCCAGCGTGGTAAAGGTGTCCAGAATGTTCACGATCTCGTGTTGGATGGCAAGGGGCGGGATGGGGATTTCGATTTTATACACATTATTTCTATTAATCCCTGGGACACCACCATCCTGTTTTTTATCTGTCAGTTGCAAAGTAGATAACTTATGAAATAAGTATTTTAAATCCAATTTATCATAGATAAGCTTTACAAAAAACGTGGTATCTATCGGATAACAATTTTTTTCTTCCCAAACTAAAGCACCTGCACTACCTTTCCTTCCAATAATCAAACATGGTCCATTAACCACGAATGAATTATGAAAGCCTACTCTTCCATTGGAGCCTAAAACAGGAAATTCACCGCTGTTTCTATTGTTTCCTTTAAGTGGTTTTCCGTATTCAAGCGAAATAACCTCCCCCAACTCCCTATACTCCACTCCGTTAGGGCAAAGCTCGGCGATCAGTTTTTCGATTTTAGATTGGCGTTTTGGCATAGTATTTCTAAAGCTCTCCCATTTTGTGGGCTTGTTTTATATCTTCGTCTTGCTGCTCAAGCCACAAATCATAGTCAGACTTCTTTTCAGATTTCTTATTAGCAAGAACCTCCAACGCAGGTTTGCCAGTCTCAACATCCACAAACTTCGCGTCTGTGGTTTCTTCAAAGAACTTCATGAATGCCTCGGCATCAATAATAGGTTTTTGTACATGGTTCGTCATATTATTTTGTTCCCTCCAAATCAGCCACAATCTTATCAATCGCCGTGCGCAGTTCGTTCTGCCGGGCAACAATGCCGGCGATCTCGGCGTTGAGTTTTTGAATATCAATCACCTCGCGGGTGTCTTTTTGCGCCACATAGGAGGATACCGCAATGTTGTAGTCGTTTTCTCCAATGGTTGTATTGTCCACCAGTTTGGCGAAATGATCATCATCTTTGCGTGCGGTAAACGCCTTCAGTATCCTGGCGCGGTTTTCATCACTCAGTTTGTTTTTATTTCCCCCGCGGACAAATTCGGCGGCGGCGTCAATAAAGAGGGTTCTGTTGTCCTTCTTGCTCTTTTTAAGCACGATAATGCACGTGGCAATAGTCGTACCAAAGAACAGATCTGGCGGAAGCTGGATCACGGTATCGATGTAATTGTTATCCACCAGATATTTGCGGATCTTTTGCTCGGCCCCGCCACGATACAGCACGCCCGGAAATTCAACGATCGCAGCCGTGCCGATGGTGGAAAGCCAGGCGAGCATGTGCATGGTAAAGGCCAGGTCGGCCTTGCTCTTGGGCGCCAATACGCCAGCCGGCGAAAAACGCGGGTCGTTGATCAGCAGTGGATTGTCTTTGCCTTCCCATCTGGTGGAATACGGCGGATTGGAAACGATGGCGTCAAAGGGCTCATCATCCCAGTGCTTCGGGTCGGTCAGCGTGTCACCGTGGGCAATATCAAAGTGATTGTAGTTGATGTCGTGCAAAAACATATTGATACGGCAGAGGTTATAGATCGTGAGGTTGATTTCCTGCCCGAAGAACCCTTGCCGGACGTTGTCTTTTCCGAGGACTTTCACGAATTTGAGCAGCAACGAGCCGGAACCGCAGGCCGGGTCATAGACCTTGTTCACTTCTTTTTTGCCGACTGTTGTAATCTCGGCAAGCAGCTCGCTGACTTCCTGGGGGGTAAAAAATTCACCGCCGGACTTGCCGGCATTGGCGGCGTACATGGTCATCAGAAACTCATAGGCATCGCCGAAGGCGTCAATCGTGTTGTCGTAATAATTGCCCAGCTTCAGCTCGCCGATGGCCTCCAAAAGCTTCACCAGCTTCTGGTTGCGTTTTTCTACCGTTGGCCCAAGCTTGCCTGAGTTCACATCGAGATCATCAAACAAGCCTTTGAGGTCATCTTCACTGTCAAACCCTTTGGCCGAACGTTCAATATTACGAAATACCGCTGCCAGCGTTTCGTTGAGGTTGGCATTATGGCGTGCTTTGGCTCGGACATTGACAAAAAGTTCGCTCGGCAGGATATAAAACCCTTTCTCCCTGACCGTATCGGCCCGTCCAAACTCCGCCTCTTTGTCTGAAAGTTTGGCGTAGTCAAATTCTTTATTACCACTGCGCCGTTCATCTTTATTGATGTAACTGGTGAGATTTTCGCTGATAAAGCGGTAAAAAAGCATACCCAGAACATATTGTTTGAAGTCCCAGCCGTCCACGCTGCCGCGCAGGTCGTTGGCGATCTGCCAGATGGCGCGGTGCAGTTCCGTTCGTTCCTGTTCTTTGGTTGCATTAAGATTATTTGCCATAGTTGTCTTCCAAGTTAAACAGTATCATTATATTTCATTCCCCTCGAAAATTAGTCAATAGTCAGTGCCTGATCCCGTTTCTTCCCGGACATCGCTCCCCTCTTTTTTCTTGAATCAAGCGGGTGATTCGTGTAGATAGCAAGAGATTCTATCTCTATTCGCGCCCCCGAGGGTATTCACGTCCTTCGGGGGCTACTATTTTATGCCTGCGAATTCAAACGTCGTGGATGGTTTTCTTTCTCCATCCTTGGGAAGGCTTAGTCAACTCAGTCAACGACCCCTTTTCTTCCTTGGCAGTTTTTATTTTCTCTTCGGCCCTCTGCCCACCAAGTGAACGGTTGAAATATATTCATCTATGTCTTTTTCTTTACCGTAAATATCTCGGCGCATTTCTTTGACAAGTTCTCTCAGGAGTTGGTCGTGTCTCAAACTCCATTCGTTCGAGTCCCTTGGAATGTCGGTATTTTCAATTCTCACGTTGTCATGAAATTGCATGAGCTTCTTGAATACAGATGGGCTACCAATCACAATAAGTGAATTGAAACTTCCGATAGCCTTTTTTGTGCCGCAGTGTCACGGTTATCAATGGCAACATCGCTTAAGGCTTTGATAAATGCTTTGTAATATTCTTCTTTAAGACGCCTCTCTTCCAGCCTCATTTGATTTTTTTTCGTGAACCAGTAAGAGAGTGAGGCGGTGACAACTGAGGCGAAGAGGCTAATCGCAGCAATTATTAAAGGTTCCATTTTTACCTCAGTATTCCTCTATGCCAACAGCGAAGTCAACGGCCGAGCGCATGTGAGGTCCGCTGAACTGATTTGTTGGCAGAAAATTGCTCCCTGACTTTTTCCCCCGCACCCGAATTTGCAAGAGAGAGACATGCTTTTCTCAACTGGTTTACAGTTTTTAAACGATTGTTAATTGCCTTTTCACTCATATCAATCTTCATCGATTAATTCCTTTAAATATTCTATATCATCTAGATCCTGACCACTTTTTCTTAATGATTTAAGCGTAATCAGGCCTTCCGGAGTCAAAACTTTTAATGTCCCCCCTTCCCAATCAACCGAAGTTCTGCTGTCCCAGGGAATCTTGGTCTGTGGAGTAACAAGTAATAAATCCAGTACCATATGTTCCCCTGATTCATTGTCGATTTTTGTCATTCGATGAATCTGAACAGCACCATTCTTAAACGACATCGGCGCTGCTGGAATGTTGAATCCAAGTTTTTTTACTATTTGTTCTATTTTGCCAAGTATATCAGGTTCAACCATTATATCAATATCAAGAGTGGCTCTTGGCCTTGCATAAACAGCTAGAGCCAGCCCACCACATAATGCATAATCTATTTTATTTTCATCAAATGCTTCAATTAGATTTTTTAATTCAATCAATAAATCCATTATCTCTAGCCTTTCATCGTCTGAATCAAACTGCCAACGCTTCGGCTCACGAGTGAGGGCCGCTTTTTGGTCCGAATCCCTGTGAAGCCGGTTGTTGGCCACTCAAGATTCTTTTGGATTAAAAGCCTTATTCTCCTGATCAACGAATTTTAGTATTCCCTCTTGAACATCAGCCATCTGGGTATGCCACTTGTCCCCCTTTGGCACCCAAGGACTGACATTCATAATAGATATTCCAGTCCAAACGAATATTGAATAAGCGGAAGTCCTAAATAAATCCTTTTTGAATGTTGTTCCAAAGTGAATTGAGGTTTCATCGAGAACTTCAACAGTAGAGATTTGTGATAGCAAATTAAGTGGATCAGGGTGAGCGAAACTACAAAGGGTTTTATACCAATCTTTCATTTTGCCTTTTAAGAGGGTATAGTCTTGATCTATTTCTTTAAGCATTGCTGCATGTCCTGGTGGCTTCTTTTTCTTGCTTGCGCGAAGCCACAGAACGGCTTTGTCAGGATTCTTTTCAATATATTTGAATGCAATCCAATTTTCATACACTATTCGAAGCAAATTCATAGATTGGACATAGTACCCTCTTAATGCCGTATCTGCTGAACATTTAAGAGTCCCAAAGCTATGTGATAATAAACTCATTTTGGCAAGAATGTCATCTGCGGTATCAGATGATCCCTCAGAAGCAGAAAATCCATCGGCAAACACGCCGATAGAATTTTTTAGCAACATCACGGTATCAGGATCTTGATCGCTAGTGGTCTTTTCAACGAGTCTGGCTTCATTCTCGAAATCATCCCAAGTATTCATCGAATCTCCATCTGGCCAACGTTGAAGCTGTGCGGCGCAAACGAAGCGCAGCGTAGTTTGGGTCCGCACGAGCGACTTGATGCTCATTGAGCCTTCCCTTTGTTGCAGCATTAATTTAAGCTGCGAAGGCATATCAAACCAAACAAAGGAGGAAGACTCAATGAAATTCTACACAAAACAACACAACCATTATTGCGGCATCGATCTGCATGCCAGAACCATGTATGTTTGTATCATTGATGCCATGGGACAAGTCGTATTCCACAAAAACATGAAAGCGAATCCACACACTCTTGCCACGGCCATTGAACCCTTTCAGGATGATATATGCATTGCCGTTGAATGCATGTTTACCTGGTACTGGGTAGCAGATTTCTGTGAAGATAACAATCTCCCTTTCGTGCTGGGGCATGCTCTCTATATGAAAGCCATCCATGGGGGGCAAGGCGAAAAACGATAAAATCGATTCGTATAAAATAGCGTCGCTGCTTCGGGGCGGAACATTTCCCATGGCCTATGTCTATCCCAGACCCATGCGCTCCACACGGGATCTCCTCAGACGACGCATGCATCTGATGAGAAAACGGGCAGAACTGCTGGCGCACATCCACAATACAAATTCGCAATATAACCTGCCCGAAATCGGGAAAAACCTGCGATATAAATCAAATCGATCGCTGGTGGAAAATCGAT
>Ga0334900_1002949_pt1 | contig 13953 bp, 7 predicted proteins | sample GraSluR3_MG_2_FD_207231 | JGI IMG/M metagenome (GOLD analysis project Ga0334900, IMG submission 207231) | Sludge microbial communities from methane-producing bioreactor in Wageningen University, Netherlands - Granular Sludge_31_08-R3 | ecosystem: Engineered > Bioreactor > Anaerobic > Unclassified...
AGCCAACGATATGAAATAAGAAAGGATGGTTTGCCAAGTATTCATACAGAGAAGTGTATCAAAAAAAAAGAAAGGGAGAAATTTTTCATGATATCTGTATAATACTTACCATGAAAGCAAAATATGAGAAACTTTTACAAACGATTACTGAGACCATATCTGCCAATACTATTTGGAGATACATGTTGAACGATGTTGTTTTTGATCTAAAAAATGGAAACCCACGTTATGATTGGGTTGGAATTTATTTGTTAGAAGAAAACACTCTTCGATTGGAAACGTTTTTGGGACAACCCACGGAGCATACACTTATCGAAGTTCCAAAGGGTGTATGCGGAGAGGCTGCTGGTAAGAAAAAAACGATGGTTGTATCGGATGTTTCAAACTGTGGCAATTACATATCTTGTAGTTTGCATGTGAAGTCTGAAATTGTTGTGCCCATCCTACGCAACAGTACTGTTTTGGGCGTTATTGATATTGATAGTCATACCAAAGCAGCCTTTACAAAAGATGACCAGGTATTTCTTGAAAAAGTAGCCTCCTTGATTGCTGACAAAGCTCCTTTCGTGCAAAAACAGTCACATCCCTAGCTTTTTGCTTCCAATCTCCCTTTTTTGTTTTGTTGTCGTTTTTGTTTTTTTTCTTTGAACCTTTTCCCTTGCTTTTCCTATTATGAGTAGAAAACATAAGGCAGGCAATGTATGAAATTGATCTTATCAGGGTTCATGAAATAATATCATGAGATTAACCCGTAAAGAAGAAAAAGAATTAGTACTGCGAGCAAAGCAAGGAGACTCAGAAGCTATGACTGTGATTTACAAAGAATTTGAACAAGAAATCCTACGAGCTGCTTTTGGCATTACAAAAAATCCTGATGATGCCCAAGATATTGCAGCGGAAGCCTTTATGACTTTTTTCCAAACCATTGATCGGTTTAATACCGATTATCCCATTCGGCCATGGCTTCATAGGATTATGCACAATCAAGCAAACTCAATGTTTCGGAAAAAAAACCGTATGATCACTGGCGGAGATTATTTCGACAATTACGCCTCCGAAAACTCTTCTCAAACCGATGAAAATCTTTTTGATGAAGAAGAAATCTCTTTGTTAAAAAAAGCCATGAATATGTTGTCGGAAGATGAAAAGAAAATGTTATCGCTTTTTTATATGGAAGATTTTACGATTGCAGATTTAGCAATCACATTTTGTATTCCTGAAGGCACTGTTAAAAGTAGACTATTCAACAGTCGAAAAAAGCTTGCGAAAAAGGTACAGAGCTGTAAAAAAGGGGGGCACGTAGCATGAACATCTGCAAAAAAGTAGAAAAATGGCTCCAAAATCATCCTCAGGAAATGTTGCCAGAATGGATTCAAGAGCACCTTGAAACATGTTCTTCTTGCCAACAAATCGTTGAGGTATCTTCCCAGTTACAGGCTTTTTCTCAAGCTCCAAAAAAGGCCATTCAGTACACATTTAAACCTGCACTGGATTGGCGAATCCGCAATAGCATTTACACCACAGCTGATACAATTAAAAACTCGAACAAACATCAGAAAAAAGCAACATCGCGTTTTCAAAAAGGTTTTGTTGCTGCCTTTTCAGCAGTTTGTTTGCTGATTGCAATGTTTTTTACAATACCTGTTGCCAATCAAAATACAACATTTTCTCTATTGTTGAATGAAAAGTTTAAAGAAATGATACAGATGCCTTCCTCACCTTTTTTTGAAGAAGTCGATACCCTAGCATCCGTAGATGATCATCTGCAGTTTGTGCGATATTATTGTGAAACCAAAGAGGAACGAGAATTTTTATACAGTAACAATGAAGACAGTCGGAATCGACTCCTTTTTGTAAAATTCATTGGGATGCAGTCTGATATACCCTACGTACAGATTTATCAGTATGCCCAGAAAGATTTGTATTTCCAAGCGATACAAAAAGCCAAACTTCCCCTTTGGAAAACCTGGAATGAATTTGCTTCTTATCTCGACCAATTCACCCTGCTTCCAGGACAACCTTTTGAATCCTTTGATGCAACGGTGTTGTCTGTAGATTATACAACGGGTGCGATACAGACAGATGTATTTCCCAAACCCTTGTTTGCCGATTATATCATTATGCAGCAAGTGAAACCTTTCAAAACCTATCGTTTTACAATAAAAACGAAATCGTCAAAAAACAATAACATAGTGGCACTTGATTTACCTCTAGAAAACGATTCTTCCTTGCAAGGAAAGATTGTGTCTATTCACAAAAATTCCATGTACCTAGATGGATTTTCAGAGGAGCTTTTTGTAAGTGAAAAAGTGCTAGACGGGGAAAAAGCAAGTTCTCGTCTGCAAAAAAATGATTATGTATTTATACGAGCTACTCAAACCACTCAAAATCAATGGGTTATTACTTCCTTATCTGTTTTACAAGAACCCTCTCCTCGAAAAATAACAGGTACAGTTGCAGAAGTGTATCGCAATGGATTTGTTCTAGACAAACTTGAGATGAGTTTCTTTTCTTTTTCGTTGTCTCAAAAACTCTCGCAACGAGACATTGTTACACTGGAAGGAATGGATTATGGAACCTTTTTCATGGTGGAAGATGTCATCTCCCATATCCCTTTTCAGGAAGAAAAAGAAGAGTATTACCTGGCATCTCATAACCACAAGGACGATGAGCCAGAAAGCTTGACCACCACACCTCCTAAAAAAACAACTTCTTCGACTCCTCCCTCTTCTCCTAGAAATATTACGCCCGATGTTCCAACAGAAAGCGATATCGTTGTAGGTATTCAAGAGGATCAATACTATTTTCTAAGTGGTAAGGTAGTATCCAAAGATCAATTGTCTCAACCCTTATCTGTAGGAGAATCCATACGCTACAAAAAAGAACAAAACAGCTTCACTATTCAGCGCCATTTTATGAATCAATCGCAGGTAGTTCAATTTACCGTAGAGTATTTGGAAAAACTCCCCAATGGTGTTGATATTTACCATTCGCCACAAGATGGAAGTAGAATTTATGTTTTTCGTTCTTCAATAGAAGAAAAAGAGAATGTATCCATGTTTCAAGGCAAGGTTGTTTCGTATGGCGGTATTCATATTGCTCTCCAGTGGCGCATATTTTCATTCTCAACCCTTGTGGATATTCAGGCGGTCATTACAAAAGAGATTGAACATCAATCTCTATATCAACTCGACAATGGTTGCGTGTTAAAAATTGACGATTTAACGGAAGTACAAGGCACTATTCAAATTGGAAAAACAGTAAAGATTTCAGGTCAATATGATCAAAATGTTTTAAAAGGGTATATCGTTCGAGTAGAAAAAGAAATCTTTCTGTTACAAGGAGAAATTGTGGACTGGAATGAAGAAGAAAAATGGCTCCTTCTGGATACCGGCGTGGTTATTCAATTAAACGAAGCAACCATATTTCATGGACAAGGAGTGTTTAAAGAAGGTACGGTAGTGTATTGCAAGGTATATGTAAAAGATGGTCAGTATATAGCTTCTGATGTTTCGTGGGAAGAGAATTCTATTCCCGGAACAGGAGATCGAATATGAAGAAACTTTTTCAACTTTTTATAACAATCTTTGTAGCAGGCACTTTTTTGATTCCTACTCCTCTTTCGTATGCCAAGGATACTCTATCTCGATCCATACGACCAATCCGAAAAACACAGTGCATTATTGCCCTAGGCACTTACGAAAAAGGGGAAGCAACGTCCATGGAATTGCGTCTTCCACTTTCTGATAGCAAAATTTCTTCTGAATCTTGGGTCACCATCCTGCTTCCCGATTCTTTCACTATACCAGAGTTGTCCCCTCATGATTTTGTCTTCTCAGAGGCCATTGCTTTGCAGGTTCAAAAGACAGGAAACAACAACATCCGACTGCAAACTCCAGCAGATATTACTGAGCTGTTATCTATATCCATTGCTCTCGACGCTGGAATTCGAAATCCAATGGAAGAAGACTCTTTTGTGTGTACTCTTTTTATAGAATCTTGGGAGGAATTTTTTGAATCCGATCCTGTCTCGTTGCAAACTCCTCACAATTCCATTTTGGTTGAAATGCAAAACCAAACCAAACCCAATCAACATGAGTGGATATCCGAGATACCCATCGTTCAGATCTATTCTGAAATCACACAAGACATCTTTGTTTCTTTGGATCAAACTGAGTTTAGCAAACTAGATGATCCTATTTTCACAATCCCCGAAGGAATTCATACGCTATCTTTTTATGGAGTACGTTCTTCAGGGCTAAAAGAAAAAATAAAAACCATCTCCTGGAAAGTGGATCCGTATCCTCCTTCTTGTATTGAAATATCACCTAGCCATCGATCTTGGATTAACACGCAGCATCCTTTGGTAACATTTCAAATTGCATCCATATCACCCGCTTTTCTGGTAGTATCCGAAGAAGTATATCCTGTTCTAGACAATGAAGTCCAAGTTCAACTGTCTTTGAAGCCAGGGAAAAATACTGTTTCCTATGATATTATCAATCAAGCAGGACATCGTGTTTCAGACGAACTCACTTTGTTTGTTGATGTTACACCACCAGCAGTTACCATTTATTATCCTCTGGAAGGCCAAATATTTTGTGGGTATCAGATGGTGGTTATGGGAAAGTCTGAACCTAGCAGCAGCTTGTTAGTGAATGGAATACCTACAAAAACAGATGCCTATGGAAATTTTTCGACCGAGATTCCAATTAAAGAGGGCGAAAACAATTTGTTGGTACGCAGTGAAGACCGGGCAGGGAATACCACCGAATTACACAGAACTTTCATCCACTATACGGGCACTGTTATTGAAATCCAATTGGCCCACCACAAAAGCTTCTTAAATGAAAAAGAAATTGAAGTTGAGCCTTTTCCGTTTCGTGATTCACAAAATGGAGAAGTGTATGTTCCTATCCGCTTGTTTGCTGAATCGCTAGGATATTCCTTGCGATGGGATTCAAAACTAAACGCGGCCATACTAGAAAAAGATGGAATGTTAATCTATGTGCGACCCAACGATTCCATCATTAAAGTTTCCCAGCAAGAAAATGTAGAAGAAATAGATGTGTATTATGCTCCCACCATTGTGGAGGGAGTTATTGTTGTCCCCATTGAATTCACAAAGATCATTCTTGGATCGGAAGTGAAATACAACCAAAAACAAGACACGATATTGATCATCTTTTGCCCAGAAAGGAGTGAGAAATGAAAACGAACAAGTTGTTCTCTACAATTCGAGTCCTATTTTTTATTGTCTTATTTTTAGCAACCATTCTCATTCCTACAGAAACAAAAGCAGCTGTTACCAGTATAGAAGTAAGACCTACTGTACAGTGCATCAAAATAGGTGAAACGGTTACCTTTACTGCCACTGCTTTTGACGAGAATGGTTCTATTGTCCATGATGCGACATTTCGTTGGTACCAGGAGGGACCAGGGAACGGATCACCTTCTTCTGATACACGCTCTTACACCTTCACTGCTACAAGTTCAGGGCAAATACAAATGTTTGTTTCATCCGATGAAGCAAAGCATGTTTTTCGATTTGATGTTGGAGCTACACAGGTTAGCGATGTTCAAATCCGAGTAGAACCAAACACAGCCGGAGAACTAGCAAATTATACGGTTATGTTTTATACAGATGAATGTGGAAAACTCAGTCCTGGTGATAAAATTTACTTGGCTTTTCCATATGGAACTACCTTTACTCGATATTCTGGTTGCAATGCTGTAACGGTGAATGGCATTCCAGCTTCGTACTACGTAGAAACCGATAAAAATGACAACCAGATAGTTTCCATCACTGTTCCCAATTCGTATCCTGATACCACTCTTGTGTATATACGAATCTGTCGAGTACAAAACCCTCGAGGGGGTGCTTGTTATCGCATGGCTGCCGCTACAAGTAAGCAGCCTTATTGGGCTCTTTCGAACAGCTATGCCATTGTAGGCTCTATCATCACCACCCCTACCGTTGAAGTTGCTCCTGATATTGTGGGAGAAATAGCCGCCTATACAATTCGCTTTGAAACTTCGTCCACGGGACGATTAGGTAGCTGCTACGGGGGAGCCATTATGGTGGAATTTCCGTATGGCACCAAGATACCCACCACCATTTCTGCAGAGCATGTTTTGGTGAATGGGCAGTATTGCAACGGAGCAGATCCCGTTGTGAATGGGCGCGTAGTAAAAATATATCCAGGGATGGTTGTTTTAGAAGAGTCCGACGTAAAAGTAGAGTTTTTATTAGAAGCAGGTATTACCAATCCCACAAGTTCAGACCAACATCGATTGGTTGTCTGGACAAATGCAGACAACACAAGGGTTAATTCGAATTATTACAAAATTCGAAACAGTGTGATTCAGGATGTACAAGTATGGATTGACAAACCCTATATCAATACAAAATCGGAATGGAGAATTTCATTTCAAACTGGTTTGGTGGGTAGAATGAGAGAAAATGGGATCATCACCATTTATTTTCCATCTTCTGTCAAACTCCCTGATTCTTCCGTACCAGGTGACATTAAGGTGAACGGAGTCTCTACAACGAAACCTGCCATTATCGAAGGAGCAGGAACTTTAAAAATCCCAACTCCTGTGCTGTTTGAGGCACAAAGCCCAGTAGAAATTGTAATAAAAGAAGAGTTTGGTCTTACAAATCCCACATCCGTCGGTCGATACACGATAAAAGTTCATACAGGCAAAGAGGGGACAAACGTCGAATCTGCAGAATTTGAAATAGGTCCAAGCATGATTGGAGATCTTTCTATTCAAATTGGCTCGCCCTTTGTATCTGTGAATACCTCTATACAACTCTCGTTTACAACGGGAGGTGGCGGACAGTTAACAACGGACAGTGGGCAAATCTATATTATTATGCCGCAGGGAATGTATATTCCCAATGCAATGGCAAAAGATAGTGTACTAATCAACAATGTGCCCATGCAGACCACTCCTTTTCTGAAAAAAGCAGAGAATCGGATTATTTTGAATGTACCTTTGGATATTGGTCCCGAATCTGTTGTTCATGTTGAATTTTTAAAAGAAGCAGGATTGCGCAATCCGGTCACTCCAGGTGACTACATTTTTCGGGTTGCTACCAATCGAGAGGTTTCTTACATTTCTTCTCCCAAAATATCTATACAAGAATCAAGAATACAACAAATTTTTGTCGATGTCTTGTCGCGTACTATCCAAGAGCCAACTTCTATCAGCATATCCTTTACGACAGGTCCTGCTGGTTCATTAAGTGCAGGGGAAAAAATATTTGTTTTTCTAGATACACGGTTTCAGTTTCCCAAAGACTATCAAAACGGCATTGTATTGAATGATAAAAATTTAGATTTGTTTCCTATCATGATAAAACCACACGAAGGCATTATCCAAATTACGATCCCCCATGCAATCGAGGCTTTGGAAACAGTACATATCCAAATTACGCCAGAGGCTGGCTTTGTGAATCCTTCACAAGAAGGTTCTTATACATTGGGAGTTTCGACTCAAAGTGAAACACAAACGGTAGCATCCAAACCCTTTTCTATCATTCCTCTTCCGCAAACTGATATAATTGTTGAACCAGCTTTTCCCAATGGAGACAACCAATGGTATGTTACCAAACCAGAAATATCTTTTGATGTGTACTCGCTTGAACCTGAGTCAATTCAGACTTGGTTCTCGCTGAATGGGGAAGATTGGATTCTGTATCAAGAGACTCTTGTTTTGTCCTCGGGGGTCTATGAAATCCAATATTATTCTACGCAGGGAGATGCCAAAGAAGAAGTACAAACCACTACCATCAAGATTGACACTCTACCTCCCTATATCCAACTGCCTGATGAAACTATTTATACAAATCAAACCGCGTATCAGTTTTCTATTACTATTGTAGAGTCCCATTTCCGCAATGGGTTTATTGGAGAGCAAGAGATTACCTCACTAGTGGATGGTCAAATGAAAGCAACCTTGCTTCTAGAAGAGGGAGAAAATGAATACTCCATTTTAGTCTTTGACGATGCCGGACATCGAAGTGAAGCAACCATCGTGATCGATCTGGATCAAACACCTCCAGAACTTCACATTGAAAGCCCCTCTCCGTGGCAAAAAACGATTCGAGAAACCATCTCTATTGATGGATTCACAGAACCCCATGTACTTGTAACCCTTAACGATAAGCTACTACCAGTAGTGGATGGAAAATTCATGACACAGTACGCATGTAAAGATGGAATCAATGCTCTTGAGTTTATTGCTATAGATCGCGCTGGAAACAAAACAAAAACCATTGTGCCTGTTCATTATTATGCCGATTTTTGGGTTGAGTTTACCATTGGTCAGCAAACTGCATCTTCTTCTATGGGAGAGCTTGATGTAGGATCTCCTATCTTTTTACAATCCTCTCACACCATGATTCCTTTAACAATTTTTACGACCTTGATGGGGTGTGAAATTGAATACGAGCCCATTTTTCAAATCATTACAGTTAGCATTCCAAATGGCAAAGTGATACAAACGCAAATAGGCAACACGACTGCTACTGTAAACAATGAAAAAAGACAACTACCAGTACCCCCTGTAATACGCAATGGCCGAACCTTTATTCCTTTGCGTTTCTTTGCAGAAGAATTTGGTTTCACCGTACAGTATGTAAAGGAGGAAAACGTTATTCGAATGGAGTACCATGAGGGGTAACATTTTATACATTCTTGCTTTTGGTTGTTATGGCATTACCTTTTTTCTATTCATTCGATTATTGATTTGGAAGCGAATCAGCAAAAAATACTACTGGAATGCAAAGCCCACCTTAACACTTTCCGATATAAAGATGGTATCATCCTTTGAAGACACCCCGCTCCCTTTTATTTCTCTTATGATTCCAGCCAAAAATGAAAGCGCAGTCATCCGACAAACCATTCACAATGCCATTCATCTAGAGTATCCATCCAATCAATATGAACTTCTTGTTATTGTGGATGAAAGAGAGCAAATAGATAATGATAAAAAAGTGGAGCTTGTTTGGGCCGAGATTAAGAACTGGAAAAAAGAGAATGAAGATGCATACAATGTCCATAAAAGCAAGATTGGTTTTTCATTTCGATCCATTTCTAAGGAGCTGCAACAAGCATTGCTAATGTACCGATTAAAACATCTACTCTGGGGACCTTTTTACCACAAACTATATATGGAATTTTCATCCACTCTTTCCTATACATTCGACCCATCTGTTTTGCATGCTTTAAAAGGATCTCTAGAGGAAGCGCTACGTAAAATGCCCTATACTCGCAAAGAGGTCAAAAAATGCTTAATGATATCCTTACAGAAAGCATTTCCTTACACAGAACGCGGCGTGTTAAAAAAAGTTATGTTGAAATTGGAAGAAATGATGTATTCATTTTTGCATACACTATCTGTACAGGAAATACAAAATATGACCAAAGAGGATGTGAAAAAAGCATTTCCGACAACAAAAACAATTGCGGAAGGGATGATAGAGGATGCATCTATACAGGACATAACTCTGAAAGTAGTTTCGGTGCCAACGAACTATACAGGGCACTACCCACGAACATATACCAACCGAAGTACTCGTTCTACAAAAGGAAGAGCACTCAATTATGCCCTCGATGAACTACACCCTGAAGCAAATATAGTAGGATTTTATGATGCCGAGAGTAGGCCCGATCATTCGGTTCTCCTTCATGTAGCCAAAGCATATTTGCAAAAGAAAGGAAATCTTCCTATTTTGCAAGGACCTCTTTATCAAGTTCGAAACTATTATACAATGGGTCTTGTATCTCGCATTGGAGGACTTTTTAAAGCAGTTTCTCACGAATGGTATCTTCCTATTATCTTTAAAAAAATTCCTTTTGTTGGCGGGACCAATCTTTTCGTACCCAAAGAATTACTTCTTTCCATCCATGGTTTTAATCCTACAGCATTAACCGAGGATTTAGACCTTGGCATTCGAGCCTACATGACCCACCATGTTCCGGTAGAATTTCTTCCCGTCATATCAACGGAACAAACTCCCCCGTTTTGGAGCCAGTTTTTTAAGCAGAGATTGCGATGGGCTTCGGGCCATTTACAGGTAATGTCAGATATCCGGAAAACGCACCCACGCCTATATTGGCAATTGTTTTGGAAGGGTCCTTTTGAGTGGCTTTTATACCAATTTTCCGCGATTGTAGTCATTCTTATGAATGTTGGCTTTGTGTTGTCTAAAATGGGATGGATGCCAAAACAATTCATTTCTGTTAATCCTATTGTACAGATGGTACTATTATTCATGAACATACCGTATATTTTCTTCGCTTTTTATTGCTTCTATCATTATCAATTTACTTTCGAGAAACATTTTTTATCATTGGATTCTTTCCCCGGGATCGAATGTATCAAGCTAATTTTGTCTAGTATTTTGGTGTTTCTTCTTCCTTTGCCCTATGTTTGGGCAATGATACTCCACGTACTGGATAAAAAACCTCAACATTGGGTAAAAACTCCAAGAACGAGTGAATAGAACTCGTATCCAAAATTTACTTTCATTGCTTTTTTCCCTTCTTAATTTGCAAAAAGTAAAAAAATATCGATTTTTTTCTAATTCCTATTGACACAAAGTAAAACTTTTTGTAAATTAAGCATATGCGAATAGATCGATTTAAGGAACGGGACATTTTAAAACAAGTTGAACCGTATCGTGAATCGAAAGAAGCAGTAATTATCACAGGTATGAGGAGGACCGGGAAGACAACTCTTTTACAGTATTTATTCGAGACAACGGAATCAGAAAACAAGCTTGTACTCGATTTAGAAAATCCGTTAAATCGAAAATATTTCGAAGAAGAGAATTTTGATAAAATACAGGCTTCTTTAGAAATTCTCGGTATAAATTTTAGTGAGCCTTCGTACATTTTTTTGGATGAGATTCAGCTATTTAAGAATATTCCTAGTATTGTGAAGTACTTTATTGATCACTTCCAAACGAAGTTTTTCTTAACAGGATCAACAAACTACTATACAAGGAAGCAGTTTGAAGAATCGTTAGCTGGTCGAAAGGTTGTATTTGAGCTATATCCTCTTACCTTTAAAGAGTTTATTAAGTTTAGTGGAAAAGGCTTGAATCCGCCCACCCAAAAAAGTAATATCTCGAGGCCCATTTTCGAGAAACTCTCTACCTTGTATGACGAATATATCATGTTTGGCGGTTTTCCCGAAGTAGTACTTAAACAAAGTGTTACAGAAAAGAATGCTGCTTTGGACGATATATTTCGGTCGTACTTCAATCTAGAAGTTGTTCAAATGAGCAATTATCGAAAAAGTGCTGTTATCCGTGATTTAATGCTTCTTCTCATGAATCGAGCAGGCGAGAGAATTGATGTACAAAATATCTCTCAGGAACTTGGTATATCCAGAGCCACCACTTATTCCTATCTGGAATTTTTGGAAGGTTCGTACTTCATTAAGCTCCTAAAACCTTTTAATTTGGGATCCAAAATGGAGATTCGGAAATCCAACAAAATCTATGTTTGCGACGTGGGGTTGGTTCGCCATTTTGCCCATGCAGCAGAAGATTGCCTGTTTGAAAACAGTGTTTTCCAAAATTTACGAACAAAATGTGATATAAAATATTATGAGAGAAAGAGTGGAACTCAAATCCATTTTATTTGTGATGATCAGAACAAAAAAGTAGCCTACGACACGGCTCTCCACCCACGAAAAACAGATCTAACAAGATTGTCCAGAATAGCCAGTGAAATCAATATTGATGAATATTCTATCATCTCAAAATACTACTGTGATTTAGAACACACAATCTACGGTTTTATGGTGTAACATGAACCATTTGTATAGCAAATCCGTATTATATGAAATTTACAAGTTTCCTGCACTAAAGGAGGAACGACTATGAAAAAAGGTATAGCCTTTATTGTCGCTTTTGTATTAGCTCTTTCTCAGTTTGGTTTCTATACAGCCGTGAATGCTGTAGATACAATTCTTGTTACAGTAGTAAACCAAAGTGGTTCAGATGATGTAGCCACAGGAGAAATTTCTGAATATACGATAGATTTTACTCTTGAGGAGGATTTAGCTCTTGATGATGTCATCAAGATTAAGTTTCCTTCAGGTACCTCTTTTGTGAACAATACGATTGACAAATCGGATGTTTTTGTGGATGGCGTGAATCCAACAAAAGATGCTACAGCATCGGGAACAATTCTTGGTATTCACACCCCTACAGCCTATACTGCTGGGGATACAATCTCTGTCAATCTCCCTATTGATGCAGGAGTAAAAAATCCTTCCAATCAAAGTGGAAAATACAAACTGCAGGTAGGGACATTTGAAGGACCTAATGGAACGGTCGCTATCGAGAACTATGACTTGTATTCAAACAATTACTACATTGGGTATCGATCGGAAGTAACCATTAGTCCTTCTGTGGACCCAAATTACGATACAGCTGGGGTTAAAAACATCAAAGAGTTTGTTACTTGGACCATTAAGTGGAAAACTGGTAACCAGGGACAGCTTACGGCTGGTAGCGATACAATAACCCTTGATTTTACTGGGAATACGAACGATTTTCCAAAGCCAGATGGATGCTTTGACAATGGTTCAGGTGTTTATTTCATTCCTGCCACCTATATTCAAATTAATTCCAAAACACTAAAGAGTTCAGCTACTGCGGTACTAAGCGGGGCAGCCCCCAACCAAACTCTTGACACAATCACCTTCACAATTCCCAACACACTGAGCGACATTTCTGCCAATAGTGCCGTTACCATTATTCTAACGAATCAAGTCGGCATGTTTAATCCTCCCGCCGATGACTATACAATTAAAGTCAACTCTAGCAGGGAGACAACCCCCATTTCATCGCAGACAATTGCTGTCAATGATGCCGTCTCATTTTATGATTTAGATGCTGTAAAAGCAGGTGTTCAGGGAGTGGTTGTAGATCCTCCCACAACGTCCACTGTTGCTTCCTTTCAAATGGGAATCATTAACGACATCCCACTGTCCGTTGGCGTAGGTACAATAACCTTTGCCATGCCCATGACGATGAGCGGTGTTCGCAACCCACCCATTACAGCAGTCAAGTTTGAGCATTCCACAGACGATGGCCTGACTTGGACGGAAACTACCCTAAAAACAGCTCCTACCTTTACGGGTAGCAATGTTGTTATTACAGTTCCCATAGATATTCCAGCGAATAGTCCAATTCGCGTTACACTAACAAAAGACTTGAATATTAAAACGCCTACTAGTACAGGTGCTTATAGCGTACAAGCCATGACATCTGCACAACCTTATTACCGAAATTCTCCTACTTTTGCAATCGGTACTGGCGTATCCAATGTAAAAGTGACACCTTCTCCTTCCACTGACGATACTGAAAATGTTCAATATGTTGTCGAGTTTAAACTGGGGCAAAGTGGTGCTCTGTACAAAAATACAGGGAAAATTTTTGTGGAGATGTTTCTTGGAAACGATCCAATCACATTTGATGGAGTTACCTTGTCAAATGGTTCGGTTTTCTTTGGAACCGGACAATACACCACTATTCCAACCGAAGTAGAGAGCGTTGGCGGAGGGCTTTTTAAGCTTACAATTTCTCCTCCACAAGATCTCAATGCAGGAGCTACAGTTAAAATAACATTCAAACCTTCTGCAGGGTTGATCAATCCGGATGCAGGTACATACAACGCTGTTGTATATACGAGCTCCGAGATGCTAGAGTCGGAATCCGAATCCTACGAAATTCATGATGCTATTATGGTGAATACCGTGGATGTAGATCCCACAGCTGCTAATGTAGAAGCTGAATACACACTCAACGTAACCATTGATGATTCCTTAACAAAAAATATCGACACCATCTCCGTAGCGTTTCCTCAGGGTCAACGGCTTCCAACAACCATTACACCAGGGGATATTTCGGTCGATGGAACC
>Ga0334900_1002956_pt1 | contig 13927 bp, 17 predicted proteins | sample GraSluR3_MG_2_FD_207231 | JGI IMG/M metagenome (GOLD analysis project Ga0334900, IMG submission 207231) | Sludge microbial communities from methane-producing bioreactor in Wageningen University, Netherlands - Granular Sludge_31_08-R3 | ecosystem: Engineered > Bioreactor > Anaerobic >...
GTCAAACTAGTCCCACAACTCCCAAAAACGCCAAGACCAAATCAACTCCTTTTGGTAATCCCAATATTCCAGTTGACCCAATCAAGGTAGTCAAAACTATCAATCCCAAAGTTTTTGCCAAATCAGTTCATGCTTCTGATCTTGCTACTGTTGAGAAAATTTTCAAAGAAGGTTTTGCTCACAAAGGCTTTGTTCTTATCGATATTACCCAGACTTGTGTTGCTTTTGGAAAACAATTAAAGTGAAAGTAGTATAATACCTTAGTGATAAAAATAAAAAACAAAGAACAGATAGAAGGAATTCGTCGTTCCAGTCAATTGGCTGCTCTAGTTTTACAACAAACGGCAAATTTAATCAAAGCTGGTATCGACACGGAATCCCTAAATACTTTTGCTCACAATTTTATATTAAAACACCAAGCTATTCCTGCCCCCTTAAACTATAACGGTTTTCCCAAAAGTATTTGTACTTCTATTAATGATGTTGTTTGTCATGGTATTCCTTCTCCAAAAGATATTTTAAAAGAAGGGGATATCATCAATATAGATGTTACTACTATTCTTGATGGTTATTATGGGGACACTTCTGCCACTTATGCTGTTGGTAAAATTTCTCCTCAAGCTCAAAAATTAGTCAATGTTACCCAAGAGTCATTAAACAAATCAATCAAAACACTCGCTCCTGGCAAATCCCTAAATGATTGTGTTGGTAAAATTATTGCTCCCCTTGCTGATAAAAATGGTTTTTCTGTTGTTCGTGATCTTGGTGGTCATGGTGTTGGTTTACAATTTCATGAAGACCCGTTTGTTTTTCATTTTGATTGTCAACAAAATGTTATTTTAAAACCAGGAATGATTTTTACTATCGAGCCAATGATTAATGCCGGTGATTGGCCAATTTATATTGATTCTGATGACGGTTGGACTATTCGTACAAAAGACAAATCTCTTTCAGCTCAATTCGAACATACTATTTTAATTACTGATTCTGGTCATGAAGTTTTAACTGCTTTATAATATAAACTATGCAAATTTTAGACGGTAAAGCCCTTTCTCAACAAATTTTAGACAATTTAAGACAAGAAATTATTAATAAAAACATTCATCCAATTTTAGATATCATTTTAGTTGGTAATAATCCGGCTTCAGTCAAATATACTTCACTCAAACAAGAAACCGCCAAAAATATTGGTATTGGTGGGCAAATACATCATTTTGATAAAGATATTACTTTTCCCAAATTAATTGATGAAATAAATAAAATTAATTCCAATCCCCAAGTTGATGCTTTAATGATTCAACTGCCCTTGCCAAAACATCTTGATGAAACTCAAGTAGTTAATCATATTAATCCCAACAAAGATGCTGATGGCTTGACAGCAACCAATCTAGGTCGTCTTTTTCAGCATGATAAAAATGCTATAATTTCTGCCACTGCTCTGGGCATTAGTAAATTATTGGATAAATATAATATTCAAATTAGCGGTAAAAATGCGGTAATTATAGGACGTAGTTTTTATATTGGTTTGCCTCTGTTTGCTCTTCTAAGCAATCTTGATGCTACCGTCACCCTGTGTCATTCCAAAACAAAAAATTTAAAAGAAATTTGTCAAAAAGCCGATATTTTAATTTCAGCTACTGGCCAAAACAATTTAATCAATACTTCTTTTGTCAAAAAAGGAGCCGTGCTTATAGATGTTGCCAAAGATATTGATTTTAGCAAAGTAGCTCCAAAAACCAGTTTCATTACTCCTCAGATTGGCGGTGTTGGCCCCATGACCGTCACCTCACTTTTATCCAATACGGTAAAGATTGCTTTAAATAGAAATTAAAAACTAGAAATTAATAATTGAATAAAAATTAAAAATTAAGAATTAAAAATTTATCAAATTATGCGAATTCAACTTTATGACAGAGGTACCCCAAGGGGTAAAAAATTATTTGCCGATATTGAAAAAGTTTGTCAATCACTCCAAGTTTTTGACGAGCCAGAATATATCAAAGATATGAATCGCCCTTATTCCATGGGTCTTCAGGGTGAAGTAATTTTAATGATTAACAACGAACCAGTTTTAATTGATAAATTTCCTAACCTAAAAGAGTTAGAAAATCTTATTAACGAATATTTATAAAATGATTGTATTAGCCTCTTCTTCTCCTCGAAGAAAAGAATTACTGCAAAAGACAAATTTAGATTTTATTGTTGATCCCAGTGATTATCAGGAAGATATGTCTCTTGATTTAAGCCCAAAAAAATTAGTCAAGTTTTTATCTTTTCAAAAAGCCAAAAATGTTGCCAATAGACACAAAAACGCCATTGTTATTGGTGCTGATACTATTGTTTCTTACCACCAAGAAATTATTGGTAAACCTTATACTTTCAAAAAAGCCCTTGAAACTTTACGAAAATTAAATAACGACAAAAATAATGTTGTTACTGGTTATACAATTATTGATACAAAAACTAACAAAAGTATTTCCCGGGCTGTTGCCTCAACTGTTATTTTTAAAAATAATCCCGATTCGGCCATCAAAAAATATATTAAGCTCGATCAACCTTTTGATAAAGCTGGTGCCTATGCTATTTTTGATAAACACAACAATTTAATCAAAAAAATTATTGGCGACAAAGACTCTATTACTGGATTGCCTCTAAAAAAATTAATTTCGGACCTCAAGTTATTTGGAATAAGCGCTTAGCATTTTTATCAATTATTTTTTCAGTTTCGTCAAAACTCATCTTCCAAATCTCGGCTACTTTTTTGTAAATATATTTTATATATTTTGGTTTATTTTTTTTTCCTCGATAGGGAACAGGTGTTAACCAAGGACAATCTGTTTCCAAAACTAACCTGTCTTTAGGTATATTTAACACCACCTCTTCCAATCCCAATTCATAAGTTAAATTACCATCAATTCCAAAATACCAAGCTTCTTCCAATTCTAAAATTTTTTTAATTCTTTTTTTACCACCAGCATAACAGTGAAAAACACCTCTTAAATTTTTATATTCTTTCAAAATTTCTATTGTTTCGTCCACTGCCTTTCTTGCATGAATTATCAGCGGTAACTTATATTTTTGTGCTAGTTCAATTTGATTTTTAAAAAATTTAATTTGCTTTTTATCTATTCCTCTCGAATAATCCAATCCACATTCACCAATTGCCTTTGCTTTTTTAACTAAATCACTAATATCTTCATATTTTTCTTGAGGATGTACCCCCACCGCCGCAATAATTCTTTTATCAATTTTTGCTAATTCTATATTTTTGACACTATCTTCTCGACAACTCCCCGCCAAAACAATGTATTTTAATTTCCCCAAATCACTAGGTACAATCTTTTCCAAATGAGCATGAGTATCAATCATGATCAATTTTAACATTTATTTGTTCCCCCTTGAGAAAGGGGGTGTCAGCCTAGGCTGACGGGGGATTTGTGTTATTTGCCAATGAAATTTCCATATGCTTTACAGCAAACCCCTCTGTCCTCCGGACATCTCCCCTTATCAGGGGAGGACAGTGAAATCATGCTAAAATATTGTATGTCATCCAAAAAACTTATCTATACTGCCTTTTCTAAGCGTAATTTCTATTTTCGTCTTTTTATTTCCAAATTTGTCTTCAAAAAAGGCCATGTTCCCCTAAATCCTTTTTTAATTTGCGATTATTTTATGTTAGATACTGTTCCTCGAGATACAGTCAGGGCGGCTAACAATACTTTGGTTGAAAGATGTGATGAAATTTGGGTTTTTGGTCAAATAGCCAATGGGGTTTTGGCAGAAATTAATCTTGCCAAAAAAGTTAAAAAACCAATTAAATATTTTGATATTCAAGACTACAAAAAAATTATTCCAACAACTTTTAAAAAATTAGAAATAGAAAAATAAATGAATAAAAAACTAAAAACACTATTAGATGGTAAATGGTCTGATAAATATTTTTGTAAATTAGCTATCTTGGATCATCTCAGAGAATGCCTGGAAAAAGATAATTACCTTAAAGCTACTGATACTCCCAAAGATTCCAAAGATTATCAAAATTTAGAAAAAGAATTAATGGATTTACACATTTTACTTAATCTTTATTTTCAAGATTCTTCCAAACTCTTAGAAACCCGCCTCAATAAATTTATTAGTAAATTAAAAAAATAAAAATGGCTGATGAATTAATAGATATTGTTGATGAAAATGATGTCCTAACTGGTATTCAAAAAATGAAAAGCGTGGCCCATGCTGATGGTTCCTGGCATCGTGTCTCCCATAATTGGATTTATAATACTGCCGGAGAGATTTTACTTCAATTACGAGCTCCACAAAAATTGCTTTATCCTAATAAATGGGATGTTTCATCAGCTGGTCATGTTGGTGCTGGAGAATCTGTTCTTGCTAGTGCCCAGCGAGAGATAAAAGAAGAAATAGGCATAAAAGTAAGGAAAAAAGATTTAACTTTTTTCAAAAAAATGAAAGCCCATCATGATTTTAATGGTATGAACAATAATGAAATTTATTATGTTTATCTTTGTGAATATAATGACCCTATTGATAATGCAAAAATTCAAAAAGAAGAAGTAGTAAAAATTAATTTCTTTTCAATATCCAAACTTAAAGATAGTTTGGATAAAAATCCAGAAAAATTTACCCCAGGCAAAGAATATTGGTTTGAAATTTTAGATGCTATTACCGATAGGGTTAATTTAAACAATCCTCGGGAATAAAATAGCCTTATCTTCCTTTAATCCCGGCATTATTGGCAAAAGATGATAAATCGCTTTTTGGATATTAGCGACACATTCATCCAATATCTCTTTTCTTTTTTTAGAATCCTTTTCCAACTTCCAAGGTGTTTTTTCATTAAGCAAAATATTTGTTTTGTTTATCCATTTATCAAAAACCCATCCAACAGCTTCATCAAATCGACAATTGTCAATTAGACTAACAAACTGCTTGTCCAAATCTAAACCCTCAATTATTTTTTCAAATCCATCTGACAATTTACTAACCCTAGAGATTAAATTTCCAAAATTATTTGCCAAATCAGCATTATATTTTTCCTTAAATCTTTCTATTCCCACATCACTGTCATCATTGGTTGGAAAAGATCTGGCGATCAAGTATCTTGTTCCATCAACTCCAAATGTTTCTGTTAATTGACCAGGGGAAATGACATTACCCAAACTCTTGCTCATCTTATTACCATCAATCATATAAAAACTATGAGTAAAAGTTTTAACAGGTAATTCAATTTCTGCCGACATCAACATCGCTTGCCAAATTACAGTATGGAACCACAAAATTTCTTTACCCAAAAGATGTAAGTCAGCCGGCCAAAATTTTCCCTTTCCTTCAACAAATTGTGTCGCCGAATAATAATTTAACAAAGCTTCTATCCATACATAAATAGTATGATTTTTATCCCAAGGTGCGGTAATACCCCATTTAACATTTTCTCTCGAGATGGAAACATCTTTTACTCCTGCTTTTAGTTTTGCCAATATTTCCGATTTTTTACCGGCAGGAAAAATATAATTAGTTTTATCATTTTCAATCAATTCAATTATTTTTGGAACATATTTTGAAAGTTTAAAAAACCAATTTTCTTCAGTTCGCCACTCAGTTTTTTCTGGTGGATGCAAAGGACAATGATTATCTACTAATTCTTTTTCTGTCAAATAACTTTCACAACCAATACAATAATAACCCTCATATTTTCCTTTATAAATATCACCGTTATCAAAAATCTTTTGTAAAATTTTAGTTACCACTTCTTCGTGTCTCGGGTCAGTAGTTCTTATAAAAAAATCATGAGAAATATTTAAATCTTTCCACGCATTTTGAAAAGTAGGTGATATTTTGTCGCAATATTCTTTGGGTTCTAAATTTTGAGCCACAGCCACTTCAGCTACTTTTTGGCCATGTTCATCTGTCCCGGTCAAAAAGAAAACCTCTTCACCCATCTGACGATGCATTCTGGCGATAATATCTGCTGCTATTGTTGTGCAAGTATGACCAATATGAGGAATATCGTTAATATAATATATTGGTGTTGTAATATAAAATTTTCCCATCCTATCTTATTTTACACTTTTTTTAGTAGCTTTTACTGTTTTACTTGCTGTTTTTTTGACAACTTTTTTTGCAGTTGAAGCAACTGCTGGCTTAACATCCTTAGCAAGAGATTTTAATTTTCTTGCAAACTTAGCTTTTAATCGGGAAGCTTTATTTTTGTGAATAATAAATTTTTTCTTTAATTTGTCCACGATTGAATAAACTTCTTTCAAACCTTCTTTGCTAGGTTTTAAAAGAAATTTTTTAATCACTTCTTTATATTTATTTTTCCAAATAATATTTACTTTCCTGTTTTTCAAGGATTTTCTGTTTGATTTTTTTGCTGATAAACTTATTGGCATAGATGATATTTTATCCTATACCCTTAATTAATACAAGAATCTATAATAGAGTATGACTTTTAGAGAAAGAATCATTTTGATATCTAACAAAAAAAACAAAACAATTGTTTCAGCAAGTATTGTTTTGGGCATAGCTTTTGCCTTTTCTGCTTTGCTTGGTTTTTTTAGGACCAGAATTCTTTATGATTTTTTCTTCGCCTCTCATGTTTTGGAGCTTGATGCTTTTAACGCTGCTTTTCGTTTACCTGATCTTATTTTCAAATTATTAGTCGCCGGAGCCCTTTCAGCTTCCTTTATTCCTGTTTATTCTAATTACAGGCATCGAGAGAAAAAAACTGCTGATCAAATTGCCTCAACTGTCATTAATCTTCTCTTTATTGTCTTTACTGTTACCGCCATCCTTGTTTTTATATTTGCTCGTCCACTCTCTGGTTTAATTGCCAAAGGTTTTGATCCTTACCAAATTAATGTCATGGTTAAGTTGACCAGAATTCTGTTAATCTCTCAAATATTTTTTCTTCTTAGTAGCTTTGTGACCAGTATTCTTCATGTTAATCAACTTTTTATAATCCCTTCACTTAGCCCAATTCTTTACAACATTACTATTATTTTGAGTATTTATCTTCTTGCTCCAATATTTGGGATTACTGGTGTTGCTTGGGGTTGTGTCATTGGCGCCTTGATTCATCTTTGTGTTCAATTGCCAACCTTAAAAAACCAAGGTTTCAATTATCAATTAATCATCAACCGTTCCTTGTCTGGTGTCAAAGAAATCATTAGATTGATGATTCCGCGAACTTTATCTGTAGGTTTAGGCGAAATAGAAAACACTGTTACTTTATTTTTTACATCCATTCTTCCAGCCGGATCTCTGTCTTTGTTAAATCTCGCCCTACAGCTAATGTATATGCCTAGTCGTATTTTTAGTACCACTATCGGTCAAGCCTCATTACCTATTTTGTCCAAAAAAATCGCCCAAAACAAACACAAAACTTTTCGCAAAATTGTCGTTCGCACTATTTTTCAAAGTATTTTTATTGCCCTACCTATCGCTGTTATAATTCTAGTTCTCCGCCTCACTTTGGTTCGTATTGTTTTTGGTACCAAAAACTTCCCTTGGGAAGCGACTAAGCTTACGGCCAATACTCTTGGGTTTCTTACTCCTGCCATTTTTTGCCAAGCGATTATCCAAATTATTATCAGAGCCTTTTATGCTCTCCACAATACCAAAACTCCACTAAAAATATCTTTAATTGCCTTAGTTATCAATGTTATCACTAGCTTTGTATTTATCAAATTTACTAATTTTGGCATTATGGGACTTGCTATTAGCTCTTCTCTTTCCAATATTATCCAATGTAGTGGTTTGATTATCACCTTTGCCTTAATTGTCAAAGGCTTTGATTGGCCTCTCATTTATCTCAAAATTACCAAAATATTTTTTGCTTCATTACTCATGGGTTTTATCACTTGGTTATCCCTTAACTTTTTTGATAAATTTATCTTTAATACCACCAGAGTTATTGATGTTCTTTTAGTTTTCTCTTTTTCAGCCTTGGTTGGTATCATTTCTTACTTCTGTTTATCTTTACTTTTCAAAATAGACGAAGCCAAAAGTTATATTCGTCAGTTGTACAAGATAACCCATTTTATTTCTAGCAAATAGTCGTATATACTGTATATATGGCCTACAAAAAAGAGATTTCTCTTTTACCAGACAAAGACAATCCAAATTCCTTAATTGGAAGGATTTTAAACTGGGTAAGTAATGTCGGTCGCTATGTTATTGTCTTTACTGAATTAATTATTATCGGTATATTTTTCTCACGTTTTACTCTCGACAGGACTAATTCCGATCTCTCCGAAGCAGTTAGACAAAAGCGAGCCATGCTTAACTCTACTACCGAATTTGAAAAAGACTATGGCATTCTTCAATCAAAAGTTGAGGCAATTAAAAAGTTTTATTCACAAGACAATGACTATGGCAACAAAATAGTTTATCTTGCCGACAGGACTCCATCCGATATTGTTTATGATAATTTAAGCTTAAAAAAAACTGATGGCAAATTGACAGCTAACTTATCCCTAATTGTTTACAATGAAAACTCACTTATTGATTTTATTACCAATCTTTCGCTTGAAAATGAAAGCAATCCTGTTGCTTCAATTGATATCAAGAGTATCGAAAAAAAATCTAAAGAAAATAAATACGATGTTACTCTTCAGTTAGATTTTAAAAATTCTTCCCAAGATGCTAGCCAAAAGTAAACCACCAGTCAAACCACCAGTATCACCAGCAACAAGCCCTAAAGCACCAAGTCCAGCTAAACAACCAGTTCCAGCCAAAAAAGAGCCAACAAAATCTGCTGAAGACAGAGAGTCATTTTTGTCTTTTATGAAAAAAAAGCAAGAAGATCGTCGTTTTATCAAATCTCTTGAAGTTGGTTTTACCTTTATTTTGATTTCTCTTTTGTCTATTTTTGCCATTCGTCCCGCCATTATTACTATTACCAATCTTACTGGTGAGATTAAAGCCAAAAAACTCCTCAATCAAAAACTTGATAGCAAATTAAGAAAAATTATTGAAGCTCAAAATAATTTTGCTCAAATTCAAGACTATTATGAAATTATCGAAAAAACTTTTCCTAGTTCACCTCAATACAGCCATGCCACCAATCAAATTCAATCAGCCAGTCAAGTTAGCAATTTATCTTTAGACAAAATTACTTTTAATTTTCCCAAAGAAGATACTAAGCAAAACACACCTACCACTGATATTCAGCAATACAGTATCAACTCTAGTATTCAAACAGATTTTTATCCCGCAGTTGATTTTTTAAACAAAATTACCCAAAACAGGCGACTAATCGATATTACTTCAGTTTCCATGAATATTGCCAAAAGACGATCCTCGTCATCCGAAAAAGAGACGCCTAGTCAAATAAATTTTAATTTCAATACCAATGTTTATTATTGGAAAAAATAATATGTCAAAAAATAAATTTTCAAAATATTTCATCTTCGTCACCATCCTCACTTTTTTTGTTATTTTTGTTTTAATAATTCAAGAAGCTTATACCAAGCAAGTTGACCAAATTAATCAAGTCAAGCAAGATCAGTCCTTAAAAGATTTTGACCCCAATTTGGACATGGATGCTATTAAAGATATTATCAAAAGAGAAAACATATAAAAATGAAAAAAGAAAAAAGAATCCCTACAATTCTCGGCTTGATAATTTTACTTGGAGGAACTTTTTTTGGTTTAGTTGCTACTAATCGTCCCACTTTTTTTTCACAAAAAGCCAGTGGTACTTGTGAGCCTCAAAATGTCAGAGTCACCAATATTAGTCATTATTCAGCCAATATCTCCTTTATTACTTCAGCCGAGTGTTTATCGTCACTTTTTACCAACAATCGCACTTTTTCAGACATTCGTTATGTCAATCTTGGAGTTAGTCCCAAAGCCAGTAAAGTTCATTATTTTGAAGTTGACAATCTAAAGGCCAAGTCCGAATACTCATTTCACTTTATTATTGATGGCAAAAAATACCAAAAAGATGATTATTCTTTTATTACTGCCAGTAAGCCAAGCAGTAGTGTTCCTACTTCTAATTTAGCCTGGGGAAGAGTTTTCAATCCAGATCTTAGTCCTGCCAGTAACAGTATCGTTTTTCTTCACATCCAAGGTGGAAGCGAACTTTCTTCTTTTGTTACCAGCAATGGTTATTGGAATGTCTCACTCGCTACCAGTTTTAACCAATCATTGACTGATTGGTTTGTTCCCGCCCAAAACACAGAAGAAGATATTTTAGTTTTGTCAGCCAATGACGGTAGTGTCACTCAAATTGTTAGTAATACTTCTACCAACAATCCCGTCCCTGATATTATTATTGGACAAAATTATTTTCCCGAAACACCAGTTGACTACAAGCCAGGTATTGGTGGTAATCAAGATGTCGATAATCAAAATAATTCAGTTCATCGTACCTTAACCATTGATAATCCCAAAGAATCAGAGGTTATTAATACCTTAAAACCAGATATTTTTGGAAATGCTCCTTCCAATGTCAATATTTCTATCAACTACAACAATCAAGATTATTATGTTAATTCTAGCCAAGATGGCGTTTGGCATTGGTATCCGCCCAACAATCTTAATATCGGCCAAAACAAAATCACAGCCAGTCATGGTGATCAAATTCTAACTAGAAATTTCATTGTTGATACTAATTTGGGGATGGCTTTTACTTCTACCCCCTCAGCCTATACATCTCCGACACCAACTCCTATTCCTACCACAACAGCCACCACTCCGACCCCTAGCCCTGTGCCAACCCTAAGTCCAACTCCCACTGATATTGTCCGTACTTCCAAGCCAAGTACTCAGTCAGGTGTTCCTGTTAGTGGTAACTCTGCTCCCACTGCCATTCTTATTGTATTTTCTCTCATTATTTTTGGTATTTTCTTTTATCTGACCAAAAAAGAAGAAAATAAAATATAATATACTTAATGATCAAAAATATTATAGAAGCTCTTCGACCTTCTCAGTGGATAAAAAACTTAGCCTTACTTGCTTCCATTATTTTAAACGGCAAACTTTTTGACATCAATATTCTCCAAAAAGCCCTAACTGGTTTTGTTGTTTTTTGTATTTTATCTTCTGCTTCATATTTGATTAACGATATTATTGATTTACCCAAAGACCAACTTCACCCCCACAAGAAAAATCGTCCTATTGCTAGGGGAGATATTAGTGTTCGTCTAGGTTTTTTGATTTCTTTTATTTTGCTTGTAACGGGTCTATATCTTGCCTTCCAGCTCAATATAAATTTCTTTATGATCAGTATTTTGTTTATATCTTTACAATTTATGTATTCTCTTTTTATCAAAAGAAAAGCTATTTTAGATATTGTTGTCATCGCCTTATTTTTTATTATTAGAGCTTATGCAGGAGAAATGGCTACTGGCTTTCATTTACCAGTTTGGATTATGCTAACCGTTATTTTTCTATCCATCTTTATCGCAGCTGGTAAAAGACGCAGTGAATTAGTCAATGTTGGTAAAAACATTCGTCAATCAATGAGTGGTTATGGTAAAACTCTTTTAAATTTTTATATCACCATGTTTGGAGTTTGTACCTTAATGTCTTATGCCATGTTTACTTTTTTTGAAGAAAAAATTACTTTTGATGGTATTTTTCACAAATATATTATCCAATATTTACCTCAAGCCTTAGATAGAAAATGGTATATGGTTACCTTAATTCCAGTAATTTTTGGAATTATGCGTTACGGACAAGTTATCTTTGAGATGGAAGAAGGTGAAAGACCTGAAAGAGTTATTGCTACTGATATTCCGCTTTTGCTATCAGTTTTGACTTGGGGCTTGATGCTGATTACTCTTATTTATGTTTTGTAAAAAAAGATATTTTTTTTCATTTTTTTTAATTATATTAACTATTTTTACCCGTTTTTATGGATTAAAATGGGGGAGTCCTTATTATTTTCACCCCGATGAAAATAATATGTTTTTTTCTCTTTCCCAACTTTCCTTGTCAGATCTTAATCCTAATTTTTTTGCCTATGGTCAATTTCCTCTTTATCTAGCCTTTTTTACTTTTGGAAAAACAATTTTTGCCCTTCGTCTATGGTCGGCCATTTTTTCTTGTTTATCAATCTATGTTTTTTATCTTTTGGGCAAAAAATATTTCAAAAAAAATTCTTGGATTTTTGTTTTATTTTTAATTTTCAATCCAGGACTAATCCAATTAGCTCATTTTGGCACTACCGAATCAATTTTAATCTTTGTTTTTGCCACCAATATTTATTTATCTATTTTATTAAAAGAAAAATTTAATTTTAAATATTTATTATTCGCCAGTTTAGTCTCTGGTATTGGTATTGCCACCAAGCCCTCAGCTTTGATTTTTATTTTCCCCATTTTATTGAGTCTTATTATCAGTCATCATTTTTTATTCACTATTCACTACCTACTACTTACTATTTGTTTTTCATTTATCTTTAGCCCGTATTATTTTTTAGCTTTTTCGGATTTTATCAATACCTTTCGTTATGAAGTTAATATTGCCAATGGCAAAATTCCTATTTTTTATACCAGACAATTTATAGGAACAACCTCCTATCTTTTCCAATTTCAAAAAATATTTCCCTATGTTTGCGGTATCCCTATTATGATTTATAGTTTTTTTGGTATTTTTAAGATAAATAAAAAGATAAAAAATATCTCTTTAATTTTGATCCCTGTTTTATTTTTCTTTTTTTATCAAGGTCAATTGTTTGTCAAATGGACTCGTTTTATGTCTCCAATCTTTTTTATTTTTCCTTTTTTGGCTGTATTTTTTATCCAAAATATCAAAAATTATTATCTCAGATACTGCTTAATCCTCTTGGCTATTTTGCCAGGTTTATTTTTTATGAAATTATATTTTTATTCTGATATTAGAATCCAAGCTGATAGATGGATTACTCAAAATATTACAAAAGATAGCTCTATTTTAAGTGAAAGTGCTAATGTTTATGATTTACCTATCAACAATCAAGCTAATTACGATATTATTAGTTTTGACTTTTATCACCAAAAAGAGTCCAAGGTACCCTCAACTGACTATGTTATTATTCCTTCTCGTCGTGTTTTTATGAATATCAAAACTAATTTTCATCAAAAGCTATTTTCATCAGATTCTAACTATCGAGAAATTAAAAAGTTTGTTCCCAATAATTATTTTTTTCTAGATGATGAACAAGCCGAAGAAACATGGACTGTTTTTGACAGACCCACTATTCGAATTTATGAAAAAATCAAATAAATTAATCTTAATCATTATTTTTGTTTTCATTTTTGCCATAAGAATCATTGGCTTAAATTGGGATAATGGTCACCACCTCCACCCGGATGAGAGATTTTTAACTATGGTAATAGAAAAAATTCAATTTCCATCTACTCTTTCTATGTATTTTAATACTTCTCTATCACCGCTAAACCCCCACAATCAAGGTTTTGATTTTTTTGTTTATGGTACATTTCCTGTTTTTTTAAATAAAGTTATTGGTCATTTTTTAAATTTAAATACTTACGAAACTATCCATATTTTAGGCAGAATATTATCAATTTTAATGGATTTAGGTATTAGCTTTTTTCTTTTCAAATTAGTTTTTTTGCTTAGTAAAAATTTTAATAAAGCCTGTATTTCTGCTTTATTGTATGGAGTAATGATTTTACCTATTCAACTTTCCCATTTTTTCACTGTTGATACTTTTTTAAATTTTTTTATTTTTTTAACCTTTTTTTGTTTAGTTTATTTTATTAAAACCAAAAAAGAATATTTTTTTTATTTATCCTGCTTATCTTTTGGACTAGCTTTTTCTTCAAAAATTTCAGCTATTTATTTTTTACCTTTTATTTTTTACTTTTTATTTTTATACAAAAAAAATTTTTTAAAAAATATTTTTCTTTTTTTAATTTTATTTTTTTTAACCATTAGAATTTTTCAACCTTATTTT
>Ga0334900_1002976_pt1 | contig 13838 bp, 14 predicted proteins | sample GraSluR3_MG_2_FD_207231 | JGI IMG/M metagenome (GOLD analysis project Ga0334900, IMG submission 207231) | Sludge microbial communities from methane-producing bioreactor in Wageningen University, Netherlands - Granular Sludge_31_08-R3 | ecosystem: Engineered > Bioreactor > Anaerobic >...
GCAGCGATACTCTTGACGGGATACACAAGCAGCCCGGCAGCCTTACCCATAAAACGGATAACAACTACCAGGCTTCCGAACAGAAACTTCAATATCGAAAACATAGTGCCAAATATGCTTTTTATTCTCCGGCCTGAAACCTTATGTTTACTCATCTTCCAGAATATATCCCACCCCTCGGACGGTCCTGATAAGACTGGCATTAAACCTCTGGTCGATTTTGCTTCTCAGGTAGCGTATATAAACATCCACCACGTTTGTGTCTCCCGCATAGTCAAAGCCCCATACTTCCCTGAGTATTTCGTCGCGGGTAATGACTATGTTGCGGTTTTCCACAAGGTATTTAAGAAGGTCAAACTCCCTTTTGGTAAGCTCTACCGGCTGCTGGCGGTAAGACACCTGGTATTTTTCAAGGTCAATTACCAGTTCGCCGGCGTTCAGAAGCCTGCTGCGTGCAGCACTACGGTTCCTGCGTTTCAGTATGGAGCGTATGCGGGCCAAAAGTTCCTCTATGGCAAAGGGTTTGGTCAAATAATCATCCGCTCCCAGGTCAAGCCCCATGACCTTGGCGGTTGTATCGTCCTTGGCGGTCAGCATAATTATGGGTTTATCCGAGGTTTGTCTTATCCGCCTGCATACTTCCATCCCGTTTATAACCGGCAGCATAATATCCAGCACCACAAGGGAAATATCCGGCTGAAGCGCCATTCGGAGGCCTTCCCTGCCATCATGGGTCTTTGCCACGTTGTATCCTTCATGCATCAGCTCCAGTTCCAGAAACCGTGCCAGTTTTATTGCATCCTCTACTATAAGGATTTTATCCTTTTCCATAGAAAGACCTCCTATGCCGGGTTATGGTCAAAATTATACAATATTTTGCGATTAAAATCACCTGCTGTACCGTTCTGGAGTTTATTCCGTAGCGGGACGGTCCGCCGGTTCAGGTTTTTCGGTGTTATTGCCGGAGTCCGTTTCGTCCTTTTGGGCGAAGCTTTCCTTTGCGGTTTCCACTGCATTGGATACTTTGTCCATTATGTCGTTTGCCTGTATACCTGCGCCGTCTTCCTTTTCGATTCTTATCCTGTGGCTGGTTAAAAGGGCCAGCAGAATACCTGCTGCCGCGACGGGTGCCGCAAATATGCCGGCAATAATTGCCAGGTTGACCGGAATGTTGAGAATGTCCTTTTCTTTTTTTCGTATTATGAACTTTGTGCGGTTGCCTTTGCGTACCAGATTGGTTGTTTTGTCCATTATACTGCTTTCACATTCTCTTTTCTTTTTTGGTTTTACCTTGTTTTGCTTCTCCAGGTAAACCAGCGCATCCACCATGCTGCCGCCGCAACTTTCCAGCGCTTCCTTTGCCTCTGCATAGCCAACGTTTGCCCTTTGCATGATTAAATCCACCTGTTCGATTTTTATTGTCATAATAATCCCTCCATTTTTCTGCCGACTTTTGACTGCCGGCTTTTCTAACATGCATTATATGCATGGATGTTTAGATGAAAATTAGAAAATCATTAGAATTGGATTAGAAAATGCAGTTTCCTTGGCAGCTGCAGACTTAAGGAGGATTTTGGCTCAGGGCTGTAGAATGATGACAGAAAGCCGTTCCGGTATGGGAGGTGGTAATATGACAAAGGAAGATTTGATTTTGGACTCTTCATATACGCCTACATATGATGAGATATCCGCATACTTGGACAAGCCGGCGGATATTCTATGGGAGGAACTGAATGCCTTCATAAGGCAGGAGTTTAATGTATCCCCGCGAATAACCTACAGCAAGTGTTCACTCAAGCCGGGCTGGAACGTCAAATATAACAAGTCCGGCAGGGCCGTATGTACTTTATATCCCGAAAAGGAAAGCTTTGTCGTGCTGATTGTTATCCCTGTTGGATTGGTCCAATCGCTAGAGGCTGTTTCCGGAGAACTGAGTTCGGTCATACCGGATATAATAAATTCGGCCAAACCCTTTAACAATACGCTTTGGCTCATGATACCGGTGGACTGCGAAGCGGTGTTAAACGATGTGAAACGGCTGCTGCTTATGAAACGGGATTTTAAGAAGTTTCCTATAACACTACGATCATAGGAGGGATGTACGGAATGGAATTTGACCCGTTTCGGTATGGTTACCCGTCCAGAAGAAAAGTAATGTACGCAGGAAAGGGCATGGTTGCTACTTCACAGCCCCTTGCCGCCCAGGCAGGGCTGGAGATGTTAAAGAAGGGCGGCAGTGCCGTGGATGCGGCCATAGCGACCGCCGCCTGCCTTACGGTGGTGGAACCCACTTCAAACGGAATAGGCGGTGATGCCTTTGCGCTGGTTTGGGCCGACGGTAAACTGTACGGGCTTAATGCAAGCGGCCCGGCGCCAAAGAGCATAACCGCAGAGGCGGTTATTAAGGCCGGGCACAGAAAAATGCCCGGGTTTGGCTGGATACCGGTAACCGTGCCCGGGGCACCCTATGCATGGGCGGAGCTGTCAAGGCGGTTTGGGAAACTGCCCCTTACCGAGGTGCTGTCCCCCGCCATAGGCTATGCTTATGAGGGTTATCCGGTATCCCCGACAGTTGCTGCCGCCTGGGAGAGAGCCTATAATATGTATAAGGGGCTGCTTAAGGGTGAGGAGTTCAGGCACTGGTTTGAAACCTTTGCTCCCGCCGGGAAGTCTCCGGCGCCGGGGGAGATGTGGAGGTCGCCGGCCCATGCCGAAACGCTGGATAAAATAGCCCGGACAAAAGGAAAGGACTTCTATAAAGGAGACCTGGCAGACAGGATAGACAGTTTTTCAAGAAAATACCGAGGTTATCTGAGAAAGGAAGACCTGGAAGAATACAGTCCCCAATGGGTGCAGCCTATTAAGATAAACTACAGGGGCTACGATGTGTGGGAGATACCTCCCAACGGCCATGGGATGGTTGCCTTAATGGCGCTGAATATTCTGAAGGGGTTCGAATTTACCGAAAGGGACACCTTTTATACATTCCACAGGCAGATAGAGGCTGTAAAGCTTGCCTTTGCCGACGGCCTGGAATATATAGCCGACCCCAAATCCATGGAGGTGCCGGTTGACTGGCTGCTGTCGGATGATTACGCCAATCAGAGAAGAAAGCTTGTTGGAGATACCGCACTGCTTGCAAAGCCGGGTACTCCGCCTAAGGGAGGTACCGTTTATCTGGCTGCGGCTGACGGTGACGGCAACATGGTTTCGTTTATACAGAGCAATTTCAGGGGTTTCGGTTCGGGGCTGGTGGTGCCGGATACCGGTATCAGCCTTCATAACCGGGGTATTGGTTTCTCGCTGGATAAATCCCATGCCAACTGCATAGCGCCCGGGAAAAAACCATATCATACCATAATACCCGGGTTTCTTACCAAGGAAGGAAAGCCGGTGGGGCCCTTTGGGGTTATGGGCGGCTTTATGCAGCCCCAGGGTCATGTACAGGTTGTTATGAACAGCATTGATTTCAAAATGAATCCGCAGGATGCGCTGGACGCACCGCGCTGGCAGTGGGTGGAAGGGAAAAGGGTATTCATTGAACGGCAGTTCCCGGGGCCGGCAGCAGAGCTGCTGAAAAAAGCGGGTCATATTATAGAGCCGCAGGATGACTGCAGTTCCTTCGGCAGGGGACAGATTATATGGAACACAGAAAACGGCATAATGGCAGGAGCAACCGAACCGCGGGCCGACGGAACAGTGGCCGTGTGGTAGATATAAAAAGCGCATCTGCGAATATCAGATACCCAATGACATTCGCAGGCGCGTCTCGTTTTTCGGTTTATTTAAGAAGCCTTGTTATTCGGTTTCATGTGCTTCGCCGGCAGAAGCTGCAGTTTCTATCCTCAAAACCCTTGCCACAGATTTGTACACAAGGACCGTCAGGGCGGAATTGCCTACCGCCTTAATCAGGTTGAAGGGTATTATTATCGGCACAATCATGGCTTTTACAGCTTCAACGGGTACTCCCAAAAACCTTGTGGTGAAGAACAAATTGAGCGGAATCATCACCAGCGTCATTCCCACAGAGCCCGCAAGAAGTCCAATAACGGCTCCCTTAAAGGAGTGCATTCTTTTGTATATTAAGCCCGCCACCAGAACCATGGTACCGGTGGCAACCATGTGCATTATGGCGCCTATCCAGCCGCTTCCGGCGCTTACGGTGGTTGCCTGAATCAATGAAACCACTGTGGTTATCAGCAGTCCGGCACCGGGCCCGTAAAGAAATGCACCTATCAGGGCTGGAACGTCACCCGGCTCATATTCCAAAAAAGGTGCTGATGGAATTATTGGAAATCTTATTACCATCATAAGTAGTATTGATAGGGCTGAAAGCAATGCAAGTTTTACCAGTTTGTTTACATTGTACTTCATATTGAGCTACCTCCCTGAAAAATTAAAATTCCCCGCAATATAATCTCAGGGAAATCAAAATGCTTAATCTTCTCCCATCCAGACTTTACTGTCGGCCCCGGGATCACACCGGGTCAGCCTTGGCTCGCGGGCTAACGGAAAGCTTCCGTATTACCGCCGGTCGGGAATTTCACCCTGCCCTGAAGATTATATTTGGTTTTATGTAATGAATATAGCATCTAGCGAGTTTTTTGTCAAGTCAGCAGCGCGGATTTTTCTATTGAAAACCTTTATACCAAAGTCGGGTTGGGGTATAATTAGGATAATAAGCTAGGATTGGAGGATATATAATGATTGATCTTCTTATGAAACGAAGAAGCATACGGAAGTATGAGGATACTGCAATAGAAAAGGACAAAATCGACACGCTGGTAAAGGCGGTCCTGGTTTCGCCGTCGGCAAGCAACCAAAAGCCATGGGAATTTGTGTTTGTGACAGAAAAAAATACCCTTAAAACCCTGTCGACGGCGAGAGATAAAAGTTCAGCCTTCCTTAAGGATGCCGCCCTTGGTATTGTGCTGCTTGGAGAACCGGACAGGAGAGATACCTGGATAGAAGATACCACTATAGCCGGTATAATAGCACAACTGGCCGCCCATTCCATGGGACTTGGCTCCTGCTGGGTACATATCAGAAACAGGATGCATGACGACAGTACCACCGCCGAACAGTTTGTCAGAAAGACGCTGGAAATACCCGATGAAAGAAGCGTAGAGGCGATTATTGCAGTGGGCTATCCCGATGAGCATAAGCTGCCTCACAACGAAGAAAAACTGGAATACGGCAAGGTATATGCAGACAAGTATGGTTCCAGGTACAGATAAAAAGGCAATTGCCACCATATGTGCTTCCCCGCTTGATTCGAACCCTTGTTTGATATAGCATATTTATTGTAGATAAAAAGGGGGGAAGACAAAAAAATGGATAAAAATGCGAATATCCCTGAAACAGAAGTTTCAAGGGTGGATGCAAAAAAGAAAAATCAGAAGAACAAAAAAATATTTATAAATATAGTTATATTTATACTGAGCGCAGGCGTATGGTATGCCGCCGCTTATTACGGGTATACTTACGCAAAGGATTATATTGATACTTCAATAAGGAATGTACAGCAGGAAAATGCCGTGAATATACAGCAGTTAACCGAAAGGATGGAAATGCTCGGCCACGAGATAACAGGACTTAGGGAGAGGATAGAAGAGACCGATTCAACCCTTTCGAGTTCAACCTCGGTACAAAGACGTATAGATAGGCAGTTGGGGGACCTGGAAGACCAGCTTGAAGAACTGGAAAGGGCTCTGCAGATACTGAAGGAGGCTCCCAATGTTCAGAATTAATGCTCTTCTGTTGTTTATAGCAGCTCCCTTTATTGCCCTTTTTCTGGTGTGTTATGATTTTGTGGAGGACAGCAGAATGCTGCGGTTTCCGACAGCTGCCCTGGAGCAGCAGGCGGCGGTGCTGCAGGAGGAGACAAGCCTTCTAAGGCAAAGCATCGCGGACCTTGGTATACTGGCCCGGACGCAGGAAGAGACCTATTCGGAGCAGTATAAAAGCCTGGCGGAGCTGTCCGAGCAAAGCGTTTCCCACAGAAAGCTGTCCGACGATATTTATGAACAGAAAATACTGGATATGCTGGGGCCGACGGTATCCGCGCATATTTCGGACAATACCGAGATAAAAATATTCAAGCTGGCGGAGCTTGGCTACCGCGGGTTTATAGCCAAGGTAAAGCTTTTCAGCCCCGAAGTTTTTAAGGTGGTGCTGGCACAGGACACGCTGGGGGAACTTGAGACAACATCCAAAGCGGCCAAAAGGAAGGGTGCTATTCTGGCGATAAACGGTGGAGGTTTTTACACCGAAAGTCGTAACGGCCGGACCTATGCCCAGATGATAGGCAATACCGTTATAGACGGTAAACTGGTTGAGCCCTTCAACGGTTATCCGGGTGATTTGTTCTTTGCCGGTATTAACAAAAAGGGACAGGTTATAGGAACGGTCCCGAAGACCAAAAAAGACCTGATGAAACTTGAGCCCTATCATGGAGTGAGTTTCATACCGGTACTGTTAAAGGACGGGAAAAAGGTGGAGATACCCGAAGAGTGGAAGACCACCAACCAGCCCAGGACCATAATAGGCAAGTACGCCAACGATGATTTGATAATGATAGTAATCGACGGGCGGCAGGGTGACTGGAGCGTGGGCGTTACATTGGAACACCTTCAGGACAAACTGCTGGAGCTGGGGGTAAAAGAGGCCTATAACCTTGACGGGGGAGGGTCCAGCGCCATGTATTTTAACGGGGTGGTACTCAACAGGCCATCGGATGGTAAAGAGCGTCCGGTTGTCAATAATATAATGGTAATGCCATAACGGGGGACGATTTTTCGTTCCCCTGCAAGCATTAACTTTCAGAGGAGAAGCCAATGAACAAAGCGGCGAACAGTCCCAAGGCCGGCAGCAATAAACTTGGCAGAAGCGCCTCATGCAAAATCGGCCTGGCCGGAGCCGTGGAAATTATAGTTGGAACGGTTATCGGTTCGGGAATATACATAATGATAGGTCCGCTGGCGGTTGCCACAGGCCCCGGCCTTTTTTTGTGCTATTTTACAGCCCTTATTGTTGCCGTTACTTCATCCATCTGTTATGCCCAGGTGGCATCGGTTTTCCCGGCTACCGCCGCCACTTACCGGTACGCAAAGATGTTTTACAGTGATTTTATAGGATTTGTGATAGGCTGGATGAGACTGGTGGGTTCATTCTGCGGGCTTGCTTTGATGAGCAGCGGGTTTGCCGGTTATTTATCTGTATACCTCGATTTGGACAGCAGGCTGGTTGCCGCCGCCGTGTTAACAGCTGTTCTGATTGTTAACCTGCTTGGTATAAGGACAACCCAGAGGGTTGTTCAGTTTTTGGTTGTGGCTGTTATCGCGGGGCTTGCAGTTTTCAGCGGGTTCGGGATTTTTAAGGTACAGCCGGATAACCTAACCCCTTTGTGGGGGCCCGGGATTGGGCCGGTTCTGAAGGGCAGCATGTCAGCCTTTTATGCATACACCGGGCTGTATATTGTTGCGGAGGTGGGGGACGAGGTGGAAAACCCGCAGAAAAACATTCCAAAGTCCATTATTATTGCTTCGGCAATAGTGGGGTTTTTGTACCTTGTTACAACCCTTGTTTTTACCGGAGGGCTGGGCTGGGATACCATAAAAGCCTTTGAACCAAATCTCGCCCAGGCTTCGGCGCTGCTCGAAAATCCCTGGGCACCGCTGATTCAGGTTTGTGCCATGGTGGCGATAATAACGCCAATGAACGCTGCGTATATGGCCAGCAGCAGGTCGCTGTACAGTCTCGCCACTGACGGGATAATGCCGCCGGTCTTTAGCAGGCTTAACCGATACAATGCCCCGGGGTTTGCTATAGTCACTATATATATATTTGCACTCATTATGATTGTATTTGACCTTCCGGTTCTGTTTCTCGGTACAATCAGTTCCATAGTTATACTGGGAGGCATGACCCTTGTGGCCGGAGCCTGCCTGACAATCAAAAAAAGATATCCGGAGGATTTTCAAAGTGCTCCCTTTAGGCTGTCGGATTTCAGTCTCAGGGTGCTGCCGGTTTTTACAATTATATCCGCAGTACTGCTTACGGTTGTTTCGTTGGCCGAGGACCCGCTAATGCTATATTCCTTTGGTTTTTGGTTAGTGCTGGGAATCGGGTACTATTACCTAAGAAGGATTTCATTAAGCCGCAAAAGGCAGCTGAAAGGAAACGGTTAACCGGCAGGAACTTTTGTGCCGGCTGCAGGAAAAGGCGTGGCTTGCACAGAATAGTTCTATTAAGTGAAATGCCGATCCGAAGTTAAGCTTTTATGAATACACCATCTTATCCGGGACAGCATAATAGATGGGTAAGTTTCCCAATGTTTAATCTTACCGAAAAGAGGGGATTTACAGCGATGGAGAAACGGGACAAGGTTCGTATCTGGAAGGGTTTCTGGCAGCTGGCGGATCCTAAGATATGGATAGCTTCCACCGTCCCGATGCTGGTGGCGGCAGCACTGGCCTATAGTAATACGGGACGATTTGATTTTTTCTGGTTTTTGCTTTCGGTCACAGGTATTTATCTGATAGAAATCGGGAAAAATGCCGTCAATGAATACGTTGACTACAAATCGGGGGCGGACAGGAACGTAACCCTCGAAAACAGGACGCCGTTTAGCGGCGGCAAAAAGACAATCGTAGACGGTAAGCTGACGCTGCAGGAAGTCAAAGTTATTGCCTGCGGTACAATCCTGGCTGCCTGCGGCTTAGGGCTGTTTATCGTGGTTTACCGTGAATTCAGCGTGCTGTGGATCGGTCTTGCCGGTGTTCTGATTTCGGTATTCTACAGTGTACCGCCCTTTAGATTTGCCTATACCGGTCTTGGGGAACTGGCGGTTGGTATTACCTTCGGCCCCCTGATAACCGCCGGGATGTACCTGGTACTAACCGGTTCAATCATGCCGCAGGTGATTGTGGTTTCACTGCCGATAGGGTTTCTCATAGCAAACGTACTGTGGATAAACCAATACCCGGATTATGAAGCCGATAAAATGGCGGACAAGAAAAACTGGGTAGTGCGGATGGGCAGGGAGAAGGGCATCAAGATATTTGCACTGCTGTTTGGTCTTGCCTATGCGGTTTTCCCACTAATTTCATTTATATACCGCAACCCGGTGTGGCTGCTGGGGCTTTTGAGCATTCCCGTTGCTGCCAGGTCTGTGAAAACGGCCAGGAAGGAATTTGACTGTACCAGGAAACTTATACCGGCCAACGCGGGCACGGTACAGGTTTACCAGGTTACGGGACTTGTGATGGTAATTGCATCTTTGTCAAACCGGTTTGTTGGTTTTTAATAAAATATAATTTGAAGGGAGGTTAAAGGATTTGGATAACATTCAAAGTCACAGGAATTTTCTGAAGGCGTATTTGTGGGACAATTGGAACCAACTGGAGCCGGACCAGCAAAAAGGGACAGCGGCCCCTCCGACCCAGAAGCCCTATGATGATGATGCCGCATTTGTAGAGCTTGTTAAGAGAGAAGACTTTACGGTGGCCGGCATATCACTGCTGGATGCACTGGAGCGAAGAAGGACTCAAAGGAAGTTCTCGGATGCTCCCATCAGCCTTGAGGAACTGTCATGGCTGCTCTGGTCGGTGCAGGGCATAACCGGAGACGATGAAAGAAAAAGGACCGCTCCTTCTGCAGGGGGACGCCATCCCTTTGAGACCTACATTGCGGTCAACCGTGTGGAAGGGATAAAGCCGGGATTTTACAGATACCTGCCCTCTGAACACAGGCTGCTGGTAATGGGAGAAGTGGAGAGCCTGCCCCGGATATTGGCAGAGGCCTGCCAGGGTCAGAAATTTGTGGGAACCGGAGCGGTTACCTTTATATGGACGGCTGTACCTTACCGGACGGAATGGCGCTACAGTCTGATTTCCCATAAAATGATCGCCGTAGACGCGGGGCATATATGCCAGAACCTGTATCTTGCAAGCGGGGCTATTAATGCGGGAGCCTGTGCAATAGGTAAATACAACCAGGATAAGATGGATGCACTGCTGGGGGTTGACGGTACCGACGAGTTTACCGTATATGCCGCAGTGGTAGGAAAGGTATGATATACATAAGTACGGAGGTCGTATTTGATGAGGTTTAACGGCATTATAATAGACATGGACGGTACGCTGCTGGATACCCTTGAAGACTTGGCAAATTCAATGAACAAAGTTCTAAAGGGGCTGGGATACCCGGTTCACCCGGTCGAAGCTTACCGGTATTTCACCGGGGACGGAATGGAAATGCTGGCAAGGCGGGTCCTTCCCGAAGGCTGTGAATGCGAGGAGACAGTGAAAAGGTGTATGAAAGAAATGGATAAAGAATACAATTTACACTGTCGGGAGAATACGAAACTCTACCCGGGCATTCGTGAGCTTCTTGACTGGCTTGAAGATCATCGGGTTCCAAAGGCTGTCCTGTCCAATAAGCCGGACGGTTTTACCAAGGCTATGGCAAAAGACTTCCTGTCAGAATGGACCTTCAGCGAAATAAGGGGCGAGGGTCCCTCCACGCCCAGGAAGCCCGATCCTGCAGCAGCCCTTGAGATAGCCTCTGGAATGGACCTTGACCCCGGGAGGATCCTATACCTTGGCGACAGCCGTACAGACATGCAGACTGCTGCCAGGGCAGGAATGTATGCTGTTGGTGCGCTGTGGGGGTTCAGGACCGCGAAGGAGCTGACCGAAAACGGTGCAGGAATACTTGTAGAAACTCCGCAGGATGTTATACCCATTATTGCCGGCGGATAGCACTTTTTAAAAATCATATGCGTAAAATTTTCCGGTACAGGAAAAGCTAGTTACTGCAGCAAAAGAAAGGAGTGCCGGGGAATGGGCAAAAGGATAAACCTTCTTGTGTTCAGCGGAGATTATGACAAGCTTTACGCTGCGCTTTTGATAGCCAACGGGGCCCGGGATATGGGCATGGAAGTTTCAATGTTCTTTGCCTTCTGGGGACTTTTTGCAGTGAGGGACCCGGGAAGGGTGAACGGTGAAGAAAAAAGCGCCTACGAGAAAATGTTCGGGGCGGTGACCCCGAAGGGACCGGAAGAGCTGGGGCTGTCCAGGATGAACATGATGGGTGCGGGAAAGTCCATGATGCTTGAAATGATTAAGGACGACAATGCTCCCAGCCTCACAAAACTCTTGGACGGTGCGCGAAAGAACAATGTGAAGTTTTACGGCTGCAAGCTGTCAACAGAAGTAATGGGCTTTAAAAAGGAGGAAATGCTGCCCGAGTTGGAGATTGTGGATGTGAAGGCGTACATAGGAGACGCCGTACAGGCCGATATGCAGCTTTTTATCTAAGGAATGGGGACACACCTCTGCTTCGAGGTATGCCTTTGCCGCCGAGGAATGTCCCCGATTGATAGTCTCTTGGGTCGGGGACACACCGCTTGTTGCGGAATGTCCCCGGCCTTTATGTAAAGATTTATAATTTCCCGCTGCAGCCCAATACATTTCTTATTTTATGGGCAACCATGAGTTTTATGGCTTCCCTTGCAGGGCCGAGGTATTTGCGCGGGTCAAACACAGACGGGTTGTTCGTCAGGTATTCCCTTACCGCGGCGGTAAGAGCAAGCCTGAGGTCGGTGTCTATATTAATCTTGCACACACCCATCCCGGCAGCTTTTCGAAGCATGTCTTCGGGTACTCCCTTGGCTCCAGGGATATCTCCGCCATATTGGTTGCACAGCTTCACAAACTCGGTCAGCACCGTTGAGGCTCCGTGAAGGACCAGCGGGAATCCCGGCAGCAGACTGCTTATTTTTTCTAAGCGTTCAAAATCCAGCATAGGATCACCCTTGAATTTATATGCACCATGGCTTGTTCCTATTGCTACGGCCAGCGAATCTATGCCTGTACGTTCAACAAACTCCACTGCCTGGTCCGGGTCGGTGAAGGTGGCTTCCCTTTCACTGACACTGATGTTGTCCTCGATACCTGCCAGTTTTCCAAGCTCCGCTTCCACCACAACGCCTTTGGAGTGGGCATAATCCACCACCTTTTTGGTGACTTTTATGTTTTCTTCAAAGGGATACTTCGAGCCGTCTATCATGACCGAAGTGAACCCGTCATCAACGCATGCCTTGCATATTTCGAAGTCTTCACCATGGTCCAGGTGCAGTACCACCGGAAGTCCGGTATCTTCAACCGCTGCATCCACCAGCTTTCTGAGATAAACCGGCTTTGCATATTTGCGTGCGCCTGCCGAAACCTGCAGAATAAGTGGCGAGCGCTCCTCCTTTGCGGCATCCACAATTCCCTGGATTATCTCCATGTTGTTGACGTTAAAGGCCCCGACTGCATACTTTTCCTTATAGGCCCTTTGGAACATATCAGCAGAAGTAACAAGCGGCATAATTAAACCTCCTTAAATAATTGTGTGTCCTCAAACAGTCCTATTATAGTATATTATAAACGTAATAGAAAATACAGGGTGCACCTGTCATATTACCCTTATACGAAAAAAGCCTGCCCTTAAGGTTGTGAGATTAGGATATAATGGAGGAAAATTAAGTTTTTAGTAGAATTAATACGATATATACTATATCAAACTGTATCAAATCGAAATTTGACTTGCCCAAAGAGCATGTTTAACTTATCCCCAGTACTTTGAAAGGAGATAAAATATGAGAGTGCGGTTGTTTTGTTTTATATTTATAATATTTACGGTGGGCGCTGTGACACCGGTGCTGTTAATCAAAGAAATTCACTATGCCCGGCCGGATATTGGCGGTATCCTGCTGTTCCTGGCGCTTGCCGGCGGTATGGCCTTTGTGTGTACATACATATTGAACAGGTATCTGGAAAGCGGAATGGAAAGATGTCGCCTGCTGATAGAGGGTATTAACCAGTCCAGTATGACCCAGGCGATTAAGGGTTCGGAAGACAAATCCATGGAAGGGATAATTAAGGCCCTTAACGATTTAAAGAAAGGCATAAGAAAGCTGGTGGGCAAGATGCTCACCGCTTCGGACAAACTGTCCACCTACTCCGAAACCATTGAAAGCGAATGCGGAAACGTTAGCAGTTCGGTGGAGGAAATATCCATTACAATCAATGAAGTTTCCCAGGGCGCCGAAAGCCAGGCTGAAAGAGCCATCGGGGCAAGGAACAGTACGGTCCGGATAGTGGAGGATTCAAAGATTATAGCGGAACTTGCGGAAAACACCTTTGCTGTAACCAAGGATATGAAAGACAGGGTAAACCAATCGGAGGAAAAGCTGCAGGGGCTGCTTGAAAAACTGGAAAAATCCAACAGTGACAACAAGGAACTGGCGGTGGAGATAGGAAAGCTGCAGCAGGATGCGGCCGAGATAAAAAATATAATAGGCATAGTAAGAGGAATCAGCGAACAGACAAACCTGCTGGCCCTTAATGCTGCAATAGAGGCGGCAAGAGCCGGAGAAAGCGGAAAGGGCTTTGCTGTGGTTGCGGAAGAAGTGAGAAAACTGGCCGAGGAGTCCGACAGGTCTGCATCCCGCATCCGCGATATAATAGAGAGCATTTCACAGAAGATAAATAATATAACCCAAGGTATTGAAGAACAGGTTGCGGATATGGATATGGGCATGCAGTATGCCGGCGAGTTCCGTGAGCTGTTTGACAGCGTGGACAGTACTTCCGGTGAAACGCTTAAATCTGCCGAAGAGATAGTCAAACTGTCCAGCCAGGGAATAACAAACGCAAGTAAAGTAGACGAACTGATGGAGGATATATCGGCGGTTACTCAGCAGACCGCAGCCGGTATAGAGGAGATAAACGCGGCAACCCAGGAAGAAGTGGAACAGGTAAGGGGTATTTACCATTCGGTTGGCAGCC
>Ga0334900_1002978_pt1 | contig 13829 bp, 23 predicted proteins | sample GraSluR3_MG_2_FD_207231 | JGI IMG/M metagenome (GOLD analysis project Ga0334900, IMG submission 207231) | Sludge microbial communities from methane-producing bioreactor in Wageningen University, Netherlands - Granular Sludge_31_08-R3 | ecosystem: Engineered > Bioreactor > Anaerobic >...
GTGGTAGTTTTTCGGCCAGCAACATTTGATGATACATAAGATGAGCGCGCTCCTCGCATCCGCAGAGCGCAAGCTGCCGAAGCATAGAAAGTCTATCGACCCTAATGCCCATGGATGATATTTCGAAAGCCGAGCTAAGCACTGGGTTCCAAACAATAATGTCGCCATTAAGCCCAGTAAGGCCATTGGAGGTGGTTGTACTCCAGTCGTCGTAATCGGGGGCGCGGCCATCGTGAGGCTCACCATTGCTCAGCTTATCGCCAATGCCAATAATAAACACAGCACCAAGCTCCTGAGCAATTTTGTGCTCACGCCCCTTAGGAGTTAACAAAGGGTATCGATCTAGAAGATCCTGCGAATGTATTGGGGTAATCCGTGGTGGAAGAATGGGCCGAAGCTGCGAGTAGGCCTCACAAACCTGCCTTTCCGCTTGAAGCATTGCCTTGTATATCAAATCAACTGTAGATATGAGGTAGTCGAGATTTCGCTGCTCCAAGCCAATTACCTGTTCCCAGTCCCACTGATCCACAAAGATTGAATGGATGGGCGAAAGGGTTTCGTCGGGTCTTAATGCCTTCATGTCAGTAATAATACCCTGCCCAGCCTGAAGTTCAAGCTGCTGAAGTCGAATCCGCTTCCATTTGGCAAGCGACTGAACCACCACCCCTGTTGTTGTCTGCATATCGCGTATTGGAAAGCAAACAGCTCGCTCCACACCATTTAAATCATCGTTTACCCCCGTGTTGGCCTCCACGGCAATGGGTGCAGATACCTTAAACAGGTTAAGGTTTTGTGCCAATACTGATGAGAATGTGGTTTTCGCCAGTTCGATGGCCATCTCGGTTTCCAAACCGCTCCTAATAAGCGATTTTACGCTGGGTTTGTTGATAGCTATTTGCATTTTAAAAGATAAATTTAGGGTTAATAAAAAAAGCCCGCTATGGGCGGGCTACGATTATATAAATGCAACAACCAACCCGCTGGTTTAGGGGTAATTATTGTTGTTACTATTTATCTGAAGATATACCGTTACCATAATGCACTATAAATGTAAAAAGCCCTCCGTTTTGAGCGGAGGGCTTTTGGTTCTGCTTTTGAATATTTCTATTGCAACCTAACAACAACCCTCCATTGCGAATCGATTATTATTCGCATTTACGCTTAGGTTATTATTGGCTGCAAGAATCATTCTTGTTAATATTTTTACAAATGTATGCATTTTTTTGTTTCGTTACAGCATATTTTACAAAGATTTCTCACCTCGCTACGCTTCATCAGATTAAACGTATAAACGTTTAAATGCAAATGAAATTAGAATGGGTTGGGCTAGACGATGCCATCTTTTATGGCGAAAGCCAGCCTGAACATCCTTTGTTCCACCTCAAATCTTCGTATCTTTACAGCATAAAAAACATTACATGCCGCGAAAATTAATTCCTATACGCCCCGTACTAGAATTCTTTGTTCCCGATGTTTCGGAGGAGCTTAAGCTACCTATGGTTAATGCCTATATCAATGCAGGGTTCCCCTCGCCTGCCGATGACTACCTGGAGAGCAAACTCGATCTAAATAGGCTGCTGATACAGCACCCCAGCTCCACCTTCTTTGCTCGGGTTAGGGGCAACTCCATGATTGATGTGGGCATACACGATGGCGATATCCTAATCATCGATAAATCGCTAGAGCCCAAGCACAACTCGGTGCTGGTATGCTTTATCGATGGGGAGTTTACGGTGAAGAAAATTAGAAAGCTGAATGGCGATTTTTACCTAATGCCCGAGAATAAAGATTTTGAACCCATAAAGATTGAGAAAGGTTCGGATTTTAGGCTTTGGGGCGTGGTAACCCATTGTATTCATAAATTTTAGGCCAATGTACGCGCTGGTGGATTGCAATAACTTTTACGTGTCGTGCGAGCGGATATTTAACCCGCGGCTCGAGGGCGTTCCCGTGGTGGTGCTATCGAACAACGATGGCTGCATCATTTCGCGATCCAACGAGGCCAAAGCCCTTGGGCTAAAGATGGGCGAACCCGTATTCAAGCGCAAGGAGCTCATTGAGCAGCACAACGTAAAGGTATTCTCCTCGAACTATGCGCTGTATGGCGATATCTCGCATAGGGTGATGAATACGCTTAGGAACTTCTCCCCTTTTATTGAGATCTACTCCATTGATGAGGCCTTTCTGGATATAAAGGGCACGTGTTCCGACCTAACGGCTTACGGGCAGAATATCAGAAAAACAATACAAAAAAACATTGGAATGCCCATTGGCGCTGGTATTGCGCCAACCAAAAGCCTTGCAAAAATTGCCAACCGTATAGCCAAAAAACGTAACGGGGTATTTGCCATCGAGAGCGAGAACCAGCGCCTATGGGCACTGGCCAACACCCCCGTGGAGGATATTTGGGGCGTGGGACGGCGGTACGCTGTGCTGCTCAAAAAGCACGGGGTAAACACGGCTCTAGATTTTACCAACCTAAGCACCGATTGGATACGCCGACATATGACCGTACAGGGGCACAGGCTAAAGGAGGAGCTGCTGGGCAAGCCGTGCATCGATTTGGAAACCGTGATGCAGCCCAAAAAGAACATTGCCACCACCAGAGCTTTCGGGAAAAAACTATCGGATATTGAGCAGATTAAGGAGTCGGTATCGTCGCACGCAACCAGCTGTGCTGCCAAGCTACGCCGCCAAAAATCGGTGGCTCGCTTTGTTACAGTTTTTATCCATACCGACCCATTTTCCGAAACGCAAAAATACGTCTCGCGCAGCATCACGGTAACCCTGCCCGAGGCTTCGAACTCCGACTTTGTGCTGGCCAAAGCTGCTATAGCTGGGCTAAAGGAGATTTTTATCCCCAACCTACTATACAAGAAGGCTGGCGTAATTGTAAGCGAGGTAAGCCCCGAAAACGCCATACAGCGCAACCTGTTTGAGCAGCTCGACACACAGAAACTAAGCTCCGTTTCGAAAGTAACCGACTTTTTAAACGCCAAGTACGGTAAGAGCACCGTTAAGCTAGCCGTGCAGGGAAGCAGCCGCGACTGGAAACTAAAGCAGGAGAAACTCTCGCCCAGCTACACCACCCGCTGGGAGGATTTGATGGAGGTTTTTTAGAAGAGTCTTTAGCTAACTAGCCATAAAATAGGTCTCTATTCGAGTTGAAAAAATTAGTCAAACTCATCGAAAAAAATTACATTTGTGTTATGAGCAAATACGAAAACATACTAAATAAGATAAAGGTTGCTGTTTATTCCATAGCTCCAAATGCAGAAATTTATCTGTACGGCTCAAGAGCAAGAAAGACAGCAAAGAAGAACTCCGATTGGGACATTCTAATCCTATTGAACATACCTAGCATCAGTTTTGAATTTGAAAAACAACTAATTAATGTTTTATATGATGTGGAAATTGAAACAGGTGAAGTAATTTCGCCTGTTATATACACTAATAAAGAGTGGAGTGAGCGATTTCATATAACTCCTCTATTCGAAAACATTACTCTTGACGGAATCAGATTGTAATGAAAGAAGCACTTGAAAACCATATTAAATACAGGATTGAGCGTGCGTGGGATACTCTAGATGATGCAAGAATATTAGCTGCAAATAATAAATGGAATTCTGCAATTAATAGGCTTTACTATGCAACCTATTACGCTGTAATGGCTTTGCTTTTAAAAAATGGTTTAAAAACTGGAACTCATAACGGAGCTAAAACAAATTTCACTAAACATTTCATTAAAACAGAGATTATTGAAAAAGAATTGGGAACTCTGTATGCTCAACTTTTCACTTGGAGGCAAAAAGGTGATTACGACGATCTATTTGATTTCAACGAGAATAAGGTAATGCCACTATTTGAACCAACAGAAAAATTTATCGGAAAAATTGAATCATTGATTAGAAATCAATCTGTAACTTGACAAAATCGATTTTTTTATCTCTTTTAACCCAAAATATCAAACCCAAACATATTACATATTCACATCTCAACTAAATATGAAACGAAGCACTGCAACCATAGCCTGGATATTCTACATTACAGGATTAATACCAATACTACTTTTTGCTTTTAATGAATATATCAAGGTTAGCACCTTTCCCCTTATTAGCTTTAGCCTAATAATGGTTATTCCGTGGATAATTTGTATTGTTGATTACATTAAAATGGATGGGAAGAAGGACTACCTGTGGCTGATTATCCTAATAACATTTGGCTTGCCAAGCATACCAGTACATCTGGTGAAGCGGAGGGTAAATTATTAGTGGCTGTAGCATAAAAAAAGCGCTGTCAGAACACTATCTAACAGCGCTTTACGATTTTAAACGTGATCCGGATAGGGTCACATTTCACATTTAAACGTGTATACATTAATATTAAAAGAACTCTCAATGCGCTTGTTTGTATGGCAAATATATAAACAAAAATTAAATAAGCAATACTTGACAATACTTTTTTTTGTGTGTAAATTTGTGTGTTAATAATCCCACACAAAGATGAAGCCTAAAACCATTAGCGATGTTAGGATGTACCCTGAGCAGAGGAAAGATCCCAAAACAAATGCTTTCCCCACAGAAAACTTGCCTGTGATTGCCAAATTTTCATACCAAGGCAGACGGCTGGAGTACAACACGGGAATTAAGGTACAGACCAGCCTCAACAGGAAGGGGGAATCTGCCTGGGATGTTGAGAAGGGAAGAGCATCAAGAAACACGTTTCACCATGGCCGTTCATTTTCTGAGATCAATGCAGAGCTCGATCGAATGGCAACTGCAATAATTAAGGTGTATGATAGGCACAGGCTAACCGGAACCCCATTGCCCATGGCTTCCTTTCGCGAGGGTGTAAGGCAAATGCTAGGAACAGAGAAGCTGAAGAGAGATAGGGTTATAGATATTTTCGATCTATTTGTTGAGGAGAATATCAAATCCAAAAAATGGAAAGACGGTTTGGCTAAACACTTTAAGGTTATAAGGGGACAATTGAAGGATGTTGTCAAAAATCTAACGATAGACCAGGTAGATATTTCGATTTTTGAAAAGTACAAATCCTACATGCTATCAAAAGGAACGCGAAACTCAACCGTAGAGAACAAGTTGAAACGTTTAAAATGGTTCTTGCGCTGGGCCATAAGGGAAGGTTACCTGAAGGGGGATATAATTCAAAGAATTGAATGTTACTCAGTTGTAATGGATAAAATTACGGAGAGCGACAGGATGAAGCAAAACATTGTTTTCCTATATCCCGATGAGGTAAATACCCTAGAAAATCTTGATATCCCTGAGGAGAAAGGCTACCTTAAAAAGGTTAGGGATTGCTTTTTATTCTCTTGCTACACAGGGTTGAGGCATAGCGACTTGAAAGCGTTAAAAAAGAGTAATGTTGATTATGAGGAAGATATGATTAGGCTGGTATCTCTGAAGGATCTTGAGCTACTCGCCATACCTCTGGTGAACAAGAGTCGAGATATCCTTTTGAAGTATATGAATGAACCTGGGGAATTGGCTCTACCAGTTTTCTCAAATCAGAAGATGAACCAGTATCTTAAAGAATTGGGTTTTCTGGCCAAACTAGACAGGCAAATTACAAAGACCTACTATATCGGTACTCTTAAGAAATCAGACCGTTTTGAGCTGTGGGAGTTGCTTTCAAGCCATGTCGGAAGGCGAACCTTTATTACACGAGCCATTGAGTTAGGAATCCCTCCCGATGTTGTTATGAGCCTTAGTGGTCATTCTGATTACAAGGTAATGCAGGTTTACCTCGGCATGAGGGATGAGAGAAGAAAAATAGAGATGCAGAAGTTTAATGGCTAGCTGATTACAACTTATTGTTGAAAAATATATACAACAATTGGAGTAAAGTATATACACAAACAAAGGCTTCCTCAAACTGAGAAAGCCTCCTAATCACACCTCGAATCGTAGGCTATTGAAAACAACCCCGTTTCAACTGAGCATTTTATCAGTCAAATGTAATGATTTTTTTTACAACTAACCCTCCCTCTCATAGATAATTAACCCCTCCTTTTCGGCCTTATCCAAGGCAAGGGTCTTTTGAATTTCAGCATTCTTCACAATGGTAGCAAAGCCCTTGCAGAAGTAGTGGATAAATAGCGTACTTAAAAGAATAGGTAGCCCTATGGTTAATACTTGGATATAGGCAAAAACCTCATAGAAAGCCAAAATAAGCACCAATACCACAATTACTACCCCTAGGGCAAGGGCTAAGTTTGCAAACCCCGCAAGCGGCTTGGCTCCGCTCTTAACCTGATTTACGTAAAGTCTTCTCGTTTGCTTCTTTTCCATATCGTTACAATTTGGTCAAATCAAAATTAAATAAAAAATAACAAATATGTTATATGTATATTTGATTTTTTTTTAAATATGTTGTATGTTTGCATAACATAAATGTTATGATTTATGAAGTATAGCGAACTTTACAGATTACTTAAGGACAATGGATGGAACCTACTCAGAGAGGGTAAAAAGCATTCTATCTACGAACAAAATGGAAAAACAGTTGCAATCCCACGGCACCAATCAAAGGAAATTCCAAAGGGTACTCTGATTGCAATTCTAAAGCAGACAGGCATAAAGTGATTATTAGCTGATTATAATAAATGGATTAAGTTATGAGAACGATAAGCGTTATAGTAGAACCAGGGAAAGACGGTTTTGGGATAACATTCAAAACCATAGGGCTTGAGAATATCACCTCGTTTGGTGAAACTCTTGAGGAGGCCAAAGAGAATGCAAAGGATGCTATTGAGGAGATGATAGCGTACTATAAGGAAACTGGACAAGAGTTGAATGAAATCTTGAAGAACTATGAAAAGGGTAAGGTGAAATTCCGTTACAGCTACTTACTTAAGTACTACTTCAAAGAGTTCTCCTATCTCAACGTAACCAAGTTAGCTGCTACTATGGGTATAAACCCTTCATTACTTAGGCAATACGATAAGGGTATAGCAAAGGCGAGTGAAGAAAAATTTCTAGAAATCAGGGATGGGCTTAAGAAGGTTGGCAAGGAACTTCTTAGCGCAGTGTAAAGTATTGTGCCATGACAAAGGAAATTAGCGGCTTAGAATACTATCATAAAAGTAAGCGAAATGAGATTGAGACGCATCGTAAAAACATTGATGCGCTTAATGGAATGGTTATAAATGTTGAAGAACTTATTAACAAGAAGGGGAACTCACAAAATGAGTTGAAACGGGTTAAAAGAATCGTATTGCGGTATATTGATATAGTTAAGAAATTATCTCTCATATACAAACAAGCCATCCACTGCAAAGCAAATTTTGGGCTAATTGAAGCTTACCAAAAACACGCACATAAAGTTCAGGAGTCATTAAAAGCAAGTCTAGATAGTGTAGAATTTAATATTGAAAGTCTAACCAACAGCCCCAGTTACAAACCCCCTATATGCCTTGCAGACATAGCCTATATCCAAGAGTGGTACAAAGCCTTTGGGGAAGAAGCCACTGGGGACGAATACCTGCTTTGGCTGTCTCGGTTTTACAATGAGCCCGAGAAACTTAAAGCCATTAAATATGAGGATAGATTTAAAACCAGAATTCACGCAATGTTGAGGCTGGTTCAATTATGGCCAAACATTAACTTTGATTCTACCGATATAGATTATAGCAAGATCAAAACCCCACGAAGAGCATTTAACTTTGATAAATATGTAGAACTGCGGTGGGGAATAAAAAGCTATAAGCAGTTTGTTGCAGATAACGACGATAGTATTAATACTACAATGGTTAAACTGACAAAAAAAAGTTGAATCAAAAAGGTAAGTTGCCCTCTAGATAGTTTATTTCTACTTACAAAGTCGGGATAAGTTAAATTAATTTCTACATCTAAGTAAAACCCAACTCAATATCAGTGAGTTGGGTTTTTTGTTTTTTGCTCCGACTTAAACCCTAAGTCGGAAGGTCAAGCAGTTGGGTTATTATTTTAGCACACATGAAACCATTGCAAAATATAACCAACAAATGAGAGGAAATATGGAAAAAATTTTGGATGCTGAAAAAGCAAAAGATTTCCTTGGGGTAAGTAAGGCTCATCTATACAGGTTGACGCACGAAAAGAAAATCAAATATTTTAAGCCTGGAGGGAAAAAAATTTATTTCCGAAAGTGCGACCTAGAGGAATACCTCCTCGGTAAACTAAATGCTGTTGATTTTGGCGGGTTAGAGTTGGCTCAGGAACTTACTGGGTTGGCGAAAGAAACTATTATTAGCCTGTGCAAACAGGGGCTTATACCCTGCTGGGTAAGGGATGGAGAGTATTTATTTACTAGGGTAGAGTTACAGCTATGGGTTGAAGCAGGAAGAAAAAAAGGATTACTAAAGTGATTGGATTATGGAGAACTTGATGAGTAAGCCCTTGCTACATGCCACATTGGGAGACTTTGTGGAGGCGATGCGACAGGTAAGCAAGGTAGAGGAGAAGGAGAGCGATACGCCACAGCTAGTCCATGGCATAGCAGGGCTGGCTAGCATACTGGGGTGCAGCATTCCAACTGCACAGAAATTAAAAAGCAGTGGTAGAGTGCCCTATTTGCAAGAGGGTAGAAAAGTGGTATTTGAGGTTGATAAAGTGCTGGAGGCTATACGTGATGCAAGAGGGAAAAAAATATTGTCTGTGGGAAGATAAAGATCTGGGCGAAATCCATGTGGTGGAAGTAACCACACCAATTGAGCGGTGCGCACTAGGGTTTCGGGTTTACTGTTATCAGGGCACTAGGCAGGAAATGGAAGAGCGCAAACAATTAATAATCGCGAGAAGGCAAGGGAAGCGCAAGAAAACAAGAGTATGAATAGCAACGGCTGGATAAAACTTCACAGGTCAATAAAATCACACTGGATTAACGAGGTAAACCGACCTCGCACCTATAGAGAAGCGTGGGAAGATATACTCCTATCTGTTAACTGGGAACCCAAAAAGGTACTTGTAAAGGGTGAACTAATTGACTGTGAGGCAGGTCAAAGCCTTAATAGTTTACAAACTTGGGCAAAGCAGTTTAATTGGACAATAGCCAAAGTTAGGCACTTCTTTAAGCTTCTCGAAAAAGACGGAATTGTAACACTCGAAGGGTTGCAATATACAACACGGCTAACTGTTTGTAAATGGGAACATTACCAAGCAGAAGCAACAGACGAAAAACACACCGAACAGCAAACTGAGCGCACACCAAAAACATCAACTAAAGAAGATAAAGAAATAAAGAAGAAAGAAAGAGTGGTTTTCACCCCTCCCGCCCTCTCAGAAATTGAAGCCTATTTCTCCCATAAAATAGATGAAAAGCAGCTACCGCTAAAAGTAGCCATTGAGGCTGAGAAGTTCCTTTCTCACTACTCAAGCAACGGCTGGCAAGTTGGTAGAAACAAGATGAAGGACTGGAAAGCAGCAATAAATGGCTGGGTTGCACGGGAAAAAGGCAAGTTGAACGGCACTGCAACCACTAAAGAAGTAACCTATCAGAAACTTACCTAAAATGACTGAGTTTAACAAAATACCGCCCCAGGCAATCGAGATTGAAGAGGCTATACTTGGAGCTCTTATGATCGAGGCTAACACCTTCGAGCGGGTGCAAGGCATCCTTCGCCCTGAGAGTTTCTACAAGGCCGAGAACAGAGCTATATATGAAATAATCGCACACCTTGCGAGCCAGAATAAACCCATCGATCTGCTAGTAGTGGTTCAAGAGCTCCAAAGTCGAGATAAACTGGAAGAGATTGGCGGCCCTGCATATATAGCAGACCTTACCTCACGGGTTGGATCAGCAGCCCATTTGGAGTATCATGCAAAAGTAGTGGCACAAAAAGCCATGCTTCGCGAGCTGATTAGAATTAGCTCAGAGCTGCAAGCCAAGGCTTTTGACGAGACCAACGATGTTGATGAGCTGATAACCTATGCTGGCAAGGCCATTGATGAAATTACCAGCAGCGTTGGTGGGCATAGTGGCCGAACACAGTACGAGGTGATCAAATCAGCCCTAACTGAGATTGAGCAGGACTGCATACAGGCTCAGAAAGGGCAAACCCCAGGGATAACAACTGGATTCGCCACGGTCGATAAGTACACAGGGGGCTGGAGACCCACCAACCTGATCATACTAGCAGCCCGTCCGGGCGTGGGCAAAACCTCCCTTGCGCTGCACTTCGCCAAAGTGGCCGCCTCGCAGGGTAAATGGGTAAATTTCTACGGCCTTGAGATGACAAGCGAAGACCTCACACGAATTATGATCGCAGGAGAAAGCGGCGTAAACCGCTCCAGCCTGAGGGATGGAAAGGTAGATAGTGAGTGGAACAGCATACACAAGGCAACGGGCAACCTGTACGATTTGCCTATACTGTGGTATGATCAAGCCGGGATAACGGCTGACCAGATCACAGCTAACACCCGCAAAAATGTCAAGAGGGGTCAGTGTGATATGGTTATTATAGACTACCTCCAACTACTCAGCCCAACCGATAAAAAGGCTATCCGGGAACAGCAGGTTTCTTTAATGACCCGCACCCTCAAAAAGGCAGGACTTGAGAGCAAAGTGCCTATCATTCTGCTTTCCCAGCTCAACCGTGAGGCATCTGAATCACAGCCTAAGCTGCACCACTTGAGGGAATCGGGAGCCATTGAGCAGGATGCTGATATTGTTCTATTCCCTTGGATTGATCTCGAAAACAATTACCAGCTAATTATCGCAAAGAACAGGCGCGGGATCACTGGAATGATCGAGATAAAGCCCCAGCACGATATGACCCGTTTTGCCGAGGCGGGAACCCAGTGGCCTGAATACAATCCAGACGAATTTATTGAAGCACCATACTAAACCCTACAAAATGAAAATAGACATCAAAGCATTGAATTACGCTTGCCACCAGCACGGTGTGCAATGTGAGGTAAAGGACGAAACGCTTGAAGTGAATCGAAAGGAGTACGCATTGGCAGGCAAGGTTGTGCTGAAAAGAGGCACGGAAGCCGAGTACATTGGAGAGGAAAACCTCAATGCCATTGCAACCCTATTGCCTAGCAGTAAAGCTTATGATGTGATACAAACCTATACCAAAGTGCTAATGGTGAAGCTAGCCTACTGCAGAACGGAAGTTACAGAAGTTGAACCATTGTAAATAACAAGAGGAGAACAATATGCCATTTGAGAAAGGGAAGAGTGGAAATCCGGGAGGTAGACCAAAGGGAGCCAAGGACAAGGCAACAAGGGAACTCAGGGACTGGGTACAGAGGTTTCTTGAAAGGAAAACCTATGATCTTGAGAAGTCTTGGAAGGAACTAAAGCCTGAGCAGAAGTTTGCACTATTTGAGAAGCTGCTGGCATACACCCTTCCCAAACCTCAGACCATTGACCTTAATATAGATCTTGAGCGGCTATCAGAGGAACAGCTGGATCAGATTATCAATAAACTCATAAACAGCAATGAATAGAGAGAACAAGGAGAACCTACTGACATTGATTCAGGAGTTCATCAACGAGAATGCTAAGCCAACGGTTGAGGTGCCAAGGCACTTCTCCCTTACCGGAGGTACGTTCAGAGAGGTTGAAAGCCAAGTGCAGCGGTTTAGCAAACCGAGTAGCCATATCAACCCCAAGGAATTGGATGAGGAAGGTTTGGATAGCGCCCTTAGGAGGCTGATAAATTGTTGATACATCAATTAAATAAATGCTATGTGCTTGATTATCAGTCGTTGATTTTTATAGGTGTTTCGCATAATTACGCAAGGTGTGTTATGTGTCAGGTAATCAGCAGAATGGTATTTAACATAATAAAGAATTATATGACAAAAATAGGACTTATGAGCAAGTTAGTAAAGGTAGCCTTGGTAAAGGCAGTGCAGAAGGGAACGGTCAGGCTCGGCGAATTAAAGCAGGGTTCTATCAAGTTTCGAAAATTACCCAAGGGTAACTACCGAAGGGTTGTGGGTGGTGAGATTATCACCCCGGAACAGCTGAATGAGATAAAGAGGGAACTCCCCGAAATGATTGAGCTGAACTATGGTAATGAGTGTATGCTCTGCTGGTTCACCTTTGAAGATCTGATGAAGGAGGCTTCCATTGTATAACCAAAATCATAATCAAATGAAACTAAGTGAGAAATTGGGGCTGAGCCCAGAGCAGAAAGAGAAATTGCTTGAGGAGTTGCTTGCGGAGAAAACGATACTAAATGTAAAATCGCTTCTCTCACTGCTCACCTTAAGCAGCATTAACCTGAGGGTTGCTAAGATCTCCAAAATTAGCAAAAGCCTTTCCAACCTAAAGGGTGAAGAGTACGAAAACGCACTTGAAACCTTGGAAGCGGAAATGGAAAAGGTGGAATCTCTTATTAAGTAACCAAATAATTAGCTAAGTGATGAAAGTAAAGAAGAAAGACCTAAAGGCGATTGCCCAACTTGCTGAGGCATTCAGCCAGTTTATAGCCAAAACCCCCGATGTGGCTAAGGCCATAATGGATGAAAGCGTTAATGAAGAACAGGAAATTGAACTAACCGAGGAACAGGCTAAGGCCATTGGGTTGGCAGATGATCAGCAGAATGGGGTTGAGGACTACCTAAATGACAAATTTAAATCATAATTTACTATGGAAACTACAGGATTTTACTTTGATAGGAATGGGTTTCGGGATGAGATGCTCAAGTACGAGTTTGCCCAAAAGGCAATCATCCGAATTAAAACAGCCTACGCTGAGCTTGAGTGCGGTGAAATGACCCTTGAGATATTTCAACAGGCACTTCACGACATCGATAGCCTAGAGAATGAGTACACCAGCAAGCAGGTTGCGTTGGCAGGGAAAAGCCCACTGGTTAAACAGGCTGTATCCAGCATTGCAATGGATAGGTTTGAACGCTTTAGAGCAGTGGCAACCTCCCTAACCATTGAAACGCAGCTTGCCCTTAATGCGGTCGATTTTAAGCTAATAAACCTTAAGGGTGAGATTGATGAGGAGAAGATCCGTCAAAAGCACACCTACGAGCCCAAAACGGAAAACCAGAAAGCATTCGTTTCGGCAGTGGAAAAGCTGGTAGAACAAGTTGAGAGCATAAAGGAATTTTTACCCTCCAATATGCCCCTGTTTGGCGAATATGGTTGTTTCTACATCGATACCAATGGAAACTTGGTTTATAACCCAGAGGCTATAAAAGTGGTTGAGTGATGCTAAGGGCAAAGTTTGGGAAGGACTACATCCGAAAGGAGCTGGCCAAGCAACGGCAAGCCATTGTTAGCGACTTGGTACGAATAGCCGCAAGGGAGGGAGAAAAGTTCCTTTCGGATGCTAGGAGTAGCCTCAATATTGACGGTGCTGCATTTCCTCAAGGAGACTATACCGATAGAACGGGTAATCTTAGAAGTTCCATTGGCTATGCCGTGCTGGTCGATGGGGAGGTAATCGTTAGTAAAATTCCCAACACAGCCGAGGGCATTTCGGCTTTCACCAACATACTTGAAAGCTTGCCCTGGGCAAGGGGAATCGTATTCGTTGGCTTGGCCGGAATGAATTACGCCTCCTACTTGGAGGCTATGGGGTACAACGTTATTTCTTCCCAGTGGGATGTCGCAATGGTTGACTTATCAGCAGCACTTAAAAAGTACGAAACAATGGCAAATAGGAGGTTGCTAAGAACAGAAATAAATATTATTGACAAATTGAAGTAGGTTATGGGACAGTTACATTTTGGTAACAGATCAGTCTACAAAGTAGTGATTGTTTTCAAGGAGTCTAAAACATTTTGGTTGTTTTTTAATACAGTATCAGTTACCGACCTCAATACCGCAAAATTAAACGCCCCGGTTGTAGACCT
>Ga0334900_1002985_pt1 | contig 13798 bp, 14 predicted proteins | sample GraSluR3_MG_2_FD_207231 | JGI IMG/M metagenome (GOLD analysis project Ga0334900, IMG submission 207231) | Sludge microbial communities from methane-producing bioreactor in Wageningen University, Netherlands - Granular Sludge_31_08-R3 | ecosystem: Engineered > Bioreactor > Anaerobic >...
TGTGAGGAATAATTTAGTCCTTCATACTGAGAAAAATTTTAGAGACCTTTTCTCAGGTTTTATTGTGTAGAAATTTACTTAAAAATAAATTTAACCATTTACTATTGACACATTATAGTTGGTCTCTTATTATATAAATTATTATAACACGAATAACAAATCATATAAAGATATTTTGAAATATGGTTTACTCTTTAAAAAGTGTAAGTTTTTTTTGCTTTATTTCGTTATCTAAAATAATGGGTAATTGCCTAATTTCTTCACACGATAAACTTTTTAATACCGTTAATACGTTTTTCCTTTCTTGGTCATAATTATAATCAGCCATTAAAAGAAATGGTTCATTTTTACATTGAGTACGTTTTTCAATTTTAATATCAAAATTATAATAATTATGTTCTTTTAAAACCTTTAAGATTATTCTTATATCTTCTTGCTTCATTATAATCCCATTTTGTATCTTTATATCATTAAGAATAGTAGCATAAATATCAGTATCAGAAAAAGGATTAATTATTTTAATTAATAAATGTATCTTTTTATCATAAAATAATTTTATAAATTCAAAATTAACATCTGGGTTATAATAAATACTATTAATGACACTGTTAATAACAGCATCATTATTATTAGTTACATCAAAATTAACATAACCAATTTTATGATTATATGAATAATTATCAAAATGACCACAACAACAACTATTAACCACAATATTATTGTTAAAACAATATAATAAAAGTTCTTTTAATGATTCGCTGCCTTCTGCGAAAAGTGTAGCAAAGTATGTTTTATTACTAAGTGCCTTTTTAAATTCTAAATTGGTCCCAAATTGATATTTTTTTTCTTCCATTTAATTTTCCTCATATTTTCTATTTATATCATTTGCTTTTTTTATAAACGAAAAGAGATGATTAAAAAAACGACATTTTATAATTTTATCGTTTTTATTATTTGCCGTATCTCTTTTTTTTGTGCATCATATAATCAGTAATTTTAGTTTCAATTTCCGGTAAAGCACGCCGTGAAATATTTGATAATTTAACTTTTTCTTTTACCGTGTCGATATATACCTTACCCCAAATAATACCCATTTTAACTTTTAAATCATTAAACATATCTGGAGTAATAGCACTAAAAAAATAGCCAAATACAACACGCTTTTGCCCAATTAGGATTCGTTTATTAGTTAAAACTACAACACAACTTGTAACAATATCATAAAAGACATCATTTTTTTGGGCAGTAAATGCATACAATACTTCTTCCCCTGAATTTAAATGTAAATCAATTATTTTACAATGTTGTTTAGTGCGAAAACTAATAGTTCCTGGATATTTATTCTTAAAATTAATTGCTAATGCATATACTTTACTCATATAATCCCCACCATTTATAAATAATTATTAATAAACTCTTTAATCACTTCATATTCACCATAACCAACAAATTGATCCACTAGTTTACCATTTTCAAAAAATAATAAAAGTGGTGTCCCCCAATTTTCATTTACTAAATAATCATTAGAATTAATAAACAATTCATATTCTTGTTGACTTAAATTAGTTAACTCTAAATGATTAATTTTTACGTTTAAATCTTCTCCAATTTGTTTTAGTATTGGTGTTATCATTTGGCAATAACCACAATTAACAGAACCTACAAAAATAATATTTAATTCTTCGCTATTAATTATTTTTGCATAATCGTTATAAGTTATTTCACTATATTTACCAGATTGATTAGAAGACCAATTAGCAGCATTGGAAACTAATATACTTGCAATAATAAAAAAAATCAACGAAACTATAATTAAGGCTTTTTTATTCATAAAAATCACTTCCTAAGAATATTTTACAATTAAATCGAAATATTAGCAAGTTAATATTAATTTTTTTATATTTAAAGTATGTTATAATAAAATTATAAAATTTAATTATGATATAATATAATGAGGAGAAATGTTAATTGAAAAATAAATTAAAGAAAAAAATTCCTAATACAATTACAACAATTAGATTATTTTTAGCTTTTGTCTTTCCTCTAATATATATATTAGGATATAAAGCATTAGCTTTAGGAATTTTTGTATTAGCAGCAACAAGTGATTTTATTGATGGGTATTTAGCACGTCGTTGGAAAGTCGTATCTGAATATGGCAAAAAAATTGATCCAATTGCCGATAAATCATTATCGGGATTTGCTTTAATGTTAATTGCTTATTATGAATATTATTTTATGATATCAATTTTAATATTTGAATTTCTTATTGCATATAACAGTATAAAAAAATATTCCCATTTTAAACATTTTTATGTATCTAAAATAGGGAAATTTAAAACAGTTGTTTTATTCCTTACTATTTCTATTGCATTATTATCAACAATTATTAAGCATTTACAAATACCATTATATTTATTAGTTATTACAACAATTATTTTACAATTATTATCATTAAAAAGTTATATTATTACACCTAAAGATTAAATATCTATTAACTTTTATAAGAAAAAAAGAGCAAATTTCAATATTTACTCTTTTTTCGTTTTTTTACTTAATAATTTTAGTAACTACGCCAGCACCAACTGTTCTTCCACCTTCACGAATCGAAAATTTAGTACCATTTTCAATTGCGATCGGTGCAATTAATTCAACTTCCATTGTTACGTCGTCACCTGGCATTACCATTTCAACTCCTTCTGGTAATTTTACAGTACCAGTAACATCAGTAGTTCTAAAATAAAATTGCGGTCTGTAATTTGAGAAGAATGGGGTATGGCGGCCGCCTTCTTCTTTACTTAAGATATATACTTGTGCTTCAAAAGATTTGTGTGGTGTAACAGTTCCTGGTTTTGCCAAAATTTGGCCACGTTCTACTTCTTCACGTGCAATACCACGTAATAAAACACCAGCATTATCTCCTGCTTCTGCATAATCTAATTGCTTACGGAACATTTCAATTCCAGTAGCCACTGTCTTTTTTGTTTCTCTAATTCCAACAATTTCTACTTCATCATTCAAATTTAATTTTCCACGTTCAACTCTTCCAGTTACAACAGTACCACGACCACTAATAGTAAACACATCTTCAATTGACATTAAAAATGGTTTTTCAGTGTCCCTTTCTGGAGTAGGTATCCAAGTGTCAACAGCATCCATTAATTCAACAATTGCTTTTTCAGATTCAGAATCGCCTTCTAAAGCTTTTAAAGCTGAACCGCGAATAATTGGTGTATTATCACCATCAAAATTATAAGAATTTAATAAGTCACGGACTTCCATTTCTACTAATTCTAATAATTCTTCGTCATCAACCATATCACACTTATTTAAGAATACTACCATTTTAGGAACACCAACTTGACCTGCAAGTAATATATGTTCACGAGTTTGAGCCATTGGTCCATCAGTTGCTGCTATAACTAAGATAGCACCATCCATTTGTGCTGCACCAGTAATCATATTTTTAACATAATCAGCGTGTCCTGGGCAGTCAACATGCGCATAATGACGAGCATCCGTTTCATATTCAACGTGCGCTGTATTAATTGTAATACCACGTTCCTTTTCTTCAGGAGCACCATCAATTTCTTCATATTTGGAAGCTTGTGCTTTACCTTGTTTTGATAATACAGTTGTAATAGCAGCTGTTAGAGTTGTTTTGCCATGATCAACATGTCCAATTGTACCAATATTAACATGTGGTTTTGAACGATTAAATTTTTCTTTTGCCATTTAATTTCCTCCTTTTTAAATTATATTTATATTTTATCTAATACTTGAAAAAATTTCAAGTACTATTCATATTTATTGACCACTATTTTTCTTAATAATTTCTTCGGCAATTCCTTTTGGAACTTCTTCATAGTGATCAAATGACATTTGGGGAACAGCGCGACCTTGTGTATTTGAACGCAAACTTGTTGCATAACCAAACATTTCAGATAATGGTACTAATGCTGTTAAACAAATTGCATTTCCCCTAGTTTCTTGTCCTAATGGGCGTCCCCTTCTTGCTGTTATATCACCCATTACATTACCATAATATTCTTCTGGTGTTACAACATTTAATTTCATAATTGGTTCTAATATTATTGGCTTACATTTATTTCTTGCTTCTTTTAATGCTAAACTAGCTGCAATTTTAAAAGCCATTTCTGAGGAATCAACATCATGATAAGAACCATCATATAATGTTGCTTTTATATCAACCATCGGATAACCTGCTAAAATACCATTTTTGAGTGCATCCTGTAAACCTTTATCAACTACAGGAATATATTCACGCGGAACAGTTCCGCCAACAATTTGATCAACAAATTCATATCCTTTTCCCGGATTTGGTTCAAATTTTATCCAAACGTGACCATATTGACCACGACCACCTGATTGTTTAATATATTTACCTTCACATTGACCAAGCTGTGTAATTGTTTCACGATATGCTACTTGTGGAGCGCCAACTGATACTTCAAGACTAAATTCACGACGCATACGATCAACTAATACATCTAAATGTAATTCACCCATTCCAGATATAACAGTTTGTCTTGTTTCAGGATCAGTATGTACCCTAAAAGTTGGATCTTCTTCCATTAATTTACCTAAAACAATTCCCATTTTTTCTTGATCCGCTTTAGTTTTCGGTTCAATTGCCATTGATATAACCGGTTCTGAAAATACTGGCGGTTCTAAAATGATTGAATTTTTTTCATCACATAAAGTATCACCTGTTGATGTATTTTTCAAACCAACTACAGCCGCAATATCACCAGCATATACCTCTGATATTTCTTCACGATGATTAGCATGCATTAATAACAAACGTCCAATTCTTTCTTTATTATTTTTATTAGCATTTAAAATATAAGAACCACTAGTTAGCTTCCCAGAATAAACACGGAAAAATGTTAATTTTCCGACAAAAGGATCAGTCATAATTTTAAATGCTAAAGCAGTGAATGGTTCATTATCGTTTGAATGTCTTTCTACTTCATTATCATTTAAATCTGTTCCTTTTATCGACTCAACATCACTTGGCGATGGAAAATAATCAACTACTGCATCAAGTAATAATTTAATTCCCATATTGCTTAAAGCACTGCCACAAAGGATCGGAAAAAATTCAACCATTAAAGTTCCTTTTCTAATTGCTTTTTTAATTAAATTATTTGATATTTTTTCATTATCTAAATATTTTCCCATTAATTCATCATCATATTCAGCAACTGCTTCAATTAATTCATTTCTTTTTATTTTTACCATTTCTAATAATTCATTTGGAATTTCAATCTCTTGCGCATTTTCTTCAGGAGTTTGATCATATTTATAAGCTTTCATTTCAACAATATCAATAATACCATAAAAATTATCCTCAGCTCCAATTGGCCACTGAATTGGTTTAGCATTGACACCTAAACGTTCCTCAACACTTTTTATACTACTTGCAAAATCAGCCCCCATTTTATCCATTTTATTCGCAAGTATTAAACGAGGGACGTTATGTTCAGTAGCTTGGCGCCAAACAGTTTCAGTTTGTGGTTCAACACCAGCTTGTGCATCAATTAAAGCAACCGCACCATCTAATACTCGTAATGATCTAATAACTTCGGCAGTAAAATCAACATGCCCTGGTGTATCGATAATATTAAAAAGATAACCTTTCCAAAAAGCAGTAGTAGCCGCTGAGGTAATAGTAATGCCACGTTCTTGTTCTTGCTCCATCCAATCCATTTGCGATTCACCATCATGTGTTTCACCCATTTTATGAATTTTGCCAGTATGAAACAAGACACGTTCAGTACAAGTTGTTTTGCCAGCATCAATATGTGCCATAATTCCAATGTTTCTTATATTTGATAATGGGTATTTACGAGCCATTTTCTACTTCTCCTTCCTTTTTACCAACGATAATGTGCAAAAGCTTTATTAGCTTCAGCCATTCGATGAACATCTTCTCTTTTTTTAACAGCGCCACCAATTCCATTAGCAGCATCAATTATTTCATTAGCAAGATTTTCCGCCATCTTTTTACCATTTCGTTCACGCGCATATTGGATTAACCAACGACGTCCTAAGGCTTCTGAACGTTCTTCTCTTACTTCCATTGGTACTTGATAATTTGCACCACCAACACGACGTGATTTAACTTCTAATAATGGCGCAATATTTTCCATTGCTTTATTATAAATTTCTACTGGATCTTTTTTAGTTTTATCTTTTACTAATGCAAAAGCATCATATAAAATTTGTTGCGCTTTTCCTTTTTTTCCATCTCGCATAATTTGATTTATTAATTTAGTTACATTTTTTGAATTGTATATTGGATCTGGTAACACATCTCTTTTTACCGCTTGTCTTTTTCGCATAAAAAACCTCCTCTTATTTTATATTTCTATTTTGGTTTTTTGGTTCCATATTTTGAACGCCCTTGTTTACGGTCTTGAACTCCAGCCGTATCTAAAGTACCACGCACAACATGATAACGAACCCCAATTAAATCTTTAACGCGACCACCACGAATTAAAATAACACTGTGTTCTTGCAAATTATGTCCTTGACCACCAATATAAGCAGTAACTTCCATTCCGTTACTTAAACGTACACGCGCATATTTCCGCAATGCCGAATTAGGTTTTTTGGGAGTCATAGTTCCAACTCTAGTACAAACACCTCTTTTTTGTGGTGAATTAAGTTTTTTAGTTTTCCTTTTAATTGTATTTAAATTCACATTTAAAACTGGTGACTTCGTTTTTTTAATTTTTCTAGTTCTTTCTTTAGTAACAAGTTGATTAATTGTTGGCATATATTATATCCTCCTTTCTTAACACACCTCCTGGTGTTTCACATTATCAGTAAATATAAGTTTTGCCCTAGCAAAACTCATTTATAAAACTATTATAGTTTATCATTTTTATTATATGTTTGTCAATAAAAATAATGTAAATTTTTTTTATTGTTGATTAAAATTGAAAGTGCACAATTTATGTGCAATAAATTTTATAATATCATAATTAATTAAATTAATGATTTGAATTTAAATACGTACTATAAACTATTGCACTAAAATCATTTAACAATAGACTTTTATTATTTACAATAGTTAATTTGTATTTTAAGTCTATATGTTAACAAAACTACTTTAACTCATATACTATAATATATATTTAGGAAAATTATTAGAAAGGTGATATTACTATGACAGCTTATACAGTTATGCCAGGTGATACGATGTGGGGTATCGCTAATAAATTCGAAATTAAAATAAGTGATTTGATGGCAGCTAATCCACAAATTACTAATTCAAATCTTATTTTTTCAGGCCAGATAATTAATATTCCTGGCAATAATGCATCAACTTATACAGTTATACCAGGCGACACAATGTGGCGAATTGCTACAAAGTACGGAATTACAGTAAATGAACTGATGGCAGCTAATCCACAAATTACTAATTCAAATCTTATTTTTTCAGGTCAAATAATTAATATTCCCGCGGTCCCTGATGTTCCTAGTCCTGCTGATAATATAAAGGCATTAGAAACTGAAGTAATTCGTTTAGTTAATGTCGAGAGAGCAAGAACTGGTCAGTCAGCACTCGTTGAAAATAATAAAATAAATAATGTCGCTAGAATTAAATCAAAAGATTTTATCAATAATAATTATTTTGCACATAATTCACCTATTTATGGAACTCCATTTGATATGATTAGATCTTTTGGAATTACATTTACTGCAGCCGCCGAAAATATTGCAAGGGGACATAGAACCGCTGCTGAAGTAATGAACTCCTGGATGAGTTCCTCAAGTCATAGAGCAAACATTTTAAACTCTACATATAATCAAATTGGTGTAGGTGTCGCAAAAGATGATAGCGGGAATTTATTTTGGACTCAAATATTCATAAAGAACTAGTAACATTTAATTATTTGAAAATTTTTTATTTTCTCTAGTCATTTCAAAAGAACTAGGTTACTATCCTAGTTCTTTTTTATTTTATCATTAGAAAAACCATATTCCCATGCCCTTCTCTTAAATTTATTATAGTAACAAACACATCTACAAACTATAAAATGTTAATTTAATTAAAATATAGTAACAATAAAGTTCCGTTATTAATATCTCCTTCTTGACTTAAAGATGCTACAGCAAAACCATCACGCTGACATACATATTCATTGTCTTTGCATTTTTCTGAATTTTCACTATAATCGAACAATCCTATATATCCGTCATCAATGGAAAGTAACTTGTGTAATGCATTTAACCCAAGATTATTAATTCCATCATATCTTTTAATAATTAAGTTTTGCCCTTCTTCTGAATCGTCACTACATCTAGATTTTATCGTATAATTAGATTCGCTATTATTACCTTTTTCAATAAAAATTTTGCCATTGCAAGTAGCAAATTCCTCGGAATCTATAATGTCCTTTGCATCTATTTCTATGATGTTATTTTCATTGGACATCATTCTAACAGTAGGTTTATAGTTATTGTATGAAACATAATTATTTTTCATTAAATAATCGTCCAAATTACTTAATAATGCAATACTATAATTTGCACTTTTTGACATTCGCGAGTTATAATTTATTTTATTAAAATCGTTAAGTTGATCATTCTTCTTTATTGTTTTTTCGCAAACCAAGTACATCCCCAACCCTATTAATAGTAAAAATATTATTATTAAATACTTTTTTTGACTTTCAGTCATTAAAATTATCCGCACTTTCATTTTTAATAAAAAAAAGCTTTTTATTAATGCATATTATTTTTATTTTTGGAACGTTTAATTTGCTGTTTTATAGTTATCTATCTTTACTTTTTTATTTCCTTTAAGTATTATTCTATCAAAATAAATACCTTTATGTGTTAAAAATTGGGCGTTTTTAAATACGCACTTGGGGGTATTTTTATATTAATAATTATATTTACTTTATTATTTGAGTTAAGACTTGTTATTATCTAAATGAACCAATCGGTTCAAATAATTACAATATGGTGGAGCTGAGGGGAATTGAACCCCTGTCCGAAAATTTAAGTACTTAAACTTCTACAAGTTTAGTTAATTTTTTTATTTCATCAATACTTATTAAATTAACAAAATAGTACTGACTAGTTTAAAAAAATTCATTATTTTCTCTTAAACAAAGAAAATAATATATCCCGTTTTTATGCGCCCCTAATAATTTCCTACGGGAAAAGAAATAAAAGGGACTTGCTACTTTTAATTAAGCAGCAAAAGCTAATTTTTGATTTCCAGTTATTATTAAACTGTAGATTTGACGCATACCTACGACTTGCCATTTAAGCCTTATAATCTCCGTCGAAACCAAACAGCCCCATGTGCAAGCATTATAGCACATTATATATTATATGTAAATATCACAAAATAGAATTAATACTTGTTATATTTCAACTCTTTTCGTTGTTCTCTTTCTAAATCTCTTTTTTTGATTGTTTCTCTTTTATCATAAGTTTTTTTCCCTTTGCCAATACCTATTAATACTTTTGCTTTGCCTTTTTTTAAATACAATTTCATTGGAACTATTGTCCATCCTTCTAATGTTACTTTGCTATTTATTTTACTTATTTCAGTTTTGTTTAATAATAATTTTCGTGTTCTTCTTTCATCATGATTAAAACGATTACCTTCTTCATATTTCGCAATATACATATTTAATAAATACACTTCATCTTTTTTTATTATGCCGTAACTATCTTTTAAATCAACACTACCTTGCCGAATTGATTTTATTTCTGTTCCTTTTAAAACTATTCCTGCTTCATAGGTATCATCAATATAATAATCATAGTTTGCTTTCCGATTATTAATTTCCATTTTTATCACCTCAAATAAATTACTTTATTATTACTACACTTTCTTCTAAACTAGTTACAATTTTACTATATTTTTCGAATATTTGCTCAAAATTAGTTAATATTTTGGGAGTTACCATATGATAAGGGATAATTTTAAAATTTTTAAAATTTTGATAATACGTGTAAATAAATTTAACTGTAAGATCGCTAAAATTTATAGTTATATGATTGTTCTCATGTTTTTTAGTTATTATTAGTGAACATATCATTCCTATTAAACGATCTACCCCTTTTTGTGCAGAAACAAAATTACCTAATGAATATAAAATTAAAGTTCCATCTATATATTCAATTGGTTGAATCACATGAGGATGATGCCCAATTACAATATCAACCCCTAATTCTGCTAAAAATTTAGCAATTTCTTTTTGCTCTTTATTAGGAACATTAACGTATTCATTTCCCCAATGCATAGAAACAATTAATAAATCAACTTGATCACGGACACGCATAATATCCTTTTTAACTAAATCATAATTAAAAACATTAACTAAATATTCTTTTCCTTTTGGTGCTTTTAAACCATTAGTATATGTTGTATAAGCTAATAAAGTATAAGATATATTATTTTTTATTTTAATAGGTTGCATATTTCGTTCCTCTAACGATAAATAAGTACCAGCAATTAAAACATCATGCTGTTGCCAATATTTAATTGAATTTTCGATCCCTTTTTCCCCTTTATCAAGAGAATGATTATTAGCTAAAGCAATGAGATTAAAACCTAAATTTACCATTGCATCTCCGAATTGATGTGGTGTATTAAAACGTGGATATGAACTATAACCTAATTCAGAACCACCAATAATGGTTTCTTGGTTATAAAACGCTAAATCGTGTTGTTTAATTAAGGGTGTAATATACTCAAAAAGATAACTAAAATTATAATCATCATCACCAATTTGTGCATCACGATATAATGAGCCATGAATTAAAGCGTCACCTACCATTACTAAACTTAATTCTGATTCTTTTTTTTCTTCTTTTATAAAACTTTCCTTCTTGCCAAAACTTCTAAACTGCTTATATCCAAGAACTAATAACACTACTATTAATAACACTTCCAAACAGCAAATTAGAAATTTAGTTATTTTCATTTTTTCTCCTTATTATTTTATTTTTTGTAAAACTTTAAAATCAATTGTTTTTTCTTGCTTCGATGCATTTATTACTTCAACTAAAACGCGTTCACCAAGACGATAACGATTATTATTTTTACGTCCAACTATACTCATTGTTTTTTCATCAAAGTGGTAAGAATCATTCCCTAACTCACTTATATGAACTAATCCTTCTACTAAATTATCTAACTGAACAAACATACCGATGTTAATCATACCCGCTATAATACCTTCATATTTTTCACCAATATGTTGTTCCATATACTCAGCCGCTTTTAAACTTTCTACTTCACGCTCGCACTCAACAGCATCATTTTCTTTTAACGAGGCATGTTCACATAATGGAGTTAATTTTTCTTCCCAATGTTGAGTTGTTTTATTATTTATTTTTTGCTCAAAAATATATGTTCGAAGTAAACGATGGACAGTAGTATCAGGATAACGTCTAATTGGTGAAGTGAAATGAGTATAACATTTACTAGCAAGACCATAATGGCCAACATTTTCTGATTCATAAATAGCTTTTTGCATACTTCGAAGTAACAAACTAGATAAAACGGGAAACTCTTTTTTTTCTTTTAGTTCTTCTAATATTTTTTGAACATCTTTAGGATAAAAATTTTTTGGTTTAGCGTTTATTTTATAGCCCATTAAATTAATTAATTCAATAAAACTTCGAATTTTCTTTTCTTTTGGATATTCATGAACCCGATAAACAAATGGTAAATCTAAATTAGCAATATGAGTCGCTACTGTTTCATTAGCAACTATCATAAAATCTTCTATTATTTTCTCTCCTATTCCACGTTCACGAATTCCAATATCAATCGGAACACCTTCATCATTAACAATTATTTTCATTTCATCAAGATCAAAATCAATAAATCCTCGTTTTATCTTGTTCTCTCTCAATATATCAGCTAGGTTTTTCATTTCAATTAATTTATTAACAAATGGTTCATAACCAGAAGCTATTTCGTTTTTTTCTAAGATCTTATTTACATCTTTATATGTCATTCTTTTTTCAGAATTAATAACACTTTCAAAAATATCATAATCAATAATATTTCCTTGTTGATTTATTTCCATTTCACAAGTAATAGTTAAACGATCAACATTTTCATTCAATGAACAAATTCCATTTGCTAATTTATGTGGTAACATCGGAACAACACGGTCTACTAAATAAACACTAGTTCCACGTTCATATGCTTCTTTATCAAGAAAACTATTTTCTTTTACATAATAACTAACATCAGCAATATGAACACCTAATTTATAATTATCATTATCTAATTTATCAATTGATATTGCATCATCTAAATCCTTTGCGTCTTCTCCATCTATTGTAAAAATACATTCTTGCCGTAGATCTCTGCGTCCTTTTAAATCTTCTTCTCTAACAATACTCGGGATGACTTCTGTTTCGTTCAACACCTCTTCTGAAAATTCATTTTTAATACCATGTTGATATATAACACATAATATATCTACTCCCGGATCATTTTTATGACCTAAAATTTTTAAAATAGTGGCTTGATATTTGTCATTCTCTAACTTTTTTTTTATTTTTACTAAAACTTTATGCCCCTCAACGGCTCCTTTATTTTCATTTGGTTCTATCTCAATATTCAATCGATAACGCGGATCATCTAATTTAACATATCCTTTCCCATTTTTTTGATAATATTCACCAATTAATTCATCAAGTTCACGATTAACAATTTTTATTACTTTTCCTTCATTCGCACGAATTATTTCAACTGCAACCAAATCATTATGAATAGCACCATTCATATTAGTTGCATTAATCCTAATATCCGGTTCATTAACCATTAAAACAAACCCAAAACCTTTTTTATGAACAGCTAACTTCCCAATTTTTAAATGGGTATTTTCAATTAAAACATATTTATCTCGTTTAGTATGATATATAATGCCCTTTTTTTCTAATTCTGTTAATTCTGTCATTAGTTTTTTTAGTTCTGAAACTGTTTTAAGACCAAACAAATCATTAATTTCACTAATAAGTAGTGCTCTTTTTTGTTTTTTTAATAATTCTAAAATCTTTGTTTTCATATTTTATCTACTTCCTTCTTTGATAAACCATAAGTAAAACATTTTTTATCTTTTTAACTTAAATATGTAATTATTATAACTATATATTTATATTTTAACAAACAATTATATAAGTCACAACTTTTTTTAAAATAAAAAAAGCCTTTTAAAAGCTCTTTATAATGTCATGATTAAACACATAAGAAAAAATAGCATTCCTAATACCATAGTAATACGACTAATAAGTAATTCACCACCACGTTCTTTTCGATTACTAAAAAGGTCTGCATTCCCACCTTGTATAATTTGTCCCATATCTTCAGCTTTACCACTTTGTAATAAAACAATAATAATTAATAAAACTGAAATGATTATTAAAAATATATCCATTCTCCCACTCCTAATAGAATTAATTTACCACAATCTTAAGAAAATTGCAAATAAAACATATAAAAATATAGACTAAGCAAAATAATTGATGGTAAAAGATATAATAAATATTTTTTTGGTTGCTTCCAAAAAATTGAAAATAATAATATTAAATGCATAAGCAAACCAATTTTAAGAAAAATAAAGGCATCACTATCCCAAAAATAATACAAATGCCCTCCTCGAACGAATAAATCACAAATCACAAAAATGCAAAAATTAAATGCATTACTACCAATGATATTAGAAAACCCTAAATTGTAACTACCAATTGAAATTAAAGCATAAGTAGATACTACCTCAGG
>Ga0334900_1002986_pt1 | contig 13788 bp, 15 predicted proteins | sample GraSluR3_MG_2_FD_207231 | JGI IMG/M metagenome (GOLD analysis project Ga0334900, IMG submission 207231) | Sludge microbial communities from methane-producing bioreactor in Wageningen University, Netherlands - Granular Sludge_31_08-R3 | ecosystem: Engineered > Bioreactor > Anaerobic >...
CGACTTTGGTCCAGTCTTTGCAGCGATCACCATAATCATCCTCCCATCTGTAGTTCTGTTTCTCGTGCTGAGAAAGCGCATAGTAGCTGGAATTACGTCGGGAGTCATAGTTGGATAACAAACCATATTAGGAGTGTATATGAAAAAATTTCAATTCGTTATGAGTATTCTGATCTTGGCCTTGTGTGCGCCACTGGTACTTTTCTCGACAGGAACGAAAGAGCGTTCTGTAGATTCTGATATGCAAGGACAAGTGGTCGAAATCGAGTTCTGGCATCCAAACAGTGGTCTTCTTGGAGATGTCATGAGCGATTTGGTTGCACAGTTCAACGCCACCGTCGGAAAAGAGAAACAAATCGTAGTGCGAGAAGTCTACCAGGGAAAGGCCTCGGATGTCGCTACGAAGCTCCGTGCGAGTCTTCAGGCAGAACGAGCGCAGGATCTGCCTGACCTCGCTCAGGTCGATGCGACCGGAGTCATGGATGTGCGTGATTCTGCATTCATGGTTCCAGTTCAGCAATTAGTCGAATCTGATTCCGATTTTTCCCTCGACGATCTGCAACCGGGAACGGTGCTCTCCATGACGTACAAAGATGTCATGATCGGCATGCCATTCAACGCTTCGACCATTCTGCTCTATTACAACAAGGATGCATTCAGGGAGGTCGGTCTTGATCCCGAGCGGCCACCTCGAACGCTTGCAGAGTTGGCAGATTATGCTGAGTTGCTCGTGAAAACCAGTGCGGACGGACGAACCATCACCCGCTACGGATTTGCTGGTGTTCCCTCCTCGTACGAGCTGGTCTCTTGGATCGGACAGCAGAATGGAGTCTCCTACCTCACAGACAAGCGAAACGGTCACGATGGGAATCCGACACGTGTGGTGTTCGACACCGAAGGGACTCTTGCAACGTTTCTGGATGAGTGGAGACAGGTGTATGAGCAGGGAGGTCTGGGGAATCTGACCAGCGATGTTCGTCAGCAGTTCATTGCAGGAAGAACCGCCATGTTTGCGATTTCGACCAGCAGTCTCGCGACGATTCTGAGCTCTGTGGGTGATCGATTTGAAGTCGGTGCGGGGTATTTGCCCATGGTGAATGAATCGTCGACCGGAGGTGTGAATATCGGCGGTGGAGCAATTTTTGTCTTCGAGAATGACAACGATCCACGGAAAGCTGCTACATGGGAGTTTCTTAAGTATCTCGTGAGTGCGGAGTCTCAGCTGTTCTGGCACATGAGAACAGGGTATTTCCCCGTGAATCTCGCGACCTACGAGATGGAGGAGTTCTCCGAACACCTTGCCGAGAACCCTCTGTTCAAGGTTGCTATCGATCAGCTCAACGATAGTGACCCCCGTATACAGAGTGTCTGGTGGCCGAACAGCTATCAAGCCTATTACGAGATCCAGAATACTATCATCGAGATGCTTGAGCAGAATCGAAGTACCGATGAGGCCGTTCAGAAGATTTCGAACACCCTGAATCGGTATATGGATGAGTACAATCGGATGAATCGGTAGCGGATATACTAGTGAATGGCGGATTCTATCGGGGGGCCTTGATAGAATTCGCACCGTTCCTTGAATTCGCAGTCTGGACAGGAGGAGCCGGGACAGGATTGAAAGCCGCCATCCCGCACAGACTCGAGCTGAGCAACATGCCAGTCGAGCTCTTCGAGCAGAGTCTCGAGCTCTCGCTTCTTTCTGAGTGTTTCGGATATATGGTGTCGATACTGTTTGAGTAGTTCGATTCTCCGTTTTGCCCCCGTCGTATCCTCAGGGCCCATACGTATGATCTTTCCGATCTGATCCAAAGAGAATCCGAATCGTTTCAACTGGAGAATTCTCAACAGATAGATCAGATCGGTATCTGAATAGTACCGTTGGCCGCCTTCAGAACGACTCTGGGTCTTCAACAGACCCAGAGATTCGTAGTATCGCACAGCTCGGACAGTGACATGGGCTTTCTTAGCCAATTCTCCTATCCGGTAATATCCTTCGTTCACGTTATAGCTCCCTTTCCATTGAGTGTACTATAGAGAGCTGTTCAGGAGAATACCTCCCCCGCAGCGCGGTAGACAATATCCACCAGATCCTCAATCTCGTTCAAATCAGTGCTCGAAAAAGCCAGTCTCAGGTATGCGTTCTTGATGGAAATGGTTCCAACCCCATATTCATCGAGGAGATGGGTCCTTAGATTCTCAGCATCCCCAGCACAGATGAAAGACATGAAATATCCCGAATTGAATGGGAGAGGTGTGAGATTCCCATTGTCTGCATGACGGGCGAGAGCCTGCTTCATGAGCCGGTACCGCTCGCCGATCTGTACGATTCCAGCATCTTTCTCGGCATGGTAGGTTTTGCTCTCCATCCCTTTCAGGAGAATGGTTTGAGCAGGTTTCGAACAAGAAGAGACATTGCCTCTGATAGCACCCATGGTTTTCTTTACAAGAGCTTCGTACTGTGAGTCACTCAACCCCTTCGAGTTGTAGGTTATGAACCCTACCCGGAAGCCCCAGACCATCTCCTCCTTTGTCGCTGCATCGCCCTTTATTGCGAAGATGTTCTCATGGGCGTCGCAGAGTTTGGCAAAAAGCGACTCACGGCAGATATCTTCCTCGAAGAAGAGTCCGAAATAGGCATCATCGGTGAAGATGAGGAGTTTTCTGCCCTGCTCTGCCTTCGAAACGAGCATGGACACGAGTTGATCGGCCTCTTTCACAGTTGGTGTGTAGCCTGTGGGATTGTTTGGGAAGTTGAGAATCATGGAGACTTGATCCCCTTCGATCGAATCGATGGTGTCGGCAAGTCCCTGGATGTTCAATGCACCATCGCTGAACAGAGGAAACGAGACCTGTTTCGCTTCGCGCTGTTCGGTGAAGACGAGGTTATAGTTTCCCCAATACATATCTGGGACAATGATCGAATCTCCCTTATCGAGAAACAGCGATGCTGCAAGACTGATTGCGTGTGTCAGGCCTCCGGTGACAACGGGGAGGCTGGTGCTTTTCCCCTCCATGGAGGGGTTCTTTCTAATCATCTCTCGAAGCCAAGCTTTTCTCAGTGCAGGATCTCCAGCGGTGGGGGCGTAGGGGAATACATCGTTTTTCGACATATCTCCTGTGAATTCCGCATAGATGGATGGAATGCACATGGCATTTCCCTGTTCTGTGGCAATGCCGATAGTCGCATTGTACTTGTGCGCTTTTTGCTTCGCCTCTGCTGACTGACTAATGATCCCCTTCGGGAAATACATACGGCGACCATAGTCTGATAGTAGGTCAAATGCGAGGCTTCCAGCCAACACATCGTTCAATTCTTTTGCCAATGGATTCATGTCTCGCTCCTTGATGAGAATGATACTACCATCATACTCGGGCAAATCAATTTCGTGAAGTGTGAATCGTCCCTTTGTTTACTTTCGATCACCTCAAAAAGCCTTCTGTTCCCCAATACACAAATTAAGTAGATTTTTGTTTAAAAATCGGTTCCGGTAGTGTACAGTTACAGCAGGTGTGGGCAGCCCCTATCGGGGGCATGGTGTCTGCAAAAAAACAGAAAAGGAGCTGTATATGGGAGAACAAAAAAAGGCACCCGTAAAGAAGGGTATGCTCGGTTGGTATTTCAACTTCAACTTGTTGTATCGAATTTTGATTGGTCTGATTCTTGGTGCGTTGTTGGGTATCATTTTTGGTGACAAGATTCTGTGGGTTGCTCCATTTGGAGCTTTGTTTGTCCGTTTGCTGAAGATGATCATGATGCCGATTATCCTTGCTACTCTGATTGTGGGAGCTGCTTCGATCAGCCCTGCAACTCTTGGAAAAGTCGGTGTGCGAGTAATAGCCTTCTATCTTCTGACCTCGGCATTCGCGGTGTTCGTTGGTCTGATGATGGGTACCATCTTCCAGCCAAGTGCAGAGATGGCGACCCTCTCTGTCGAAGCTGCCGGTCGAGCTGCAGCGAGTCAGCCAGTGTCTCAGACTCTGGTCAATATAGTTCCCACCAGTGTCGCACAGGCTGTGGTGAATGAGACTGTTCTGCAGGTGATATTCTTCTCTATCATCTTCGGTATCGGAGTTTCGTATCTGCGTATCAGCAAAGAGGAACGACTAAAGAAAGCCGGAGACACCATCTATCTCGTTTTCGATGGAACTGCAGAGATCATGATGCGAATGGTCACCGGAATCATGCAGTACGCGCCGATTGGTGTCCTTGCATTGGTTGCAGAGGTGTTCGCGAAACAGGGCTCCCAGGTTGCCGGATCTCTTGCCATCGTCACGATTGCCTGTTTCGTTGGGTATCTGATCCACATCGTGCTGGTCTACGGTGGATTGCTCAAGTGGAACAAGTTGAGTATCAGAAGATTCTTTCGAGATGCAAAGGATCCGTTCGTAACGGCATTCGTCACTCGTAGTTCGGGCGGTACGCTTCCTGTCACTATCAAGGCATCAGCGAACCTCGGAATTCCGAAGGATATCTCCTCGTTCTCACTTCCGTTAGGAGCCACTATCAATATGGATGGAACTGCCATCTACCAGGGTGTCTGTGCAATTTTCATTAGCCTTACGGTTACCGGGCACAATTTTACCCCAGGTCAGATGGGTATCATCATCCTAACTGCAACACTGGCATCGATCGGTACTGCTGGTGTTCCTGGAGCTGGAGCTATCATGTTGCTCATGGTTCTCGAAGCTGTCGGCCTTCCTGTCGTGGCAGGAACAGCAGTAGCTGGCGCATACGCCATGATTTTGGGTATCGACGCCATTCTCGACATGGGAAGAACTGCACTCAATGTCACTGGAGACCTCACCTGCACCACACTTGTGGCGAAGGGGATGAACCAGCTCGACACCGAAATGTGGGCATAGTGCACTTTTGCATGTAACGATTTGGAGGCTACCGAGTTCGGTAGCCTCTTTTCGAGTCAGGATCGGATCGGAGCAGGCAACTGGACTGCCCAGACGAAGAGTTCCAGCACTCTTCTCGACACAAGAGAGAATGTGTGTACTTTCCCATCTGCAGTGAATGAGATCGAACTGGTGAAGAACCGTTTCTTGTAGCTCGGCTCACCGACTGCTTCGCGAGGAATTTCGGTGATCTGGGCAGGCGAACCGAACGAAGTCGAGACGATGATGATACGGTAATAGGTGACGACTATCAGTTTTCTTTTCCCTTCATGTATCCCCATTGCAAAGCAGTTTATGGTTTCCAAGGGATAGAGTACCGATGCGAGAGGCTTGATCTCTGTTCTGAATCCGTAGAGATCGTAGACATACAGCTCCTGCATGCGTTCTCGAATCTCCCGTAAGCCCTGTCTGTTTGTCGCCACAATGCTACCTCTCATCTTCTGTACTGGATAGAAATTCATCATAGCACATGCGGAACTCTTGTCCATATACCAACTCTTCGATAATATCACTTCTGACAGCGAGACGGGGGAGTAGCGTATGGAGCGAGCGATAGGTGTCATCGGTGGAGTTGGGCCTTATGCAGGAATCGATCTTGTACAGAAGATCTTCGACAATACCATTGCAGAAAAAGATCAAGATCATCTCGACCTCTACATGACGAACCTTCCTGCCAGTATCGGAGATAGGACTGCGTACCTCCTCTCCGGCGGACCGAATCCCGCAGATGGTCTCTTTGAAAGTCTCAGGAAACTGGCTCGCATGGGTGCTACGATAATCGCGATACCCTGCAATACCGCTCATGCCCCCGCAATCTACGATGTAGTCAAGCGTAGAGCTGCACAGGAGTTCCCTAACATCGTCTTGCTGAACATGATAGAGGAGACCTGCGCCTACATTGCTCGACAATATCCCGAGGGGGCACGGATTGGTCTTCTCGCTACTCAAGGGACCCATGCTGTCGGTCTCTATCAGCAGTATCTTGTCCCCTATCCGCACCTCACGTTGGTAGAACCAGATGCCGAGGGGCAACGAAGTGTGCACGATGCGATCTACAACAGCACGTACGGTATAAAGGCAGTCTCTCCTGTGAGTGCGAAAAGTGTGGAGATCCTTCTCGAAGTCGGGCACTCGCTGATAGCAGAGCAAGGAGCCTCAGCTCTGATACTTGGGTGTACCGAATTACCACTCGCCTTGCAATTCGGCATGCTTCCCGCTCCGTTGATCGATCCAACCCTGCTTCTAGCCAGAGCTGCCGTTCACGCAGCAGCTCCCGATAAGCTCTCGTCTTGTTGACTGTTCACACCCAAGCGGCTAAACTCTCTTGCATGTCTGAACAATTGATTACCACGTGTCTATTCGATCTGGATGGAACACTATTGCAGATGGATCACGATGCATTCATGAAAGCCTATCTCGCCGAATTCACCGCTAAGTGTACAAGCCTTGGTCTCGATTCAAAGCTGGGTCTTCACGCCTTTGGTTTGGGAATTCAAGCTATGTTCGACAACGATGGATCGGTCACGAACGAGGTGGCTTTCTGGCAGGAGTTTGCCACACGACTCGGTCCGGGTGTCGATACGAGAAGGCAAGAGTTCGTCTCATTCTACTCGGAGGAGTTTAAACGGGTGCGGTCGGTGGTGCAGCCATCTCCACTGTCGGAAGCGATTGTAAGCGAGGTTCGACGGAAAGGATTCCGCACCGTACTCGCCACCAACCCTTTGTTCCCCGAGTCGGGGACATTCGAACGGCTCTCTTGGGCCGGGTTGTCACCCGAGATGTTCGATAGTATCACCACATATGAGTACTACCACTACACTAAACCAAACACTGCATACTACGAGCAGATTCTCGACCGATTGGCTGTCGATGCAGAAGCTTGTCTCATGGTCGGCAACAATGTTGAAGAGGACATGGTTGCACAGAGCATGGGTATGGATGTGTTTCTGGTTACCGATAATCTCATCAATCCCAATCAAGCAGATATTACTTCGTTTCGTCGGGGCTCTCTGTCCGAGCTTCTCGAATACTGCAAATCGATGCCAACGGTGGGGTGAAAGGAATTAGTATGATACAGCATGGTGATGAATCGCGATTGTCTCGTCCTTTGATAGCCTCTTTGTTGGCTATTCTGTGTACCATCCTTTGGGGAAGTGCATATCCGGCAATCAAACTCGGCTATGAATTGTTCTCCGTGGATGCCGCAGACACCCCGGGGAAATTAGCTTTTGCCGGAATCAGATTCGCGATTGCAGGAGTCATGGTCCTCCTGTTCAGTTTCTTTGCCGGTCGGTCCAGCCGACACATGCATACGCAAGAAACGCATCGACAGAGTCTGCGCTCCCTTACTGGGCAGCAGTGGTTTCAGATCATGGTGCTTGCCCTTGCCCAGACAACCGTCCACTACTATTTCTTCTACGTGGGCGTCTCATTTACCACCGGGGCTAAGAGTTCCATAATCAACTCATCATCGGTATTCTTCAGTGCGCTACTGGCACATCTGTTCTATGCGAATGACAGGGTCTCCGGCAGGAAAGGGGTGGGGATTCTCATCGGTTTCATCGCAGTGATTCTCGTGAACTTCGAGCCGAATATCGGGTTCTCCTTTTTGCTGCAGGGCGAGGGCTTCGTCATGATCGCAGCACTTCTCCACTCAGCAGCTGGGCTCTACAGCAAGCGCATCAGTCAGACAATCGATCCGGTATTGCTCACTGGGAGCCAATTGCTACTCGGTGGTGTGCTGTTACTCATCATCGGTATGCTCATGGGAGCCCCATTCCCGACCGGCGGTGCCGGAGCCTACCTGTTATTGGCCTACATGGCGCTCCTTTCTGCCGTAGCATTCTCCGTCTGGACTTCGCTTCTGAAGCACAACAAGGTCAGTTCAATCACGGTGTTCAATTTCATTATCCCAGTATCGGGAACTCTTTTGTCAGCTGCAATCTTGGGAGAGTCGATACTGCAGATCCAATATCTCATAGCACTCCCTGCCGTGGCTGCGGGAATCTATCTGGTGAACAGCACGGGGAAAAAACGGGGAGAACTGGCGTCTTCGTGACAGTCTGCGCCTCAGGTGGTTTTCCTTCGCTCTCCTTGCTCGGTCCGCTGGAGAACCCGCATGCACGAATCGATGGTGTCGTTGATCTCCTGTCTGGTCGTTGCATAGCCGAGACTGAAACGAACCGTCCCTTTCGGGAACGTTCCCAGACTTCGGTGCGCGGTCGGAGCGCAATGCAAGCCCACTCTCGTCTCGATACCCGAATCCAGAAACAGTTCGTAGGCAATTTGCGCATTATCGTGTTCGGGAAAATCCACACTGACCACACTGGTCCGGTCGCCACTCGATGTGGGGCCAACCACCCTGATTCGTGAATCGTTGGTGAAATAGGAGAGTAGCAGCTCAGTTCCTATGCGCTCGTTCTCGATGATGGTCAATCTGTGTTCTTGCACATAGTCCAGTGCTGCAGAGAGTCCCACGATACCGGGAAGGTTCTGTGTTCCCGCTTCAAATTTGTCGGGGAGAAACTCTGGCATCTCTAAGACGTCGCTTCTGCTCCCGGTTCCACCGGTCGCCCAAGGACGTACCAGACTTGCCAGCTCTTCGGAAATTACCATGCCTCCCACACCTTGCGGACCGAGCAGACTCTTGTGTCCGGTGAATGCAATGGCATCAATGCCGTCTTCCGCTACCGATAGAGTCGATGAGAGTGGATATTGCGCAGCATCGACAATCAATCGCAATCCATGCAGATGTGCGATTTCGGAGACAAGCTTGACCGGTTGTATGGTACCGGTCACGTTCGATGCTTGAGTAAGTATGATAGCCTTAGACTCTGGTCTGATCAGTGATGGTATCTGATCTACCCGCAGTAGGCCATCGATATCACAGGGGATGATCGAATAGGGGATACGTAGTTGAGTCAATGGACGCATGACCGCATTGTGTTCCATTCCACTTACCAGCACGTGATCTTCTGGTGTGAATAGTCCGGCTATCAGGGTGTTCAACGCATGAGTCACATTGAGACTGAAGAGGACGTTCCTGCTGTTGGTCGCTCCAAAGATTACAGCAAGTTTGTCTCGACACTCTTGGATACTTCCTGCTGTCTCATAGGCTCGATCGTACCCGCCTCTTCCGATATTCACCGCATGGTGTGCGAGAAAAGACGACATGGCGGGAGCCACTGTGGGAGCTTTCGGCCAAGATGTAGCTCCATTGTCCAGATAAATGGTTCTCATACAGCAATTCTACCATAGGGGAGGTGATTTTCCCATTGTATGTTTCAATAAACAACGGTTACAATCAGAATATCAGGTGTAGAGGAGGCTCCATGAACATCTCAAACGAAAAGAAATCACTTATAGTTGCGGGAGTGATCACGGGAATCATCTCCGTCGCTCTCGTGTTGTTGGGCAATCCAACGAATATGGGATTCTGTATTGCCTGCTTCTATCGGGACATTGCGGGAGCTCTCTCGCTACACAGTGCCGCAGTGGTACAGTATGTGAGGCCGGAGATTATTGGACTGCTGTTCGGATCGATGTTCATTAGCACCATCAGAAAAGAGTTCAATCCAAAAGGAGGCTCCAGCCCCGTGCTCCGTTTCATCATCTCCTGCTTCGTGATGGTAGGAGCTTTGGTGTTCTTGGGGTGCCCTTTTAGAATGATTCTTCGGCTCGCCGGGGGAGATCTGAACGCGATTGTCGGCCTTTTCGGCTTTGTTGCAGGAATCGTTTTGGGATCTCTGCTGCTGAATCGCGGGTTCTCCTTGGGACGAAGCTACAAGCAATCTAGGGTTGAAGGGAGAGCAATCGGCGGCGTTTTCGGTGTCATATTGTTCGCGCTCATCTTTATCCCCTCACTCTTACAGTTCAGTACCACTGGTCCTGGAAGTTTCAGGGCCCCGATCATCTTCTCCTTGGCGGGAGGGCTTATCGTAGGAGCTCTGGCCCAACGCAACCGATTCTGCATGGCGGGTGGCATACGTGATGTCTTCTTGTTCCGCGATACCACCTTGCTCACCGGCTCGGTCATGGTCCTCGTTGCCGCCTTGGCGATGAACCTGATTACCGGGAATTTCAAGTTGGGATTCGGTGGCCAGAGTGTCGCACATACCGATTGGCTCTGGAATTTCCTAGGTATGGCATTGGTTGGGTATGGTTCGGTATTGCTCGGAGGTTGTCCGCTCAGACAGACAATATTAGCAGGAGAAGGGAACAGCGATAGTGCCATGAGTGTGCTGGGAATGATAGCGGGAGCTGCCATTTCTCATAACTTCTCCTTGGCTTCATCTGCACAAGGGGCTACGATTGGAGGTAAGGTGGCAACGATTCTCGGTTTCACAGTAATAACCGTACTTGCGATCGTGATGATACGTGCTCGAAAGAGGGAGGCAGTTCATGGAAGTTGATGCACGAGGACTCTCTTGTCCTCAACCAATTATCGAGACCAAGAAGGTCGTCGACAAGAAAGTGACCAGTCTTTCGGTCCTTGTGGATAACATCGCGGCAAAGGAGAATGTGAGCAGATTCGCCAAGGCGATGAAATATGATGTAGTGGCACATGTCACAGATTACGGGTGGAAGCTGGAACTGGAGAAACGATGATTCAGTATATTGCCACATTCTTCAGTCAATATGGAGCAGTCCAGTTTCTCCGACATGCAAAAAAGGCGGGACTCAAGTGCAAATTGACCCCTGTGCCACGAGCGTTGTCCTCGTCGTGCGGTACCTGTTCACGCTATGCTGGCAGTAGTTGGGATCCTGGGTTCCCCCTTCAGGATCTCGAAGCTGTCTACGAGGTAGCTGAAGATGGATATCGGCTGGTATACACTGAAGAGGATTCCCGGTGATGCTGGTTCGAGAAGGAGCTCGAGCATAGAAAAAGTCGCTGCTCTCGCAACGACTCTGGTATTGGAGGTAAGGGGAATTGAACCCCTGACCTTTTGAATGCCATTCAAACGCTCTAGCCAACTGAGCTACACCCCCAAGGCATTGATAGCATACCGAGGGAACGGAGTTTAGTCAAGATTCTCCATGAGAAAGCAAGGCGGGGTGTTCTCCTCTTATGATAACAGACGGGTGCTTAAAATAACAAAATGTACAATTAATAACAAAAAATTATAAAAACCTATTGCATAACATACCCGTAAAACGGTACATTTCCTCCTGATAATACAACTTTGAGACAAAAGTGTGACATACCTGGAGGATATCATGGAGAAAATTAAGGTTGCGGTGGTTGGTGCAACAGGAGCCGTCGGTCAAGTGTTCATGTGGATGCTCGCAGATCATCCCTGGTTTGAAGTGGAGTATATCACGGCCTCGGCTGCACGGATAAATCAGAGCTACGGGAGATCCGTTCACTGGCTCCTGCCCTTCGAAATGCCACACAGCATCCGCTCCAGGAAGATCCTTGAGTTCAGTGCAGAACGGATGAAGGAACAGGGGGTGCAGATCGTCTTCTCCGCACTTCCAGCAAGCGTAGCCGCGGAGGCTGAGCCACAGCTTCGGGATATGGGGTTTTTCGTATTCTCCAATGCTTCTGCCATGCGTTATCACGACAATGTGCCAATTCTTATTCCTGAGACCAATCTCGATACACTGGCTCTTGTAGAGAAGCAGGGGTATCCGGAGCGAGGTTTTGTGGTCACGAACGCGAATTGTGTGACTACCGGCTTAGCGATGGCTCTTGCACCGCTCAAGCGGTTCGGAATCAAGGAGATTTCCCTGTGCACCTATCAGTCGGTCAGTGGCGCTGGTTATCCCGGACTCTCCTCATTCGATATCACCGACAACTGTATCCCCTATATTGCCGGGGAGGAGGAGAAGATCGAGAAGGAGATAAAGAAGATTCTCGACTTCGATCCAATTGTAGATGTCTATTCCGTACGTGTTCCGGTCATGTTCGGCCATCTTGAGGCGGCGTGGCTGACACTCGAACAGGATGTCTCGCTGGACCAGATTGTCGCGGCATGGGATGAGTTCAAAGAAGTTACAGATTTACCCTCGACACCGAGTCAACCAGTGCTGTATGATGACTCTAGTACATTTCCACAACCGAAATATGCTTTCTGGGGAGACCCCAAAGGTATGGAGGTGTACACTGGAAGATTGAAGAAGCGGGGGAATAGAATCGGCTTCATGCTCATGGTGAACAACTTGGTGAAAGGCTCCGCCGGCGGATCGATACAGAATGCCGAAGCCTTCGTAAAACGGTATGGGCTTCGCTGACTTTTTGGAACCTCGCAGTTTGTATAGGAGAGAAAATATGAAAAGGTTCTTGATTGTCGTACTGTTTGTAGCTTGCATTGTCTCTACTGTTTCGGCTGGACTCATCTCTTTTGGTGTTGGTGTGAATGCGCTGAACACCATCCCTACCGATGGAGAGAGTGTTGAAATCGGAACATTCGAAGACTGGAACTTTGGCACTGAGTTGCGACTCGGCGTGCTCTTCCTTGAAGCCACCGTGAACGGACGATTCACAGGAAGCGATCAGTTCAAGGGTGTGGTGACCGCAGGAACCTCAATGAGCCTGTTCGATCTGCTTCATGTGGGTGTCGGTGCAGGCCCCGCTCTAGGCCTCCAGCAGGATGGTGGTGAGATTGGTTGGTTCTACGTAGATTCTGATGGCTCGGAACGAGTCGCCGGTAACGATCTAGCGCAGGCGTTCAATAATGGACTCCTCCATTACCGTGCTCATGGAGATCTCAAACTTGGAAGGCTCTCTTTCGGAGTGACCTACGAAGTCCCTTCGTCTGGCTATACACTGGATAATAACAAGGTGCTGGACCTCGGTCCCGAATGGGACAAGGCTCTTGTCGGAGCCTCTGTGCTATTCTGGCTCTTCTGATACCACGGTGAGACAGTCTCGTACGGATACCCGATAGTATCTCCCATTCTGTTCGACTACCCAGTTGCCGCGCCTAGGACACCCTTTGCACGGCAGCTTAAGTGCGTCGTACCGGTAGCAGGCTCTACTTATGAACAGAGGTAAGGTGAATGGGCTGTGAGTTGCCATCGCATCCGATGCGACAGCAGGCCAATGCGTGGTATCCTGTTCCGCTCGCTCCACCCATCGATAGAGACCTACTGCGTGAGGGGCCTCTTCAAGGAATAACGAGACTGCCAATCGGTTCGTCATGTACAGATACACATCGGCGAAGCAAGCAGTTTCAGAGTGCTCTTTTGCCCAACTAAGCTGCCCGATATTGTTCAATCCGACACGGACCGGTATCGGAATGGAAGCAACGAGCGCGTTGAGGTCCTCGAAGAGCTCACGTTCAGAGAATGAGACCGGAGGAAGGGGAATATAGGCCACTCCACCGACTACCGAAAGTACCTCTTCTAGTTTTTGCCCCCGTGCGAGAGCCTTGTGTGCTACATGAACGTCCACCCATGGAATGAGTGAATTATCAGGAGGTGAAATACTGTTGCGCAACGGTAGGAGATCTCCCTTCTTTGCTTCAGCGTGCGTTGTAGGGTGTTCATCCACGCTGATCTTTTCATCCAGATAGTGGTTGAGCCACGAATACCAGGATCTACGAACATCCTTGAGCTGTGAGAGTGGAATGAACAACTCCTGTTCTCTCAGTGGTGTGTCCAGAACAATGTCGAGACTGCCAGCTGTAATCATCCCTTCTCCTGGTGTTGAGAACACCCGAGTCAGATTTGTTCGAACCTGCTGTTCCCGTTTTGCTCTCTGGATATCGAGATCGTAGGTCATAGGCGGTACATCCCTGACCCATCCAGGAAGCCCATCTACCTTGAGTGTCAACGACCGGGCACCTACAGTTATCTGTAGATGTACCGGGTATCGAAAGCTGGAAAGACCCGATTCGCTCATGGTGGATAGTTTGAGATTATGGCGCGAAATACAGTAGA
>Ga0334900_1002993_pt1 | contig 13744 bp, 12 predicted proteins | sample GraSluR3_MG_2_FD_207231 | JGI IMG/M metagenome (GOLD analysis project Ga0334900, IMG submission 207231) | Sludge microbial communities from methane-producing bioreactor in Wageningen University, Netherlands - Granular Sludge_31_08-R3 | ecosystem: Engineered > Bioreactor > Anaerobic >...
TGTGTAAGTATTTCCGCCGTTCATCAATGTTCATCCCATCTGTTTCGGACATCGTTCGCTCCACTGACTTGGTTTTTCTTTTGAGCTAACGATTGTATTTCAGTTAGATTTTAGATGAGCTAACGCGACCACCTTCCGGTCTTCTATCTCAGCGGTTATAATTATTTTGACAGTGCTAGCTGTCATATGAGAACTCCTTTCGGCTCTAGGTTTTGTCCTATTTTCAGGGAGTTCTCTCTTTTTGTCTACCGAAATATGGGAATATGATACAGTATCGTGTATGCTGTATCGCTGGCGTTTGGATCGGCAGGATGACAACGACGTTTGTAAAGGCGATGGAAGTCTATGTTATACTGGGGGCGTCCTAACTCATACCATGTGATCGTCCTTTAGTGATTTGAAAGGAAGGGTTATTGTGGCAAAACCTACGAAGTATGCCCCACATCTCTGCACCTTGTTCATGATCATCGCCATTATTGGGATTATTCTGGGCTTTGTTTTCTCCAATGCGCTCATTCCCATCATTTTTCTTCTGCCGACTGCGGTCTATGAGGCCTACCGGACGGAGGGGAAATCCACCAAGGCCAGTTCGATCATCCTGCTGCTGGTCCTGCTGGCTGAAATTGTTCTGGTGTTCTTCAACATTGAGTTCAATATTGCGGAATTCCTGGGCGCGGAAAGGCAGTATATCGGGGGATTCTGGGTCCCGCTGGGAGATTTGCGGATAGTTGGTCCGACGATTGTCGTGGTCTTATCGGTGATCCTGTTCACCCGCACCCGCGGAGTCTATACCCGCTGGCTGGCAGCCGTGATCTTTGTGACCTGTTTCGCGATCGTCTATTTGATTGATCCGGTCGTCTTTCAAACTTTGCTTCAGGAAGGTATCCGGCAGGTCTTCAGGCGGTTTTAATACCTTCTCTGTAAATCTGGATTGTTTGTTTCGCGTAGTCAATTATACTCAGACGGAGCGCTTCGGGAGTTAAGACCTGGATGGCAGCGCCCCAGCCTGAAAGCTGTGTCCGAGCCTGCATAAAGTGGTCAAAGCCGATTTGGACCAGTGTCCAATCCTCTCTGGTTTCCTCTTTCATGTCCCTCCTGTGCAGCCACCCAGGCGCACCAAACTGGTCCGGGGAGATAGTCGGCTGGGCGGGTGAAGGTTTCATCAAGCAGTTGAATGTTGACCAGCATCTCCAATGAATAAACGCGCTGGAAATCATTGCGCGCGCCGATTAGATACCAGCGCCCGTCAGCGGTGACAAGGATATAGGGTGCAATCCGGAGCGGTTCAGAGAGCCCGAAATGGATGGGATATCGCAGCCGGCACTCGATCCATCTGTCCTCCCAAACGGCTTTCTGGAGGTGGGGGAGATCCGATTTTCCCTTGAGACGGCTTTGGGATGGAGGGGTATCCATTAAGAACCGCTGCTGCATCCATTGTCGGTCGCTCAGGCGGTCACCTTCAAGCGTGGAGAATAGTTTGAGAAGGGCATTCCGGAGCGCATCACCCAGACCAATTTCGTCCAGGGATTTTGGAATTTCGAGTGCAGCCAACGCCTGGAGATCCCGGGTGTTGAAGCCGGTGAGATCAAGATCATAATCGCCTAACAACGCATAGCCGCCGCGTCTGCCGGTGTCTGCATAAACCGGGAAACCCGCCGCAGAGAGCACATCCATGTCCCGGTAGATGGTGCGTTCAGAGACTTCAAGTTCGCGTGCAAGTTCACGGGCTGTCAGCAGCCCACGAGATTGGAGCAGGATCAGGATCGGGAGCAGACGGTCAGCGCGCATGATGTTTAGTGTAACATTGAAAAGAATTTGGATTACCGTGGGAATCTATAAGTTTGTAAGGAAGAATTGCAGCGGCAACGAAAAAGACCTCTCCCCGCCAGCCACAGCCGGGAAAGGTCTGAGGATCTATAAGGTTGAGTGGGATCAGGACGCTTCAGTTTTCTCTGGAAGGATTTCTCCCTCATTTAATTCACAAAAAATCATAGCATAGGCATCGTTTTTAAAACTCAATGCAAGAAAGTCTTTATCGTTGAATAGGATATTCTTTTGGACAATTGCCGTTTTAGGAAAGTCTGGAAATCGTTCGCCATTGCCTTTTTTGATCTCATTATTTTTATACCATTTTCTGATGAGAACCCCCGTGCCGATGCCTCCGGCAAGAGTCAAGATCCAACCCAGGGTAACTAATGAACCTGGCAGCCTGCCTGAAATATCCATGATCAGGAAGAAAAATCCCAAAACCATAGTGACTATGAGACCTCCCCCGATCACGAAAGTCCAATACTGAATTCGGATCCGATTGCAGGTCGCACAGAGCGGAAATGGCAGCATTGACTCAATCCCTTCATAGAAAAACGTCATGATCAGGATATTGTTGCGTGCCCATATACCTTTGCCAAAGTCAGAGCTATTGCAGTGGACACACGCCGGGGGTAGCACGTATTCTTCTTGATACTTCACTTTCACGGTCTTCATTAGGTTTCCTCCGATGAATGATGGATGACAATTGATAAGAGTAAGGTGACGCTTCGAGGTCATCGCCTTTGTTCAAGGTCAGGAATCATTATAAGTGAATTTTGTTCAATAAATCTTAAAATATTTTATAAGAAACGAACCGGGGAAGGTAAGGTCAGGATTATAGGGCTGACCGAGATCTGGTGCGCATTTTGATCGCCAGGAAGACGATCAGGAGAACGACGCCAGCCAGACCGAGGAACTTCGCCAGGGTAAAAAACTGCGCCAGGTGTGTCAGGCCTGGAAGGAACGCGGGGAAACGACTGGTGATGAAAACAAGGGTGAAATTCTCAGCCAGATCAAACCCGGCCGGGATCAAACCGAGAAAGGGGAGCCAGCGAGGCAGCCCCTCCAAAGCCAGGAACAGCCGGCTGAGGAGAGAGACGAGGAACAGGCCGTAAACAAGGGGGAAAGCGAGATCGGTAGTGAGGTGCATGAACTGGTAGGACTCGCGGCCCTCAGCGGTGATCTCCGTGAGAAAATCATAAACATCCTCAGGAGAATAAAGCCCCATCATATCGGGGATTGTCTGGTCAGGTGCAGCGGCAGTGATCTCAGGTGTGCTGCCGGGAAACACGGCTAAATTGAACAACAGCAGGTTGAGGAGCATTAAAACCCCGAACAGGAGGGTGACCTTTTTTTGCCCAAGCATTTTCTGGAGTGGGTTCATGATCCGTTTTTCTCCTCATAATTTGGTGATCTGTTTCGATTTTAACATGGTTTTCTTTGCCAGTTGAATTGACGTTGTCATAGGAGTCGGCCGTGATAAAATTGAGAAATCACTGAACAACTTTGCGGAGGATTTTATGAGCAACAGGAAAGTTGCGCTGGGGATTGATTTTGGCACCGAGTCGGGGCGGGCTTTGCTGGTGGATGTCACTGATGGACATGAGGTGGCCACGGCGGTCTTTGATTATGAAAACGGTGTGATTGATGAAGCATTGCCTGTCGAGGGCGAGCCGGTTCGGCTTGACCCGGAGTGGGCGCTTCAGGACCCAGAGGACTATCTCAAGGCGTTGAAGGTCGCTGTGCCGGCTGCCTTGAAAGCAGGAGGTGTTGATCCTGATGATGTGATTGGGATCGGGATTGATTTTACCTCCTGCACCATGCTGCCAACCACAGCAGATGGGACGCCGCTTTGCATGCTGCCGGAGTTCCGCCGGACGCCGAATGCCTGGGTCAAATTATGGAAACATCATGCCTCCCAGCCGGAAGCTGACCGGATTAATGAGGCGGCACGTGCAAGACAGGAACCCTGGCTGGCACGTTATGGCGGGAAGATCTCGTCAGAGTGGTTTTTCTCAAAAGTCCTCCAAATCCTGGGTGAATCACCGGAGGTCTACGAAGCGGCGGATGTTCTGATCGAGGGTGGGGACTGGCTGGTCTGGCAGCTTGTCGGCGAACAGCACCGTAACGCCAGCACAACAGGTTATAAAGCAATGTGGTCCCGACAGGACGGCTTTCCCTCCCCGGACTTCTTTGAGGCGCTTGATCCACGGATGCGAAATGTGATTGCCGAGAAAATGACGGAGGATATCTATCCCATTGGCGCAAAAGCAGGCGGCCTGACGGAAAGGGCGGCCGGCTGGATGGGCTTGCGCCCCGGCATCCCTGTGGCCGTGGCAAACATGGACGCGCATGTCTCAGTGCCAGGCTCAAGCGTGACCGGGCCGGGCCGGATGGTGATGATCATGGGAACCAGCACCTGCCATATCCTTCTGGGAGAATCGGAACAACCGGTCGAAGGGATCTGCGGGGTGGTACATGAAGGGGTTGTGCCCGGCATGTATGGCTATGAGGCCGGGCAGAGCGGGGTGGGGGATATCTTTGGCTGGTTTGTGGACCATGCCGTCCCGCCGGAATACCATGAAGATGCGGACAGGCGAGGGATTTCGGTCCATAAACTTTTGGAAGAAAAAGCGGCCGGGCAAAAACCCGGCGAACACGGTTTGCTGGCGTTGGATTGGTGGAATGGCAATCGGTCGGTCCTGGTGGATGGGGACCTCTCAGGGTTGTTGATCGGCGCAACCCTCAGCACGCGGGCGGAGGATATTTACCGGGCGCTGATCGAGGCCACAGCTTATGGCACCCGGGTGATCATTGAGGCCTTTGAAGAGAATGGGATCGCGATCAACGAGATTGTCGCCAGCGGCGGACTGCCGGAGCGTAATCCGATGATGATGCAGATCTACGCGGATGTGACCGGTAGAGCGTTCAAGCTGGCCGGGTCAAACCTTGCCGGCGCTCTGGGGTCCGCCATGTTCGGCGCGGTTGTGGCAGGTGCGGCGCAGGGCGGGTATGATACGATTCAGGAAGCCGCACTCAAAATGACCCGGCTAAAGGGCAGGGTCTATGAACCGGTCGCCGACAACCAGGCGGTCTATGACCTGCTCTATGCCGAATATCTGAGGCTCTACAACCTGTTCGGCCGGGGTAAGAATCAGGTGATGAAGACCCTCAAAGCGATCCGCAACAAGGTCAGGGAATAGCCAATCTTTAACCTGTTGTTATTCTGTTTGTGATTGACAACCCCGGCCCCGGGTTGTATAATCCTCCCGGTTTGTGATAATATCAAATAAGTCGAAAAAATAAAAACGATGGATACCTATACAGAACGTCAAGCGCCGGTAGAAGATGACCCTGAGGGGAAACCTCAGGTCAATTAGGCGCGCAGAACGTTCCTGAAAATCTTTCATCGTGAGACAAATCAGGGTTTTTGTTCTGTGACCCTGATTTTTGTGTGTATTAAGCAAAATAAGTTTTAGGAAAGAGAAAACTAGCATGATGGCATTATTATCTCAAAGTTTATTCCTGCTGATCCTCTTTGGCATTCTGTCAATTGCGGCCCTGGTTTTATCATCCAATGTTGCTGTTAAGAAATTGACAGGTCTGGCTGGCTATTTCCGGCTTTCAACAACGTTCATGGGTGTGACGGTAATCTCGATTGCGACAAGCATTCCGGAGATCGCCGCCCACTTCACCGCGTCAGTTGGTATCCTGAGCGGCGCGCTGGATTATGAGGTCAGCTCCGCTGTTGTTTTGGGCGCAAATATCGGATCGGATGTTGTCCAACAAACCTTGATCATGGCGATCGTGGTGCTGATCGCAGGTGGGTTACATTTCAAGCGTTATTTCCTCTGGAAAAGCATGCTCCCGATGATCATCACAACACTGATGTGCATCATCCTGGGTGCAGATGGTGTTTTCTCAAGGGTTGACGGCATGATCCTGGTGGGTTCATTCATCGCCTATATGTACTATCTTTATGTGGATGAACGCAAGCACTACAAAGAAGAGGATCACGGCTTTACGGAAGAGGGTGAGACGCCAGAAGGGGTTCCGCAGAATGCCAAAGAAGCCTGGCGGGACGCGGGGATTGCCGTATTTGCTTTACTGTTGACGGTTGGCTCCGCCATGATCGCTTTGCAGGCAACCGAGGTCGTGGTTGCAAAGACGGGGATTGGCGGGTCGTTGATCGGTGTGGTGACGCTGGGGCTTGCATCCGCTCTGCCGGAGTTGATCACTGCGCTTTCCGGTGTGAGGCATGGTGACAGCGGCATTTCCCTGGGGACCCTGATCGGCAGCAATATCACCAATCCCTTATTGGCCATCGGTGGGGGTGCGCTGATCAGCACCTACTGGGTGCCGCGCCCGCTGGTCTTCTGGGACCTGCCCTGGGAGACGATTACCGGCGCCCTGCTGTGGCTGATCCTCTGGCTGAACAAAGGCAAACTGGGAAAATGGGGTGCTTATTATCTGATTGCGCTTTATTTTGTGTATGTGACCCTGCGGATGATCTTCTTCTCTGTTGACTAAACTGATGGGGAATATTGAGGATTAGGATAAGAGAAGTGCCGGGCATTACCTCGGCACTTCTCTTATCAAATCAATTCAACACTCGATGCATCAAATCCTAACGGGATTCCTTTGGGATGACTATCCAGAGGATAAGATAGGGGATGAGTCCTGGAAGGCCGCCCGGGAGCAGCAGGATGAAGAACAGCAAACGGAACCAGAACGTGTTGATCCCAAAGAATGCGCCTAAACCGCCGCAGACACCGCCGATCAACCGGTTGTGGCGGGAACGTCGTAATTTATTTCCTGTTGGGGTCATATCAACTCCTTTGTATTAATTTACGTATGACCCGTGATAAGGTCGCGATCATTTCAAAAAATATATGGATTTAACAGAGATCACCCCTCATCGTAATATTTGCTCAGGATCTCCACGACTTGTTCCAGTGAGAGACCAAGTTCCTTGTAGTAAGCGATATCTATTTTCATTTTTTCATTCAATATATTCTCAAGTTTGGTTTGAAGAACGTCTGGGGTCAGGTCGGCAATGGAACAGCCGCGACCGACCATTGTGTCAATGAACCCAAGCCGTTCCAATTCTTCCCAGGCTTTCTTGACGGTGATAACACTGATATGCAACTCCTTTGCAACAGTCCGAATAGGCGGCAGCATCGTACCCGGTTCCAGTTCACCTTTGATGATCTGCGCGCTGACCTGGTTGAATATTTGTTGGTAAAGAGGCTTACTGGATGTGTTTGAGATGATGATATTCATCAAATATTGATTTTTTTAAACCTTTTTATTGATAAGCGGTTGGCTTCATAACTCAGGAGGAAAAAGGCAAGGATCCCAATCCCAAGAACGAGCAGTTGAGCCGATAAATGAGCCTTTCCATCCAGAATTTTAGCAGCAGGGACCATTAGAATTATTGCTTCGATTACTGCAGAGAATAGAAAGGTAGCCGAGAAAGAAACAATGATCGGCCAGCCAATTTTATCAGCAGTCTTATAGAACATTGGTAAATAGATCACATTGAATATTCCGAACATCATGAAGGTAAAACCAATAAAGGCAATGTTGGCATCCAGTAGGAAATTTTCTGTCTGAAAGAGTGTCATTTTAATGAAGACAAATATTGAAGCGACAAGGATCTGAAGTAATTCGAGGATCGTTATTGAAGTCACCCGGGCTGTGACAATATCGGCTCTTCGGATCGGCAGGGTTGCAGAAAATCCAATATCATTTTGAGCCTTGTTATTGTTAAAAATATTGGGTACTGAGATGAAAAAGAAATACATCAATGCGATAAAGTAAGGCCAGTGGGGAATCAATAGCAACACACCAAATGCAGGCATGAGGAAATATGCGGGGTGAATGGATAAGTGAAACTCTTTATACAATAGATTCTTCATCGTTCTTCCTTCGAGTGTAAATCATGATATCTTCAAGACTGGCAGGCTCAATCAATAGAGATCCGCTCCCTTGTAGGTCTGAGTTCTTTGTCAATCCTGTAAAACCGAATGCGTTTTTCTTATAGCCGATCAACTTGGATGAAATAGACGGTAATTGGTCTTGCTTACCTTTGACAATCCGATAAGCAGAGAGAACATCATCCTTTGAACGGCTTTCGATAATCTGACCGTTTTCGATATAGGTTATGTAATCAGCACACTTCTCAAGGTCGCTTGTGATGTGTGTTGAAAACAGGATGCTTCGGCTGCCATCTTCGATCAATTCCTGAAACAGATCCAGGATATCATCGCGAGCTATCGGGTCGAGTCCGCTGGTCGGCTCATCCAACAGGAACAGCTTTGCCTGGTGGGACATGGCGAGAGCTAGCGAGTACTTTACACGCATGCCATTGGATAGTTCTTCCACGCGTTTATTTTCATCAATTGAAAACCTGCGCAGATATGTTTGGTAAATATCATCATCCCAGTTCTTAAAGAAGCGGCGCACCACCCGGGAAATCTGGTAAATTTTATGCTTGCGATAGTAGTCTACACCGCCAAACATGATCCCCAAATCCTGTTTGAGCTCGATCTCATTTTGAGTGAAGTCCTTGCCCAAGATCCTCACAACACCGCTGTCCTTGTGAACCAGATTGATCATGGACTTAAGTGTTGTTGTTTTCCCTGCGCCATTGCTTCCTATGAAGCCCATGATGTACCCGGTCTCAAGTGTAAAGGATACGTCTCTAAGGTAAAAAGATGGGTATCGTTTGCAAAGACCTTCAACGGTTAGGATTGTCATCGATGTTTCCTTTAAAATTGTATATATTGTATATATACAATATATGTCATGAGCGTTGGGTTGTCAAGGGCACAGGAATAACTGACCAAAATTATTTTGGGTGGAGATTTATAATAATCGCACTGATATTCTGAAATTGCTTCAACCCCTGCGGGGTTTTGCAATGCAGATGTTTTTTGAGAATTTATGAAAGATCGTCTGCAAAGGATTCAACATGATCGAAAAAGGCCTTTACCACTTCTGGGTCAAAGTGGCTTCCCGAGAGCGACCGGATGTGGTCTCTGACCTTCTCTTCCGGCCAGGCTTTTCGATAGGGGCGGTCTGAGCGCAGGGCGTCCCAGACATCAATGATGGCAAAGATCCGGGCCGCCAGAGGGATATCTTCGCCTTTTAATCCCCGAGGATAACCTGAGCCGTCCCATTTTTCGTGGTGGCAATAGGGGATATCAAGGGCGGTTTCAAGATAGGAAATCGGCGCAAGCATCTCATAGGCATAGATAGGATGCTGTTTCATGATGACCCATTCCTCATCGGTGAGCTTACCGGGTTTGAGGAGGATCGCATCCGGGATGCCGAGCTTGCCGATATCGTGCAGTAAAGCGCCGCGGCGGACCTGGACGAGGTCATCTTCGCCAATCCCCATAGCTTTGGCCAGTTGGAGCGTCTTCGCAGCAACCCGCAGGGTGTGTCCTTCGGTCTCCTGATCGCGCAGCTCCAGCGCCATGGACCAGCCTTCAATGGTGGCGTCGTAGGCCTGGATCAACTCACGGTTCTTCTGACGCAGACTTTCGTAGAGCCTCAGGTCATCAATCGCGATGGAGGTCTGTGATCCAATGGATTGGACGTGCTGGAACCAGTCTTCAGTATGATCGAAGGGGTTGCGGTGGAAGATTTCCATCACGCCCATGATCTGCCCTTTTGCGATCAGGGGAACACCGGTATAGCAGAGGAATTCTTCTTCTACAGCTAAAGAATTCCGATTTGAAAGTCTGTTTTCGGATTTCAGATCGTCGATCTGGATGATGCGCGCTTCCAGAGCGGCCTGACCGGCGTAGGGTTTACCCATTTTACAATGTGACCGTTCATAGATCGAGGTGTTGAATCCATGTCCTGCAGCATAAGCCAGGGATTGATTGTCAGGATCGTAGAGAAGGATGCCGACCGCGTCTGCGGGGAAACGATAAAGGGCCTGCTCGCAAATGATGTTGAGGGTTTTTTGAAGATCATTCAACCCGGCAATCGCCTGTTCGATATTCCGCTGGGCTTCCATGATTTCCAGTTGTTTGATGGTCTCTTCCAGAAGACCCAAACGGTGGATGGTGATGCCGGCGACATGCGCGAGGGATTCCAACAGGTGGAGCTCTTCGGGCTGGATCCTGCGGGGGAGTTCACAGGAAACCGTTAACACGCCGATGGTCCGGTTCATCGTTTGGATGGGTATGGAGGCCCCTCCCCAGCCGGGGGGAATGATGTGCTTGATTTCGGGATTCACCCGGGGATCACTGACATAGTCATGGGTGATGAAGGTTTGCTGGGTGGAAAAGGCGCTGCCGGCAATTCCTTTATCAGGCGTAACAGGTATTCCTTTCAGGTCTTTCAGCCAGCCGGAGGCTGCGACCATGTTGATTTTTTGGGTCGCCGGATTATAAAGTGAAATACTTCCGGATGGCATCTCCAAAACTTTCAGGGTTTCATTAAGCAGGAGGGGGAGGGCTTGATTGACCGTCAGGGCGGCATTCAAGGTGTTGGTGATTCTGGATAGAGCATCCAATTCTGCCAGCCGGCGTTCGCGCAACTGCTCGGCTTGTTTGCGTTCCGTGATATCACGGAAAAAGACCAGAGCGCCATCATGATCTTCCCAGTGAATGGGGACCGCGCTGACTTCGACATCAAAAGGTGATCCATCGACGCGAAGGTAAATCTCTTCAATTAGAGGTGCATCCTGTTTTTCAAGATTGAGACCCTGAATCCGTTGCTGGACAATCGCATGAAAATCAGGATGGAAACGGTCTATCACAGGTGTCCCGAGCAGTTGAGAGTCATCAGCTGCGTCAAATGCCTCCAGGGCAGCCGGATTGAGATAGACAAATTTATGTTCGGTCTGGACGAAGATTGGTTCTGGGGCGTTTTCAACCAGTTGTCTGAACCGGGCGGTGCTTTCTCGGAGTGCCAGTTCAGCCTCTTTTTTGTTGACCATCTTCCAGACTGAATCCATCAGCAGGTTAAGCTGAAGAATGTCGGCGTCATTATAATCATCCGCTTTATTCGCGACACCCACAACCGCAACAATCTCATCGCTCATGAAGATTGGGATGGTGAGAAACTTCTTCAAATCCACATGACCTTCCGGATACCCTTTTTTAAGGGGGTGTGGGGCAGAAAAATCATTGACCAGGATCGGCTGGCGCTGGCGAACGGCTTCCCCCCAGATCCCGGTTTTTTCAAGCTCATAGATCGATTGCGGATCCTGAACGGTGCAGGCTTGCATCACTTCATTGGACCAGGAATTTAAGGTGAAAAGCTCAGTTTTCTCATTATAGAAATAGATATACCCAAACTCGCTTTCGGTCAACTCGATGGCTGCGTTGAGGGCAAAATCGATAAAATCCTGAATGTCCTGGGTGTCGTACTGGGAGAGCTCATAGATTTTCCGCAGACGGGTGTTTGTGCGGTTGATTTCCTCCTGCTGCAGGACCAGATCCGTGATATCCACGCTGGAACAGATGATGCCCGTGACCTCACCCTGACCGCCGAAGACGGGTTCGATGGTCATATCATGGTGAAAAGTTGTCCCATCGAGGGTTGTTTGAAAGGTTTCGTGAGCGCCTTCGCCGGAAGCGAGAACTTTTCGCTTGATCCTGGTCATTTTATCGGCTTCATTTTCCAGCATGATGTCATAATCCGTCAGGCCGAGGATATCCTGCGACTTGAAGCAGGAAGAAAGCTCGTAGATCCAGGTGAATTTGAGGTCCAGGTCCTGTTGATAAACAAAGATGGGGGAATTCTTGAGGGCGATCTGGAATTTCTGTTCGCTGTTTGCCAGTTCTGCGGTGCGTTGATTGACCATATCCGAGAGGATGTAGTTCCGATCGGCGAAATTCCCTACCAGGACCATACACAAAAGGGCAAGGATACTGCCTGCTATTGAAACGATTGCGCCTCCGCTCACCGGGTTCATTTTATAGAATTCTGGGCTGGGGTGAGATATTATCATATAGGTTTTTTCAAACAGCGTGAAGGGTTTGACTAAAGCGAGATCAAAACCCGTGTGTTCCTGTAATGAAACTTTGAGGTGGGATTGCCGAACAATCTCAGGAGAGGAGCTGCTGAGGAGTATGGGATCCTGAACAGCATCAACCAGAATGATGTCAGTATATAGCACCTCGCTACTTGTTATTTCTTCTGGATCATTCGGATTCAAAATTAGGTCAGGGATAATGATCCCTGCGATAACACCAGTCTGATCAGAGTCATTACCTGTGCCAGGGACCGGCATGAACACCATCATCACTTCAAGTTCCCCTTCTGGCTGGTTTAAAGGGAAGAGATCTGTGGCGGTTGTCAATCCGGAATCCATGGATTCAATTACAAATTCAAGCAAGTATTCATCTGTGGATAGATCGTAACCAAGGATGGGATTTTGAGGATCATGCGGGGAGATATAGAATACAGGGAATTGAATATCTTTGGGAAGACTGGGAACGATCTTTCCGGATGAGGCCTTCTTCCAGATCTGAAAATCTGCAAGACCATCCTGCCGGGCTTCAGACAGGAGGTTTGGGTATTCATTTTCCTGGACTGCGGGTATCCATGCCAGGGCGGAAATGAAGGGATCATTGAGAAGGTGTTCTGTGAAACGAGAGAATTCGTCCCGGTCTACATATTCGCTTCCCTGATAGAATTGGCGCAAACTTTCCAGGCTGGATTCTTCAAGACTCCCCAAGGCCAGGAGGACTCTCTCAGCATCGGATTCAGCCAACCTTGTGAAGGATTCCTGCGTGGCGATTTTCTCATAAAAGACGAAATACCAAGCGAATAATGCCGTTAAGCAGGCGCCCAGCAATCCCGTACAGAAGACCAGAGCGTAACGCGTGATAAACCGCCGCCGATAGGTCTCGGGATTTTCCTGGCGGTAACGATGGACATGGATGGTTCCGGTGACAATTACAATCAGGGACATAAACAAAATTATGGGCAATAGGGCTGCTTTTGCGATCTGAGTTAACCAATTTCCCGCATCAATGTCCATCCCAAAGGCAGCGAAGACTTCACCGGAGAGAGGATCTCTAATGGGTTGAAATGCTGTTATCCAGGTGCCCCAGGCATCTTTTCCAGGCCCTAAAGCTAATGGGGTACCAGATCGGAGAATTTCGATCTCATATTTTGTTTCTTCTTCATAGATATCACCGGGCAGCGATTCGTCGGGTGACCCTGGGGCTTCGGAGTCGATATAGAAAAATATGCGCCCATCTTCATTCTCCCCGATGAGATACAGGAAGCGGACATCGGGATACATCCGGCGCGTGGCCATCAAGTGTTCTTTAAGCCGTTGGTAATTCAGAGTGGATTGATCTTCAGGACCCCCGCGTAATTGAAGGACGAGATCAGCGTCAATGGTCTGGGCGATATATTCCGCGGTTTTGATGATCTCATCGCGTTTCTTTTGATCCTGGATAAATAAATTCCAGACTGAAAAACCAAGAAACAGGATGAAAATCAGGACCCCCAAAAAAATATTGTTCCAAACACGCTTCATTTTGGCCGGCTGCTTCCTCATGGTGAGTCCTATCTAATAATAAACTATGTAAAGCAGTCTCAGATCATATTCAACTTTTGATTTATCATATCATAAAAATCATTTCTATAACATCCGCCCTTTAGCCTCGGGGTAGGAGATGGGTTATAATGAGTGAGATTTAACGGTTGCTTATGGAAGGAAATAATGACCCAGACGAAAATCGCTTATCCTTTTGAACATCTGGAAACCGGACTGACCCCGGACCAGGTGGATGTCTTTAAATCCCTGGTACGCGAAGTAATCGAAAACCCAAACCATCTGGAAGAGCAAAAACGACTTGCGCTGACGGATGCGGCCTTTAAGACATTGCCTTACCTACCCGTATCGGATGATGCGCTTGCCGCTCTCGGGTCTGGTGAGATCTGCCTGCTGGGG
>Ga0334900_1002999_pt1 | contig 13735 bp, 13 predicted proteins | sample GraSluR3_MG_2_FD_207231 | JGI IMG/M metagenome (GOLD analysis project Ga0334900, IMG submission 207231) | Sludge microbial communities from methane-producing bioreactor in Wageningen University, Netherlands - Granular Sludge_31_08-R3 | ecosystem: Engineered > Bioreactor > Anaerobic >...
CAATCCGAATATGAAGGGTTCTCCATTTACCTGCTGATCGAGTTTCAGAGCAGTAGAGAACCTATGTCCCTCAGGCTCCTGGAGTATCTTTCCCGGGTCTACCGCAGACAGGTAAAAACAGGCACAAGCAGATACGGGCCTCTCCATCCTGTAGTTCCCATTGTTATCTATAACGGTGAAGCACCATGGAAAGAGAACACCGCCTTTCTCTCTCGTTTTCTCCGCCTGCCGCCGAGCCTGAAGCCCTATATCCCTGATTTCCGGTACTTTCTGCTCGACGAAGGACGTTTCAATCCACAGCTTCTTTCGAGGCTCAAAGGTGCAAGCGCTGCCTTTATTAAACTCGATACCATAGACAAGCCGGAAAAGACAGAAGAAGCGGCGCGGAAGATCATCTCCATACTGAAGCAATTATGGAAACGAGAACCGGAAGCGGCAAAACTATTATCAAAATATGTCGAAGGACTGCTCGCCCATAGGGGAATTGATAACCCCGCGGTCAGCGAGTATATTAATAACCGGAGGCGACCCATGTTTGCGCAGAGACTCGACCGCGCCCTGGACAACAAGTGGAAAGAGGGGCTGAAACAAGGAATCGAAAAAGGAATAGCAGAAGGAAAACGGGAAGGAACCATTCGGGAGAAACAGACGGTGCTGCTTCGTCTGCTTTCCCGCAAGTTCGAACTGGTCCCACCGGACAAAGAGCTTGTTACCGCCTGCGAGAATCCGGAAAAACTCGATGCCGCGCTGGATGTAATTCTCTTTGCGGCGGAGAAGGATGCTGTTCTTAAAGAGCTGAGACAGGAGTGACCTCAGATACACAGGATGCCAGGGATAAAACACTAAAAAAGAATTGAACCACCGAGACACAGCGATCACAGAGATTCCATATCCCAGAGCTGAAAAATCACTGCTCTCCTTCCTCTGCGTAATCTGCGCGGACTATCTCTTTTTCTATTCCAGTAGCACTCCGTGCCCCGTGGCTTTCTTCATCCTTCCCATCCTCCCCATCCTTGTTTAGAAATTTGAAACAAAGATACACAGGATACCAAAGATGAAGAGATTCGCTACAGAGCCACAGGGCTCACAGAGATTTCCTTTCAAGGTAGTGATTTAAAGGTATTCTTTCCTCCTCTCCCCCTCTGTGTAATCTGCTCGGTAAATCCTCAGTGTTCTCCGTAGCTCCGCGGCCTTCCTAGTCCTTCCCATCTTTCTTCCCTCTTCCCTCTGCGTAATCTGCGCGGTACATCTCCTATCCTATTTCCTCTGCGTAATCTGCGCGGTACATCTCTTATCCTATCCCCTCTGTGTTCCTCCGTGCTCTCCGTGTCCCCGTGGCCTTCCTCATCCTTCCCATCCTCCCCATCTTTGTTCCCTCTTCCCCTCTGCGTAATCTGCGCGGTCTATCTCTTATCCTATCCCCTCTGTGTTCCTCAGTGCTCTCCGTGTCCCCGTGGCCTTCCTCATCCTTCCCATCCTCCCCATCTTTGTTCCCTTTTCCCTCTGCGTAATCTGCGCGGTCTATCTCTTATCCTATCCCCTCTGTGTTCCTCAGTGCCCTCCGCGGCTCCGTGGCAATCCTATCCTTCCCATCCTCCCCATCCTTGTTCCATTTCTTCCTTGTAAATTCAAAAAGGGCCGCCCCGAAGGACGGCCCTGTAAGTCTTTGTGTGTTTAATCTGACTAAAAGCTAAGCTTAGAAGTCAGCAGTTACACGCATGTATGCGCCGCCCTCGAAGGGGATAGCAGCACGATTGTTGTTGGCCCAGTTGAAGTCGGTTACAGCATAACCAACGCGGAACTGTACCAGACCGATCTTTACGTAACCGGAAATGTCGACACCAAGCAGGTCGCCGTCAGCTACATCATCGATTACATCGTCGTCGTCATAATCGAACCCAACAGGATTCATGGCATAAGCAAAGTCTACATCCGCACCGAAGTCGCCGTAGGCAAGACCTACACCGCCACCAAGAACGCGGAGCATCTCATCATCATCACCCTCGAACTCAACAGAAGCATTCAGAGAGGTCATGCTGTCGATTGCATAGTCAACACCAATACCTGCACCAAGAACCTGCTCCCAAACGCCTGCATCGCGATCGCCTTCGCTGTTGTTTGCAAAAGAACCGGCAACAGTCAGGCTCAGAGCATCGTCAACGGGAAATACGTAGGCGCCATCGAACTGAAGGTAATTTCCACTGTCAACACCGTCATCCCACATCTTGACACCGGCTTCAACAGAAAGACCTGCAACTGCGTCTACAGAACCAACCAGGAACTGGTATTCTGTTCCATTGGAAGTGGCGTCATCAGCTGCACCCAAATTCCAGTTTGCTGCAACGGATGCCCAGAAGGCACCGAAGTCGAGGTTTACATCGGTTGTCCAGTCTTTGGTCAGGTCAACAGCATTGAGACCTGCATTCTGAAGACCTACACGCAGTACATCGGCATACTCTTCATCGCCGGGATCGGTAAAACCGTTGACCCAGCTTACACCCACACCGGAGAGGCCAAGGTAGGCACCCAGGTCGGTAGTAATCTTGAAATAGTTATAAACCAGGTTCCCAGCTGCATTCGGCTCGATTTCAATACCAAATGTATTGTACTCGTCGATATCAGCGGCTACGGCCAGTTCCAGCTCACTTGCTGCACTGTTGTAAACATCGTCGAAATTGCTGGACCAACCCCAGTCGGTGTCCCAAGAGAAGCTGAAGTCCGCCGCGAATGCGGTAGAGGCAACAGCCAGAGCTACAAAAAGGACTAGTAACTTCTTCATAATTGTCCTTCCTCCATCGTTTTTAGGGGCACCATGCAACACGGCATAGCGTTGTCCCCTTTTTATTATTTATTGACGTCAGTATAGCAACCGGGATATGGGCTGTCAAGAAAAAATGGAAAATAGCGTCAATCGCACAACGAAAAAAAAGTTACATAAATGTTTCAATAATAACCATTTATTTCCCTGCCTCCCTTCCGTTTTATCCCCGTCCGGGACCTTTGAACTGATTTAACACAAAATTAATTCGGCCGCCGGCTTAATATATTGGACAAAAAAAAGATAATGGACCAATAAATTCCTCCTGTTTTTCTGTGTCGGGATAATTGCGTAAAATTGGCCCCTGCTGTACATTAGTATTTCTGATGACAGGCGGTGAGCTGGAAAATAAAATTCGGGGAGACTGGACGCTTTTTTCTTCCGAGGCAAAGGACCTGTACACAATGCAGGACTTTTTGGCCTTTCCCGCATCCTTTTTAAAAGAAGGCCTGGAGGAACTGCAGGGCTGTGTCGACCTCGGCGTCGTCGAATACAAGCGTTCCCTTTTATCCCGGAGCTTCGAACTGATCGAATCCCTCAAATACGATGCCCGGGGTTTTGATAAAATCGGGCAATGGGCCGACCGGCTCCGCTACGGACTCTATCTTTCCATGATCCAGCACTTCATCTGCAAGGGTGTTATCAGAATCCGCAGGACCAGACAGGAACTGCCGGAACAGGAAAACGAAAGCGCCGCAGCTCCGGCAACGGACCTGAAAACCGTCATTGCCGATGTGTCGGAGCGCCTTAAAAACAAGCCGGAACTTCAGAAAAATCAGCATATAAAACAGATCCTCATGCAGATCAGCATCTATAAAAAGGAACTCGCCGAAACCAGGCGTCTGGCCGCAAGTATGCCGAGAGAAAAAGCGGCTGGACTGGTGGCGAACTTCAAAAAGCGGGTGGAAGAGATTACCCGGAGTGCTTCCGAAAACCACCGCAAGCTCATCGATGAGCTGGAACCCAAACCCGCAGCCCCGGTAAAGGGGCTTCCGTCCTACGATCTCGCTCCCCTCGCGCCCCTCTATCTGTCCCAGGCCAAAGCCTTCTCCTCCCTGTCAAGCCGGTTCTCCTTTGTGGAAGAGCAGCGCTCCGGCGCCCGGGAGGTGCTTATTCCCCTTTTGGGACAGCGGGAGACCTATCTCCGGCTTATCGAGCGTGAAGTCAAGGCCTACACTCTGCTGGAACCCTTTGAAGGAGGGGAGCGCAGGGCTGCCATGGAAATCACCCGGGAAGTCGTGCGCATACTGGACAGAGAAGCAGAAGAAGCCTTCAGGTAATACCGAACAAAGATTTACCGAAATTGCCCTCTGCGGCATCTGCGCGGAATTCTTTCTATCCCCGTATTCCCTCAGTGTTCCTCAGTGCCCTCCGCGGCTCCGTGGCCTTCCCATCCTCCCCATCCTTATTCCCTACTCCCTCTGCGTAATCTGCGCGGTATATCTCCTCTTTTCTTTCTCTTCCCCCCTGTGAACCCAATCCTGTCCATCCTCCCCATCCTTGTTCCTCTTTCTTCTCTTCAATCCCCTAATCCACAAGCATTTCCTGCAGTACGGATTTAATCTTCTCGATCTCCTTTTTCCTGACTGTACCAAGCTTCCTTACTAAACGTGACTGGTCCACGGTCCGCAGCTGATCAAGTACTACCCAGCCGTTCTTTCCATGGAATTCCACTGAAACCCTGGTGGGGTAGCTATGAGATTTAGTAGTCATAGGTGCGATAATGACTGTCTTGATCGAGGAATTCATTTCGTTTGGCGAAACAACCAGGCAGGGCCTCGTTTTCTGAATTTCATGCCCGATGGTGGGATCAAGATTAACAAGAAAAACCTCGTATTGCCGTATTACCATTCCCATTCAAAGGATTCCTGATCAGGAAATTCCGGCAACAACAGATCATCTTCATCATTCTGATGCATCTCTGCAAAAGCTTCTTTCCAGCCCTCCCGCGGTCTGGTTTTAACAGCTTTGATCAGAATCTCCTTATCCCGGACTTCCAGTTCAACCTTTTCATCTATCTCGAGCTGCTTGAGGATACCCTTGGGGATTCTGATGCCCTTAGAATTTCCAATGGGAACTACCGATATTATCATACTATCCCTCACAATCTGTAATTATATAGTAATTACTTTTAAAGGCCAATAATTCGTTATATCATATCTGCTATTAAAGACGAAAAAATTAACCACCGAGCCACCGGGTTCACAGAGTTTTCCTTCTCAAAGTAGGGAAATTTTACCGAAATTCCCCTCTCCTATTCTCTCTGCGTAATCTGCGCGGTATTTTTTCTACATCCTGTATTCCCTCGGTGCTCCTCAGTGCCCTCCGTGCCTCCGTGGCCTTCTCCATCCTTCCCATCCTCCCCATCTTTGTTCCCTACTCCCTCTGCGGAATCTGCGCGGTATTTTTCTACATCCTGTATTCCCTCAGTGTTCCTCAGTGCACTCGACGGCTCCGTGGCCTTCTTCATCCTTCCCATCATCCCCATCGGTGTTCCAGTTTTCTCCGAGGAGAAAGTGTTGTTCGGTTCCAGATCTTTACATCTCCACAACCCTGTGACCTTATAACAGCTCATCAGCTGATATATACTTTTTTTCCTTGTTTCTGGTACTATCGACATAGGATTCTATGAATTTTATATCCTGAATATCTTCGAATAGTTCATACATTGATTTTTTAAAGAGGGTAGATTTATCCTCATGAAAGTATTCCACCAGGTATTCCAGAATCTTTTCTTCCTCATCGTTCAATCTTACTGATACTACGGCCATCGCTTGTACACCTCCGCTCGTTTTCCAATTCCAAGAACAAAGATATCATCATGCTCAATCTTGAATATAGCCCGATATTTTCCCTTCCTGAGTCTATAATAATTGATTGATGAATCGGAAACCAACTTTTTAATATCAAAGAGGTTCAGATCCTTGGTAGAATCAAGGGACTCGAAGGCGTGCACAAAGAGTGTAGCTATTTCCTTCGACAGTTTACCCTTTCTAATTTCCTTCTTGATATCTTCATCATAGAAGACCATATACCAAATGTAGTACATTGTCATACAAGATTCAAGAAAAATTAGGGATAAGAGATCACAGAGAATTTTTTCAGAGTAGAAATTTATCACCTATCCCCTCTGCGGAATCTGCGCGGTATATCTCCTCTTTTCTTTTTCTTGCCCACGCTGTGCAATCTTATCCTGCCCATCCTTCCCATCCTTGTTCCCTCCTACCTCTGCGAAATCTGCGCGGCATGTTTTCTACATCCTGTATTCCCTCGGTGCTCCTCTGTGCCCTCAGCGGCTCCGTGGCCTTCTCCATCCTTCCCATCCTCCCCATCTTTGTTCCCTCTTCCCCTCTGCGTAATCTGCGCGGCACATCCCCTGTTACCGACACTCCTCCGGCAGCTCATTCAGCGCCTCCTTTACACCCTGGCTCTCTCCTTTCCGGCAGACAAGCGCACGGCCGTTGCGGATAACCACTATCAGGTCTTTCACACCCACCAGAGAAACAGGAATATCCGAGAGTACGAAACAGCCCTCCGAGGACACCTCCCCCCGGGCGGGAACACTTTCGGGGAATACCCGGGAGTATTCGTCCCAGCTGCCGATGTCGTTCCAGGTAAAGGATACCGGGAGAACCGCGGCGCGGTCGGTCTTTTCCATTACCGCGTAATCGATGGAGACGGAAGGAGCGTTTCGGTAGATCTCCGCTACTTCCGGAGTGTCGTAGATCAGGGACACGCTGGATGAGGCTGGTCTCACGGGGACGGCCAAAAGCTTTTCGTACAGGCGAAAAACCTCCGGACAATGCCGCTCCAATTCCCCGGCGAGGCTTCCAAGGCCGAACAGGAACATGCCGGAGTTCCAGGTATAATTTCCGGCACGGATGAACTGCTGCGCGGTGACGGAATCAGGTTTTTCACGGAAACGATGCACCTTCCGTATTTCCTGAGTTCTTCCCGTTTCTGCAAGGATCGACTCACCCGCTTCTATGTAACCGTATCCCGTCTCCGGCCGTGTGGGAGCTATACCGAAGGTGACGATGCTGCCTGCGGAGGCTGCAGCTGCAGCAAAGGCGACATCCGAGGCAAATCGTTCCGCCGGTTCGATCAAATGGTCCGCCGGGAGCACGAGGACCGCATCATTGACCTTGCCGAGCTGCTTAAGGGCTGCAGCACCTGCGGCGATGGCCGGGGCGGTGTTCCTTCCCGCGGGTTCGGGCAGTACCAGGAGTTCCGGAAGGCTGTTCTTTTCATCCCGTACCCAGGTCTCCATTTCCTGCGCGGCCTGATCCGCCTGGGAGGCCAGGGTAACGATCATGATCCGCTCAGGATTGAGAACCGCGGCCCGTTCCAGGGTCAGACGCAGAAGGCTTTTCCCTTCCAGAACAGGCATGTACTGTTTCGGGACCTCTTTGGTGGATGCAGGCCAGAGCCGGGTACCGGAGCCTCCGGCCAGGATCATCACGTTGGGAACAATGCTTTCCTCTCTCATAACGAATTAATAGTAGCCGAGAGCAGTTCATTCCACAAGACAGGTAAATTTCTCTTAAGTTACTTAAGCTTTTGTTAAGTTCCCTCGTTGACCATCTCCCATTACAGGTTTATGATGATCGGTGCAATCAACACATTTTCGGGAGGTGCCGCAAATGGCTGCCAAGGGATTCACCCTCTCTATATACCCATGGGTCTATATCGCTCAATCGGAGGACTCCGGCTGGAAGGAGGAGTTTCTGGAGAAACCCCACAAAACCCCGGCAGAAGAGGCAGCCCTGGGCGAAGCGGAGCTCAACGAGCTGCTGGCACAGCGCAACTCCTTTGCCAATCTCCCGCTGGTAAACTATACAACCCAGTACGGCATGGGCTGTTTCGAGGGGATGAAAGCCTTTCCCCGGAAAGACGGCAGCCTCAAGCTTTTCCGCCCTGATCGGAATGCCAGACGCTTCCGCAACTCCATGGAGGGGCTCAAGATGCCCAGTTACCCGGAGGAGACCTTTATTCAGGCTGTCAGCGAGACGGTACGGCGCAACAGGGATATCGGTTTCGCTCCGGAATACGACCCCGCCTGGGAAGCCGGGGACTTTGCCGAAGGTCACGCGGTCTACATCCGTCCTTTCAGCTACTCCGAACCCGCCATCGGCCTGGGACTGAGCCTCAAACCCTGGGTGGTCATCATCACCACTCCGGTGGGCGCCTACTTCCGCCCGGGCAACAGCAAGGCGGTTACCACCGACAAGGTGCGCGCTTTCCCCGGAGGAACAGGCTGGATAAAATGCGACGCCAATTACGTTGTTCCGATTCTTGCCAAGAAAGAGGCGGAAACCCGGGGCTACATGGAGGCCATATTCCTCGACGCTGAACACAAGGAGTACGTTGAAGAGGGTTCTTCATGCAACATCTTCTTCGTGCTGAAGAACGGGACCCTGGTCACCCCCGACCTGAGCGATACCATTCTGCCGGGCATTACCCGGGCGAGCGTCATTCAGCTCGCGAAGGACCTGGGAGTCAAGGTGGAAGAACGAAGAATCTCCATCCACGAGGTCATGGATTCGGCCGTCGAAGCCTTCGTAACCGGAACGGCCGCCGGAATCAGCTACTTCGAGTCCATCACCCATCAAGGTAAAACCAGGGTGTTCAACGATGGAAAAATCGGCGACACCACCCGGGAACTCCAGGTCGATCTGAAGGGGATTCAGTACGGCGCCCGGGAAGACCGCCACGGCTGGATGGTCCAGGTTTAGACTGAGCTTCAGAGTTTAAGAAGGGCCCTCGGCGCATGGAAAGAGCCCTCAGCGCATATTAAGAGCCTTCAGCGCATGGAAAGAGTCTCGAGGTCCAGCGGAATATCCCGGTAAATCTGCAGCTCGTAATTCTCCACAGGATACAGCATCGCCCGCTGGTTCAGGTAACCCAGATTGACGGCACTGCCCCGCTCCATGGTCTCCTGGTCCCGTCCCAGAAGATCGAACATCTCCATGGAGTCGGTAAAATGGACCAGCGCCCGTGAGAACTTCTCCCTGTCCCCCGTGGCCAAAGAGAGACGCTGCAGGGTTACCCCGAGATTGTTATGCACCCGTATCAGGCGATCGATCAGGGCCCGGTCCTTCTCGCGTTCGTCAGGCAGCAGAACACTCATCTCCCGGCGCTGCTGTTCCAGCCTGTCCAGAAGATGGGTATAGTAGCCCTGGGCGGCGAAGAAGTCGGAACGCATAAAGAGCGCGTTTCCTGTGGAAAAGAGCAGGTTTTCGTTCAGGGAGAACAGGTCGGCCGCCAAGTGGAACTCCGCAAGGGCGTCCCGGAAATCTTCCCTGTTATAGTGAATATAGCCTTTTTTATAGTGCATCTCCGGGCTTTTGTATCCGTTTTCCTGTGCCGTACTGAACATGGCAAAGGCGGAATCGAACTCCGCCGCAATATAGTAATAGAGATTGCCCAGGTTCCGATAAATTCTGCCGAACATGCTTTCCGGCTCCAGAATCCTCCGCGCCAGGGCATCCTCGTACTGGTCCCTGGCCTTCAGAAAGTACTCCTCCGCCGTCAGATACTGCCCGTCCTCGTAGTCCGCCTCACCCTGGCGGTTATAGGTATCCGTCAGCAGCTCGAGCCGTTTTTTTCCCAGCGGCCGGGCTTCTTCAAAGTAGTGTTCCGCGAAGTCCAGGGCTTTCCGTTCTTCCACGGGTTCACGTACCCGGCGGAAGTAGCGGGCCAGATGATAATGCACCTCCGGCAGGGTCCTGTCCGCATCCATGGCGCGCTGAAGAATCGGCCGCACCTCTCCCGGATCATTCTTGTCCAGCAGGTAGCCTCCCAGCTCCGCGTAGGCGTCCGGTTCCACCTTGAGCCGGGAGTTGGCCTGAAACTGATCTTTCAACCTGCTTACCTCGGCATAGTTGTCGGTGCGGATAAAGTAGCGGAGCATACGAAACAGGAGCTCGTTCCGTGCCCCGTACTGCTGAATCAGCGTCGCGTATGAACGCCGGGCATCCTCGTAGCGCTCATAGCGGTACTCTCCCCAGTCAAGGTAGTTGTCACCCGCGGCCAGAAGGGCTTCAAAATCATACTTGTCCTGATTCAGCAGAACCGCCAGCAGTTTTTCGGCGTGCTCAAAGTTTTCAAGCTTGTCGGACTCCATGACTGCGTAATCGAGCAGGGCCTGCCGCTCCTTTCCGCGGATTCGCTTCACTTCAGGATTCTTTATAATCTCTCCCCCTGCCTCTTCACCGAAGATGACATGCCTCCTCAGGAGCTCTTCGTACTTTTCCGCCGCCAGGCTGTACTGACGCTTTTCCTGAAAACCCTCGGCAAAGCGGAAATACTGGTTTTTATAGCGCCACTCCTGTACGGCATCGTTGAAAAAGAGGTTGGCCTCCCGGTAGGAGTCCTGCTCCAGGTGGCGATACCCGGCGTTATAGAGAACCAGCGCGTGAATCGGCCGGAAAATAAAGGTGAATCCGAGAAAGATGATCATGCCCAGGAGCAGGGCAGCTCCGGCTACCAGGCGGAGAATCGGCAGGATGTTCTGCCGAAAGGCATAGGCAAAGGTTCCCTTCTCGGCTTCGAACTCGGCGCCGCTGCGCTTTTCGTACCGACTGGGAATACGGATCTTTTTTCCGGTAATGGAACCGACGATCGCGGCAAGCTCTTTTGGGGATTTTCCTTCCACCAGGGCCCGGACCAGCTGCTGCAGATGGGGGCCGCTCAGGTTCTGCTCCCCGATCAGCTCCTCTATGGCGATTTTCAGGTTGAGGGGCTGCTGACTGAGGGTCTCCTGCAGGCTCCGGAACTCCTCTTCTTCCAGATCGAGTTCCTCATCCCCCGCGGGAAGCTCTTCGCTGACCGCCAGGGCCGGATTCAGTTCCTCCTCGGTCAGGGTATCCAGGGGTTCCTCGATCTCGCCGAACTGTTCCCCCAGATCGCCCAGGCTGAACTCGTCAACCTCGAAGTTGGCCTCGTCGATGTCTTCTATGTCCCCGGCGCTGGGTATCTCGAAGTCATCGGCGGCGCCTTCGCCTGCTCTCTGCACGGGTGGAGCTTCGGGGGCTTCTCCTTCTTCGAAAGGAAAACCCTCGGGCATGGAGAAGTCCATCTCCCCGATATCCTTGTCATCGAAGGAGAGTTCCTCCTCTTCGGGTATCTCCTCAGGGGATTCGGGGGGACTGAAATCCTCCGCGGCAGCTTCCTCTTCTTCCGGCTCCTCAGCCTCCATGGAGAGGATATCTGCGGCTTCGGCAAACTCCTCGGGAATCTCGAACTCCTCGACTCCTTCGCCCCCCTCGGGCTCCTCCTCCTGCGGCTCCTGTTCCTCCGGGAAAAAAGCCTCTTCTTCCGGCAGGCTGAAGTCCTCTTCAGGCATATCCCGGGGTTCTTCCCCCAGCTCTTCCGCCTCTTCGGTTTCCGCCGCTTCCCCGGAAAAATCCATTTCTTCCGGGGAGAAGTCCTCCGGCAGAGAAAAGCCCTCGTCAAAGCCTTCCTCCGGCAGGGAGAACTCATCCGCTTCGGCCGCAGGCTCCTCGTCGCCGGCATCTTCCTCAAAATCGAGCCCGGAAAGCAGGTCCTCAGGGATGGAGAAGTCATCCTCCTCTCCGGTATCCAGCGGGGGCATCTGGTCTTCCCCGGTATCGATGCCGAAGATATCCTCATCCTCGTCCGCGGGTTCCGGAAGGGCTTCCTCTTCAGCTTCTCCCTCTCCCGAAAGATTCAGCAGGGCGTCCAGGTCTTCATCCAGCTCCGCCTCGGGGGCAGAAACATCCTCAAGACGCTCACCCCGCTCTGCCAGAATGGAGGGTTCATGTCCGAGGGAGTTGAGTTCCGCTTTAAACTGTTCTATCTCTTCAAGCCTGGGCACAGATATTCCTTTCGATCTCTCCGATTTTCGGCAAATTATCCAATCTGTTCAAGTAAAGAATTCCTCCCATTGTATCCCAGATTAAGAGAATCCGCTATCAGGCCGAAAATCAGGATGATGAACAGAGCAATCTCCCCATGGATACTCATCGTCCTCTGCTGTGTCCTGAGCCCGCTTAACGCCCAGAACGGCTATGACCCGAGCCTTGACGCCTATCTTCATTCCCTGTCCCGGGCTGAAGCTCCGGGGGTCATATCGGAACATCTCGTGCTGTCCTACTCCTCCCGGAACCCCGTCCGCTACGTCGCTGCAGCCTTTGAACACGAGGATTTCGCCAGGATGCATATCTACAGAAGAAACCAGAACGGCGTTTTTGTCTTCGCCTATCCTCTCCAGTCCCTGCCCCGGGACAGGCAGGAGATAAAATACAGGATTATCGTGGACGGGTTGTGGATGCGGGACCCGAACAACCCGAATCAGCTGGCCGACAGCCGCGGGATTCCCATGTCCGTAAGTCCGGTTCCCCAGCGTCCTCCCCGCCGCGGCGAAACACCGGTGTTCCATTCCGACGGTACGGTGGAATTCGTCTACCTGGGAAGCCCGGGACAGAAGGTCCGCCTGGCAGGAGACTTTAATCACTGGAGCCCCTTCAGCCACTCCCTTAAGGAGAGTTCCCCCGGAGAATACCGGCTCAAGCTGAGGCTCTACAAGGGCTACCACCGCTATGTTTTCTATGTAAACGGGTCCATGGTAACGGATATCCGGAACCCCCGGATTGCCTACGACGTGCTCGGAAATCAGGTTTCCGCTGTACGGGTCCCGGATTCCGACTCCGTCAACGCCAGCCTGGCGGAGAATTGAAAGATGAACTTTTACACATCCCTGTCGGAATACTATGACCTTCTTTTTCCTCCCTCCCGGGAACAGAAGAAGTGGGCCCTGGACTTTGCCGGCAGGGGACCGGTGCTGGACGCCGGCTGCGGAACCGGGGAGCTGCTTCTGTATCTGGCCCGCAAGGGTATTTCCGGTTCAGGTTTCGACGCAGATGAAGAGATGGTCCGAAAGGCGAAGGAAAAGTCCGCCGGGCCAGACAGGACCGTCGACTTCCGAAAAGCAGGACTCACGGAAGCCGCCGAAGTCTATCCGCCCCGCTCCTTTACCGCCCTGCTCTGCATGGGAAATACCATTGCTCACGTACGCGACCTGGAGGAGCTGAACAGGCTTGTCATGGATTTCAGCTCCCTGCTGAAAGAGGGGGGCAGACTGGCGGTGCAGGTCCTCAATTATGACCGCATTCTTGCCACCAGACCGAGGGAGCTCCCGCCCCTGACGGCAAAAAAGGATGATTTGAAACTCCGCTTTTTACGGCGTTACCGCTACGAGAAGGAGCATATCATCTTTGCCGGGACCCTGCAGGCGGAAACGCGGGAGAACAGACTGGAAAAAAGCTTCGAGACAGTCCTTCTGCCCCTCCGGAGGAGTGATCTGGAAGCAGCCTTTACACTGAGCGGATTGAGGAACATCAGCGTTTGGGAGGATTACGGATCACAGCCGGCCTCGGAGGAATCGGCGGTCTATCTGTTTACCGGTGAAGTATAAAAGGATAATCCGCCTCAGGCTTTTGCTTTGCCATCCAGAGCCTCAGCCGCCTTGTAGGAGGAGCGCACAAAGGGGGCCGACGCCACATGCCGGAAGCCCCGGGACTCCGCCTCCCTGCGGTACTCGTCGAAAACCTCGGGTTTTACATACTCCGCCACCGGGTAGTGGCCAGCCGACGGGGCGATGTACTGGCCGATGGTCAGAAAATCGCAGCCCGATTCGCGCAGGTCGTCAAAGAGCTCCAGCACCTCGTCCCGGGTCTCTCCCAGCCCGAGCATCAGTCCGGTTTTTACCGCGATGGGTTTTCCGCACTCCGCCACCCGCCTGAGGAGTTCCAGGGACCTGGGGTAATCCGCCTGGGGCCGCACCTTCGGATACAACCGCGGGACGGTCTCCACGTTATGGTTGATCACCTCCGGCCCGGCCTCGATTACCCTGGCCAGGGCCTCGGGATCACCCTGAAAATCGGGAATCAGGAC
>Ga0334900_1003008_pt1 | contig 13702 bp, 10 predicted proteins | sample GraSluR3_MG_2_FD_207231 | JGI IMG/M metagenome (GOLD analysis project Ga0334900, IMG submission 207231) | Sludge microbial communities from methane-producing bioreactor in Wageningen University, Netherlands - Granular Sludge_31_08-R3 | ecosystem: Engineered > Bioreactor > Anaerobic >...
ACGACATCATACGAATCAATAACTTCAAAAGAAAACTAACAAAAGAACAATACACCTTTTTAAAAGAAAAATCAAAAGAATTAAAACAAATATTCAACAACACATCCATCGATGAAATAAAACAAACCATAAACAAGTTTAATAAATTATCTGACTACTTACCTAAAGAATTTATAAAAATAACCACCAACCATTTAAAGAAAAACCTATATAAATACTTAGAATACATAACTGATTATAATATCCCTAAAACTTCTAACAATATGGAAAATTATTATAGACAAACCGACCCCGAACATATAAAGAAAATATACAACGAATAAAGGAATACTAGCTTATTTAACTCATAAAATAGCATACTGGACAGGAAAATTTGGAAACAACTAACCCACCAAAACTTTACAACCTCAAATTATCACATAAATTATATAATGAATGTCATATATAAATTAATTATTTAATGGAGGTTTATAATTGATATTATGATATTTAAAAAGAAGATATTGAAAATATTAATAGTAATATTTGTATTACTATTAGGTATAAATACTGTAAGTGCTGAAGGAAACTTCACAGATTTACAAAATACAATAGACAACAATCAAAATAATGTTGATTTAGATAAAGATTATACATTTAATAATAATGTTGACACTGCTTATGTAGATGGTGTTACTGTAAATTATGATAATTATGTTCTTGATGGTAAGGGATACACCATAAATGGTAATAATGAAGCAAGAATATTTCAAATAACTGGTGAAAATGTAACAATAAAAAATGTGAATTTAATAAACGGAAAAACAACAAATAATGGAGGAGCAATATACACACAAACAAACAACTTAAAAATAATAAATACCACCTTCACAAATAACGTCGCAAATTTTGGTGGTGCAATACGTGCAAATGATGTAACTGTTACTGGTTCTAATTTCATAGACAACACCGTAAACCAGAATGGTGGTGCAATATTTGCAGCAGGTAATGTAACTGTTATTGGTTCTAATTTCACAGACAACACCGCACAAGACAGAGGTGGTGCAATAAATGCAAATAATGTAACTGTTATTGGTTCTAATTTCACAGGCAACACCGCACAAGATGGTGGTGCAATATATGAAAATAATAATGTAAAAGTTACTGGTTCTAATTTCACAAACAACATCGCAAGAAGATGGGGTGGTGCAATAATTGCGCTCAATGTAAATGTTACTGGTTCTAATTTCACAGGCAACACCGCACAAGAATATGGTGGTGCAATACGTGCAAATAATGTAAAAGTTACTGGTTCTAATTTCACAGACAACACCGCACAAGATGGTGGCGCAATATATACACTTGATGTAAATGTTACTGGTTCTAATTTCACAGGCAACACCGCAACATACAGTGGTGGTGGTGCAATACGTGCAAATAATGCAAATGTTACTGGTTCTAATTTCACAGGCAACACCGCAACATACTGGGGTGGTGGTGCAATATATGCAGGTAATGTAAATGTTACTGGTTCTAATTTCACAGGCAACACCGCAACATACTGGGGTGGTGCAATAAATGCAGGTAATGTAAATGTTACTGGTTCTAATTTCACAGGCAACACCGCACAAGAATATGGTGGTGCAATAAATGCAATAAATGCAAATGTTACTGGTTCTAATTTCATAAATAACACCGCAAATGATAGGGGTGGTGCAATATATACAGGTAATGTAAATGTTACTGGTTCTAATTTCACAAATAACACTGCAAATTATGGTGGTGCAATATATACAGGTAATGTAAATGTTACTGGTTCTAATTTCACAAACAACACCGCACAAGAATATGGTGGTGCAATAAATGCATATAATGATGTAAATGTTATTGGTTCTAATTTCACAAATAACATCGCAAACCAGGCTGGTGGTGCAATAAATGCAAATAATGATGTAAATGTTATTGGTTCTAATTTCACAAATAACACCGCAAATTATGGTGGTGGTGCAATACGTGCAAATAATGTAAATGTTACTGGTTCTAATTTCACAAATAACACCGCAAATTATGATGGTGGTGCAATAAATGCAAATAATAATGTAAATGTTGCTAGTTCTAATTTCACAAATAACACCGCACAAGAATATGGTGGTGCAATAAATGCAAATTATTATATAAATGTTGCTGGTTCTAATTTCATAAATAACACCGCAAATGAGGGTGGTGCAATAAATGCATATAATGATGTAAATGTTATTGGTTCTAATTTCACAAATAATATCGCAAAAGATGGTGGTGCAATACGTGCAGATAATGTAAATGTTACTGGTTCTAATTTCACAAATAACACCGCACAAGAATATGGTGGTGCAATACGCGCAGATAATGTAAATGTTACTGGTTCTAATTTCACAAATAACAGTGCAACAAACTGGGGTGGTGCAATAGATGCAGTTGATGTAAATGTTACTGGTTCTACTTTCATAAATAACAGTGCAAATGATGGTGGTGCAATAGATACAGATAATGTAAATATTACTAGTTCTACTTTCATAAATAATAGTGCAAATGATGGTGGTGCAATATATGCAGGTAATGTAAATGTTACTGGTTCTAATTTCACAGGTAACACCGCAACAAACTGGGGTGGTGCAATAGGTGCAGGTAATGTAAATGTTACTGGTTCTACTTTCATAAATAACAGTGCAAATTATGGTGGTGCAATCTATAATTATAATGGCGTCGTGAGTGGTTCTTCTTTTAATAGTAATGATGCTATTTATGGTGTTGTAATATTTAATCAAGATCAGTTAAATCTCATTAATAATGATTTTAATAGTTCTAATATTGGATACTTAATATATAACAATGGTTCATTGTTTTTAGAAAATAATACCATGTTTAACAGTTTAAATAAAGCTAAAATTTATAATAATGATACTATTAATAGTATTGTTTATTTAAATATTATGGGTAATTCTACTTTGTATGCTGTTTATAATGTTAGTGTTATTTTAAATGCTACTTTAACAGATGATATGAGTAATATTATCGTAGGTCAAAATATAACATTAAAAAATAATATACTCGGATTTATTAACTTAAGTAACTATATTAATGGAATATACCAAATCAACTATACACCAAACAGTGTAGGATCTTATATAATTAATGGATCATACAATGGAGGAAACAACCTTACTATAAATACAGGAATACTAACAGTTCAATCTACCCCATTATTAAATGTTACTGTAGATAATGTAGTTTATGGTGAAGATGTTGTTGTTTATGTTAATTTAACTGGTATTAATGGTGTTGGTTTAAATGGAACAGTAATTATAACTGTAAATGGTAAAAACTATAATGTAACAATTACTAATGGTAAAGGAAACATTATAATTGATAAATTACCAGCAAATACATATACTCTTAATGCTACATACTCTGGAAGTCAAAATTACACAAGCACTAATGATACTGTGCAATTTGAAGTTAGTAAAGCAAATAGCTCTATTAATGTTACTGTAGATAATGTAGTTTATGGTGAAGATATTGTTGTTTATGTTAATTTAACTAGTAATGGTGTTGGTTTAAATGAAACAGTAATTATAACTGTAAATGGTAAAAACTATACTGTAACAATTACTAATGGTAAAGGAAACATTATAATTGATAAATTACCAGCAAATACATATACTCTTAATGCTACATACAATGGAAGTCAAAATTACACAAAAACTAATGATACTGTGCAATTTGAAGTTAGTAAAGCAAATAGCTCTATTAATGTTACTGTAGATAATGTAGTTTATGGTGAAGATTTAATTATTGATTTTAATGTTACTAATGGTGTAAGTGGTAATGTAACAGTCATTATCAAAAATATAGATGATGATATTGTTTATGAAAAAACATACAATCTAACAGATAATATCATTATTACAGGTTTAGATGCTGGTAATTATACTTTAATCGTAAGTTATAATGGCGATAGTAATCATATTGGTTCTAATAATACTACAACTTTTGTTGTAGATAAAATTGATACAATTATCGATGCAGATAATATTATCATGTTTTATCGTGATGGAACAAGATATATTGCAATTTTAACTGATATTAATGGTAATCCTTTAGCTAATCAAACAATTTATATTACTGTAAATGGAGTAACATATACAAAAGTCACTAATGAAAATGGGACAGCTTATTTAACCATTAATTTAATTCCTGGTGATTATATTGTAGGTGCTTACTTTAATGGAACTAATAATTATGGTAATGCAACTTTAAATACTAATTTAACTGTTTTTTCAACTATTATTTCAAAAGATTTAGTTAAATACTATCGTAATGAATCACAATATCATGTGACTATTGTTGATAAAAATGGTAATCCCTTAGCTAATGTGACTGTTAGTTTTAATATTAATGGAGTATTTTATACTAGAACTACTAATAATAGTGGGGTAGCTACATTGAATATTAATTTACTTCCTGGGGATTATATTGTTACTGTAAATTATGATGATTTAAATATAAGTAATAATGTTACTGTTTTATCAACAATTAGTGGTGAAGATATAGTTAAATATTATAAAAATGATACACAATATCATGTTACTGTTTTAGATGGTCAGGGAAATCCTTTAGCTAATTCCACTGTTAGTTTTAATATTAATGGAGTGTTTTATACTCGAACTACTGATTCTAATGGTGTTGCTACTTTAAGTATTAATCTTAATCCTGGTGATTATATTATTACTGCAACAGGAACTGATGGTTTAAAAGTAAGTAATTCTATTAAAGTTTTATCAACAATTATTGGTGAGGATATAGTTAAAGATTATAAAAATGATACACAATATCATGTTACTGTTTTAGATGGTCAAGGTAATCCTTTAGCTAATTCTACTGTTAGTTTTAATATTAATGGAGTGTTTTATACTCGTATTACTGATTCTAATGGTGTTGCTACTTTAAGTATTAATCTTAATCCTGGTGATTATATTATTACTGCAACAGGAGCTGATAGTCTAAAAGTAAGTAATTCTATTAAAGTTTTATAAACAATTAGTGATGTGATAAAAGTAGGATAATATAATTAAATTCTACTTATTTTTTTTATTTTTATTATTAGTAGATGATTCATCTAATATTTTAAGTGGTTCTGTAACTGCATGTTTATCAAATTCTAAAAATAATATTTTGCTTAATTTTATTATTATAATTTTATCTTTATTTATGTTGGTATTGAGTGATTTATATTCATAATTAAATGATGTTTCAAAATTTTTAACTCATTTTTTCAAAACTCTTGCATTTTAAATAAATTGTTTATATGAGATGTTAGATTTTTAGGAAATTTTTGAATATGCTCTGTTCTTTTTTTGTTTAGTAAGTCTTGGCCATAATTCTTATTTTAGGTTAATTTTATATATTAGGTTTTACTACATTTATTTAAGGGAGTGTTTATTTTTTAGGGTGTTTTTTTATGGTTTTAGTTAAGTCTAATATTGAACAGAAAGAATGAGGTTTTGTTAATCAGTTTTATGATATTCCAAAGAATCATATTGTTCGTTTTGTTGATGATTCTATTGATGATGATTTGGATAAGAAGCCCTGGTAGGGCTATTTTTTCCTAAAATTCTTTTAAAGATTGTTGTTTATGGTAAGATTGATTGTGTGAATTCTATTGAGTTTTTAGAAGACATAGTTAAGAATCATCGTCATTATCAGTTTTTTAGCTGAGTGTTTAAAACCTTCTGCTCGTACTATTCGCCGTTAAGGAAGAATATAGTTTATTTGTGTGGTATGACAATGGAGTCTACTTATGAAGTAATGCTAAAAATAATTATTTATATTTCAAAAAAAATCAAATATTATAGTGTGTTACCAAACTTTTTCATATAAATGCATGTTTTATTTATATATAAATATTAAATTAATTAAAAAATATTAGGTAATCAACTATAAATTCTTAAAAAATTAGGGTTTCTACAAAGCCTATTTATATTTTGAAAAAAATAGCCTTAATTTTATAGAAATTAATACAATAGCTGTATCATTTATATTTTAAAAATTAATTTATTAACTTTAAATATCTAAAAAAATATAATTATATATATAATTATTATGGAGAAATAAAATGTTTAATATAGGTGAAGCTCTTATTGGTGATGGAAGTGAATTAGCTCATATTGATTTAATAATAGGGGATAAAGAAGGACCCGTTGGAACTTCTTTTGCAAATGGATTATCCCAATTGTCAATGGGTCATACTCCATTAACTACCGTTATAAGACCTAATTTACTTACCAAACCAGCAACTTTAATAGTTCCTAAAGTTACTGTTGGTAACATGGAAGATGCAGGTAAAATTTTTGGACCAGCACAAACTGCTGTAGGTAGAGCAGTAGCAGATGCAGTAGAAGAAGGATATATTCCTAAAGATCAGGCTGAGAATTTAGTTATTGTTGTTAGTGTTTTTATAGAACCTAATGCAAAAGATTATAGGAAAATATACCAATACAATTATGGTGCTACAAAATTAGCTATTAAAAGAGCTATGGAAGGATATCCTGATGTTAACAAAGTATTAGCAGAAAAAGATAGAGGAACACATCCAATTATGGGATTCAAAGTACAAAAATTATGGTCTCCACCTTATTTACAAGTAGCTCTTGATTTAGATAATTTAGAATCAATGGAAAAAATAATTAAATCAATACCAGATAAAGAAAGAGTACTTCTTGAAGCAGGAACACCACTTGTTAAAAAATTTGGTGTTGGTGTTGTTGGAAAAATAAGAGAACTTAGACCTGATGCATTTATAATAGCTGATTTGAAAACATTAGATGTTGGAAGAGTAGAAATTAAAATGGCTGCAGATGAAACAGCTGATGCAGTAGCTATTTCAGGACTTGGAACTATTGAATCTATTGAAAAAGCAATACATGAAACTCAAAAACAAGGAATATATTCTATCCTTGATATGATGAATGTTGATAATTTCCAAGCGAAACTAAGTGAAATAAGCGATGAATTTAAACCAGATATTGTTCTTTTACATAGAAATGTTGATTTAGAAACCTGTAAATTAGAAAAAGGTGAAGAACTCTGTGAAATGACTGAATGGGGAAATATTAAAGAAATTAAAGAGATTAATAGTGGTGGCTTAGTAGCTGTTGCTGGTGGAATAACTCCTGATAAAGTTGAAGAAGCAGTAGAAAAAGGTGCAGACATAATCATTGCAGGTCGTTATATTATAGGCTCTAGAGATGTTAGAAGATCAACAGAAGATTTCTTAGAACATTTCCCACAAGATCCAGATAGTATGAGACTTGTTCTTGATGATGATGAAACAATTTAAGGCTAACTATGGTATTTTGTAATTCTTGTGGAAAACCTATGGTTAAAGAAGATTACGGTAGTAATGAAGATGGAACATCTAATGAAGACTATTGTATGGACTGTTTTAAAGAAGGAAAATTTATAGAACCTGATTTAAGCTTAGACGATATGATTATAAAATGTTCTAAAAAGATTTTAGACAAAAATCCTAGACTACAAGAAGAACAAGCAACTGGAATAGTTATGGGTTTTATACCTGGATTAAAACGTTGGAATAAAGAAGTTTAATTAGCAGTTTCTAAAATAAATTTTTTATATTTTTTAATAACAGATTTATTATAAGAATTATTAGTTCTAACTTCATCTAATTCTTTTTTTAAAATTTTAAAATCATATTTTAAAGAATCATATGAATCTTTCAAATCTTCATTATAATTTAATTTAATTTCTTGAAGTTCTGTTTCTAATAAATCTATTTTTTCTTTATAATTTTTTATAATAGAATTTTTTTCATCTATAGTATATTGTAGATTTTCAATATCTTTATTATACATATTTGTAGAAGAATCAGAAGATAATAATTCTTCTATATCATCATTAGAAGATGTTGGAATTATTAAAACTTCTTCGTTGTTTTCATATATATCCTCATGCTTTGAAACAGTTATTTGAATTTGTTCTGTTTTATATTTCTTTTTTTTACCGTTTTTAAGAGTTCTTACATACTCTCTTGAGTATTTTTTAACTGTTCCTTTACCATAAATCATATTATTACTCAAATAAAATTAGTTATAGATATTTTATTGTACAATATTTAAAAAAGTTTCTATAGAAAAATTTTAATCAATAGAAAATAGTATATAATTTATTAGGTGCTGATATGATATTTGGAATAAGCGGAAGTCCTAGAAATGAATCAACAGAATATGTTGTAAAAGAAGCTTTAAAAATACTAGAAGAAAGGGGTTACAAAACAAATCTTTTTTCAATGGCTGGAAAAAAAATAGCTGGATGTCGACATTGTGATTATTGTATAGAAAATAAAAAATGTGTAATAAGAGATGATATGTTAGAAGTTTATTATAATTTAAAAAAAGCTAGTGGAATTATTATTGGAACACCAATTCAAAGTGGAGGAGTAAGCGCACAAATAGCTACTATAATGGATAGAACAAGAGCTTTAGAAGCTGATGATTATAATTTACTTAGAGGAAAAATTGGTATGGGGATAGCTGTTGGAGGAGATAGATGTGGAGGACAAGACATGGCTTTACTAAAAATCATTACCTATTATATGATTCATGGAGTAATTCCAGTTAGTGGTGGTCCTTTTGGATCTAATCTAGGAGCATATTTTTATTCACAAGATAGTATAGAAAAAATAAAAAAAGATGAATATGGTTTTGAAAGTTTAAACAGAACATTAAATGAATTTGTTAAATTTATAGAAAAATACATTTGAATTATTTTCTTTTCATTAAGAATATTCCTGCACCTAAACCAATAATAATCCCAATTATTAAACCAATAACTAGTGGAACAATGAAATTAAAACTATTATTAGTGGTAGAACTATCTTGATGATGATTTTCACCAGATGATTCTTCATTTATTAATTCAGATATTCCATCTTCAATACTTTTATTATCATTAGCATTAACTATAATTAACCTATCTGATACTTCACTATTATCTTTTAAAAATTCATTAGCTGTATCTTGATATGCAACAACCAATATTTTCTTATTTTCATTACCTAACATATGTTCTAGTTGATGATCTACTTCATCCTCTGATGTAAATTTATAAACAGAAATATTAGATTCCATATTTTCTGCAATATTTTTTGTTAAATCTCCATTAGATTCATTTGCGATAACCATAACATCAGCAGTAACATCCGCCCCATGAGCTGAAACTGAAGGTAAAGTTAATAATGTAAGTATTATTAATAATATTAAAATTAAATTATTTTTAGTCATTTAATCACTTTAAAGTTTATTTATATTCAATAATTCAGGTCTTAATTTGCCAATAGTATTTATAATAATTAAATTCATGAATCCTTCAACAATTGCTATAGCTAGATAAAAAGGAAGTAAAGATGCAAGTAATGTTTCAAGAGTAATAGTTCCTGTTAAAATTAGCACTACTATTTGTACGGCTGTTCCAACAAGTATTCCAATAATTGTAGAAAATACAATAGCTATTTTATTATTTAAATAATTAAAAATCTTATAGGAATAATATGTTGCTATTGATATACAAACACCCATTACTAATATATTAGCACCTAATGATGTAAATCCTCCCATTCCAATAAGAACTTGGATAAATAATGCTACAGCTGCAACAATAGTTCCTGTTAATGGGCCAAGCAAAATAGCTACTATAGGTATTACAAAAAAATGAATAGAAACTCCAAAAGGTAAAGGAATAGCTATATATGAAATAATTGTAGTAGCAACAGTCATTATTGAAGCAATAACAATTCTTTTTTCTTTATTTTCATCTTTAGAAAACTTATATGAAAAAATTCCTAAAATGATAATAACAATAATCCAATACACTATAACTTGATCTAAAGGTATAATTCCATCAGGCACATGCACTTTATCACCAAAATTACTTCAATATCCCCATCTTAAATAAAACAATAATTACAGAAAATCCTAATAAAAAAACAACAATTAAAATTATAATATTATTAATTGAAAAAATTCCATCTGAATTATTTGAACTATTAGTTGTATTTGTATTATTATTTGAACTATTAGTTAAGTTTTTTGTTTGATTACTATCATTAGTAATTGTAGATGTTTTAGGATTTTTTGAATCAGAACTTTTAGAAGAATCAGATTTTTCATTAGATTGAATATCATCAGAAGAAGACTGAGAAGAAACAGATTCAGCAGAACCAGTAGAAACAGACCCTCCAGAATCACCAGAAGAAGACTGAGAAGACTGAGAAGAGTGAGAAGAAACAGACCCTCCAGAACCACTAGAAGAAGGCTGAGAAGAACTAGAAGATTGAGGTGGATTATTATCTGAAACTACTTCTTCAGGATGATAATCTCCATGACCAGGATGTGCATATATTGTAGACATTCCACAAACTAGAATAAAAAAAAAGATTGACAAAATAATAAATATATTTTTTTTATTAATATTTTCATCCTCCTTAAAAATAAAAAATGTATTTTTACATAAAGTAAAAATACTATTGTGACCTTTTATGTCTCATAAATCCGAAACCAGCAATTAATCCCATAATTAAAACTACTATCAATGCATAAGCAAATATGTTATTATTACTATTCTTTGAAACTTTATTTTCATTAATTTCATATGCTTTACTAGAACTTTCTTCACTATATTTATCCATATTGTATTCAATATTATCCATAGCCCCCAATGTTGATGGAGAATTTTGCACCTCACTACGAGTAGAAGGATTTTCAGAATTTGAATAAGTAGAAAAAAGATTTTTAAAACTAGAATAAGCATTATTAACTAAATAAGTCCCATTATTTTGTTGTTGATTATTGTTTTGAGAATCAGCAGGTTTTTGAGGATTAGGATTTGGAACAACAGGTTTTTCAGGTAAAACATCAGGCAAACTTTTGATATAATCAAAAGAATTTGTAAATCCAGTATTTTTTGCTCCAGATACTATATTTTTAAGATCTTCCTCCGTAATAGGCTTTTTAAAAGTACTACTTACATTTGGAAGAGAAACTAAGTTAGAAGAAGAATAATCTTTTTTATATAACTTAATATACTCCTCATAAGAATCAGAACCAGGTGCAAATTTAGGTGCTTGCCAATTGATTACAATAAGTTCACCAGTTTTTGTATTACTATTCCATTTAATAGCTATTCCTACATTAGAACTACCAGTTACATTATTATCATATCTTAAATTATAATAATTTTCCATACCAGGAGATACGCCCAATATTCTAGAAATTACATCATCTTTACAGTTAGCATTAGTTGTTATATAGATATAGCTTTCATCTTCACCTAATGGTAACTCTTCGTATATATAATCTCCTATTAAATATCCAGGAGAGCTTCCACCACATACATGATTATGGAATAGCCATGCAATTAATACATCAAATGGAGGATCATACATTAAAACACTTTGAAGAATATAATTAGCACTAGATTCATTATCACTACTGTTTCCAGAAGCAATTAAAATATCATTTAATAGATCGTATTTTAAACTAAAAGATAATGTATTAGAACTATTGTTCGGGTCTACCCAGAAAAAGTCAAATACCAAATCTTTCCATAAAGCTGCATGAACAGGCAATAATGTTTTTCTAGGTAAATTTGAACCTAATACTTGATTTATACCTTCTAAAACTCCTTCAGTTGAGCTACCATTTAATCTAACAAAGCTTGCAGAAGTTAAAACGAAGAAATTAGACATGTCTTTATTAATTTTTACACCGAGAGAATTAAAATAATTAATTGCCATTATTGAAGCTTCTTTTCCAATATTAACTAATTTATTATAACTTATTTCTTTCATATCATTAGTTGTTTGAGTTTCTCTTTTTGCATTTTTTAAATTTAATCCAAGAATATATTCCATATCTAAACCATGCGCACTTTGTAAAACATTTCCTTTACCTACTTCTTCACCCATTAAATAATAAAGATTTTCTTCATTTAATCCATCAAATTCATATAAAATATCAACTAATGATAATGGATTGCTAGCTAATTGTTCTACTAACCATTTTTGATATTTTAAATCATTAGAAACACTAGTAGTTGGATTCAAATTATATAACTTTTTAAAAGTATTCATTATTTTTTCTTCATTATAACTCATTATAATTAGAATACCTATTTTAGTTTGATCATTCCACCTTATAAAACCAGTCATAGACTTATTAACCATTGTATCAATGCCAATATAAGCTCTTTTACCTGGAGTAATATCCATTGACCATGTAAATGCATCATCATCAGATCCCCCAGGAACTCCCAATACATAATATGCAGTATTTTCAAGAGGTAAACCATGTTCTCCTCTTGGAGGGTAATGAGTTAAAAGTGCCTGGATCATAGCTTGACCACTAATTAATCCAGTACAAACATGACCGTGATAAGCAGCTTGTGTTAAAACATCGGATGGAAGTCCACCCACCCATGCATTAGCCATACTAATATAAGAATATGCATCTTCATTACCTAATAATTCTTGTAATTTTTTCCATTGATTAGATGTTAAATCCACACCAGCAGGACCATTATACAAAGGATTTAGAGAACCGTTTTTAAAAAATACCATTGTTAAAGTATTACCATTTTTAGCAAAAAATGCAAAATCAATAGGATCTGTTCTAACAGCAGAAAGAGTTAATAAATTCCCTTTACCATAAGAAATGTAACCTTTTGCACCGTTTAAAATACCCTCTAATGCATCTTCAGTAGTTGCATCATTAAGACGAGTCATTCCTGCAGTTGTAATAACTAATAAACTATCAGCATTTTTAAAATTTAATATTTTATCTGCTTTTAAAGTTACATCACGCCCCATTTTATAACTATCAGTTGGTTTAAGGGTAAAAACTCCACTACCAATTAGTGAAGAATTAATTTGGATATCTTTAGACTGAGCAACATATCCTGGAGCACTAACTGAAACTTTATACGATCTTTGAGAACTATTATCCTCTAATTTTAATATATATTTATTAGAATTAGCATCACTAGTCTGTGTGAAATCAATAACTTGATCATCCTGTGTTACTGATACTGTAGGGAAAATATCATCTTCATACTCATAATTTACCTCAAGTTCCAGACTTGTTTCATTTTGAGCTGATATTCCACTAATACTAAATATTAAAACAAAAAAAGACAATAGTAAAATAATTCTTTTTTTCATTATATATAATTTCTCCATAATTTATTCAAGGTAAAATCAAAAAGGATTTTACAAATATCCATTGCAGTAATACTATATTTAAGTTTTTCTTATTACAAATTCATTAAAAACTAATTAAAAAGTATTAACATTTTAAAAAAGTAATAATAATCATTTAAAATCCTTAAAAAAAGTAATAATAAATTATTTAAGTAATAATTTTTAATAAGCTATAAAAATAATTAAAATTTTAAACAGAAGTCTAATAATAAACTAATTTTAGTATAAAAATAGTATTACAAATAATGAAAAGTAATACTTAATATTTAAAAACAAGAGTATTACTTTTTTTATAGTTTTAATAAATTTGTAATACTATAGCTATATTTAAATAATAGTTTTAAACAAAAAATATTATTTATAAGGCGTCTTCATGAATATTTCTATAAAAAATATTGAACAAGAATCTTTAAA
>Ga0334900_1003022_pt1 | contig 13677 bp, 14 predicted proteins | sample GraSluR3_MG_2_FD_207231 | JGI IMG/M metagenome (GOLD analysis project Ga0334900, IMG submission 207231) | Sludge microbial communities from methane-producing bioreactor in Wageningen University, Netherlands - Granular Sludge_31_08-R3 | ecosystem: Engineered > Bioreactor > Anaerobic >...
CTGAAAATAAGCGATTTGGCGATTAACGGTAAAGATTTAATCGAACTTGGGTTACCAGAAGGTAAAATAATCGGGAGAATTCTTGAAAATCTTTATAAAAAAGTAATTGATAATCCTGCCCTCAACGAAAAGGAGTATTTAAAGAAATTTGTTCAAAAATATCATAGATAAATTGGAATAAATGTTAAAATAATGAGTATTAACTGTTGATAATGTATTGAATTTTACAGAATTTTTAAATTAGGTTTATTTAGTTATGATAATGTATATTGCAAATCCAGTTATATTAATGACTGTTACTGTTTTTGTCGGAATGATTTTGGGCAGAATAAAGATAGGCAGATTCAGTTTTGGAACATCAGGAGTCATGCTTGCGGGGATTTTTTTTGGATGGTCGATAATTAATTATATGTCTAATTTAAAACCAGATAGCGAATTATTTGATGCCGCCCAGGATATTCTATCAAATGGCATTATTGATAAATACTTTTTTGATATATTTCTTATTTTTTTTATTGCATCTGTGGGGTTATTGGCGGCTAAGGATGTCGGGAAAGTTGTAAAAATTTATGGTAGCAAGTTCATATTATTAGGTATTATGATTACATTTATTGGGGCAGCAAGTACTTATACAGTAAGTTTGTTATACCCAATGCAAAATCCTTATTTTTATAATGGTGTATACACAGGCGCCTTAACAAGTTCCCCGGGCCTGGCTGCTTCTTTGGAATCTGCCAAAACGCATGCCACTAGACTGGTAGAAAGCTATGATTTATTGAGCAAGAAAGAGACCCAGAGGATATTAAACATAATAGATGAAGACCAGCGAATGACTATTGATAAAATCAACTCTTTATCAGAGGCGCAAAAAAACTATTTTGTTCGAAATGTAGAAGCAGGAGTAGGAACTGGGTATGCTATTGGATATCCTTTTGGAGTAATTATTGTAATCTTTGCCATGAATTTTTTTCCTATAATTTTTAAAATAAATATCGACAAGGAAAGACTGCTATTAGCCGGCGATTTGAAGGGTAATGGTGCAGAAAAAGATAGTTACCATAAAACAAAAGAGGTTTATTTTGACCTATGTGCCTTTGTATTAGTATGTATTATAGGGTACGGATTAGGAGTGCTAAAGCTTTCTATAAGATCTTTAGGTGAAATAAGCCTGGGATCCACCGGGGGAGTTTTGATTGCAGCATTGATATTAGGACATATAGGTAAAATTGGCCCGTTCTGTTTTAGGATGAATAGTAAAGTATTAAGCGTATTAAGAAAAATAACTCTTGCCTATTTTTTCGCCATAGTAGGAATAAAATATGGTTATCAAGCTATCAATTCACTATCCGGGCCAGGTCTTACTCTCGTTATTGCTTCAGTTTTTATTGGTTCAATTGCCATAATTTCTGGTTTTATTATAGGAAGGTATATTTTTAAAATAAACTGGATAATGTTATCGGGTGCTATTTGTGGTGGGATGACCTCTACCCCGGGACTGGGCTCAGCAATTGATGCTATAAGCAGCGATGAACCTGCAGCCGGATATGGGGCAGTATATCCCTTTGCCCTGTTAGGCATGGTGATATTCTCTAATTTATTGAGTCAACTGGTCTGATTTTTATTCACGATTATATCATTAGTTCAATATTTTTAATTTCTAATGGTTCTTTACAGATAAAGGATTCTCCGAATTTGGTGCCAATAAGCATACCATAATAACGGCTCAGGGTAAGAGTGCTTTCGAATAAATGGCTGTCCTGAATGTTTTGTCCAAATTGTGATTCATAGCATTTTAAAGCCTCTACTTTCATTTCTATTTCTTTACTAATATCAATAATGAAAGAAGGTTTTTGATAGTAACTGAAAGGAGCTGCAAAGTAGTAAAATATTTTCTTTTTGGTATCAATGTTATTTTGTTGATAAAGTTGGCTGAAGGAAGTATAACATATTTCTGCAGTGACTTTGCTTTCCGGATTAGTATCAATCGGATAAGGAATAAATACAATATCCGGTGATGTGTTATGATAAATCTCAGATACCTCTTCCCGGATTTCTTTATTATTTTCTAATTCAGGATAGAAATAGTCCAGAGTGATTCTTTCGTCAATTCCAAGTATGCGGCTGGCCTTAATGGCTTCTCTTTTACGATTATCAGGGTGTTGTTTTTTTGAAAATTCACCATTTGTCAGATCTATAATAGTAACCTGATGAGCTAGTTCAGTTAATTTTAATATAGTGCCACCCATGCCAGCTTCTGCCTGGTCTGGCTGTGTTCCGAAAGCAATAATTGTTGCCATAACTTATTGTATTCTCCTCTTGTAAGATTGTTTTATTACTAAATTGTATTAATTACATATATTCTTATAAATTTTTTAGAACAGTTTTTGCTATCAGGGAAGAATGATCACTGATTTGTTTTAAGATGTTAATCATATCAAAATGAATCGAACTTGTCTGACGTGATAATTCGACTCCTTGGTGTAAGCGATCAATATGACTTCTTCTCATTTTTGCTTCACTGTCTATTATAATATCTTTCTGTTGTAAAACTTTCTGGGCCAGTCTTTTATCTCCCAAGGCAAACGCCCCTAAAGCCTGGTAGAAATTTTGATATACTATTTTATTAAGTTTCTTAATTTCAACTATTCCTGCATCTGATAGTTTTAATTCATTGTCGATCTGTTTTTCGATTATTGGAATAATATCCTTGTCAATTAAGTCTCCAATATGCTCAAAATCATTAACTACATTCAATAATGCGTAGGTTTCGCTTGATTGTTCTGGTGTTAGATCATCAAGCTTCATCTCTGTCAAATAATGAATAATAGCATTGGATAAAATGTCTACTACTCTGTCAAGTTTACACAATTTGTATAGTAGATTTTCATCACGGTTAAAAAATACTTTCATAATCCCAACAAACATTTCGTCCACAATATTTGCCATTCGTATCAGCTCTTTTCTTGCCAGATAAAGAGCCAGATCAGGTGATTCCAGGACATTGTCATCAAGAAATTTAGGTTTGTAAAGAGATTCTTCTTTTGCTGATTTTGGAAATAGCTTTTGCAGAAAAGCAATGAATAGGGAAAGAAAAGGATATACTAACAGGGCATTTCCAACAACAATGATGGTATGGGCAACAGCAATTTGCCTTGGCAAGTTTGGAGTCAAAAAAGTTGCAATTGAATATAGAGGTGTAATCAGGAAAAAGAAGAATACTACAGCTACCAGCTTATAAAACAAATTTCCAAAAGTCAGGGTTTTTGCCGGGCTTGTTTTCCCCAGGCCAACAAAGAGTACAGTTGTACAGGAGCCTAAATGAGAACCAAGTATAATTGGAATTGCCAGCTCAAAGGGAATAATTCCCTGCATGGACAAAGAGATAGTTAAACCCATCATGGCTGTACTGCTCTGCATAATACTGGTCATAATAACAGAAAGAAGTAAAGCCAAAAGAGGTGTTCCCTGTAAGTGAGAAATGACACCAAGAAAAGCAGGACTGTTTTTTAAAGGTTCCGAAAATTCTGAAATTAGATTCATCCCTAGAAAAATAAAGCCCACTCCCAGTAATACAGCCCCAAAAGATTGATAACGTCTTTTTTTACTCAATACATTTAATCCATAACCAAACAATATTAAGATAAAAGAATATTGTGCAATATTAAAGGTAATAATTTGAGTGGCGATGGTTGTCCCAATACTGGTGCCGATTAAAATTTGTAATGCCTGGAATAAAGACATCATCCCTGTATTGATAAGTCCGACAAGTAAAGAAGTAGCAGCAGTGCTGCTTTGCATAGTAAAAGTAAGAAATATCCCAAAAAAGATAGAAAGAGAAGGATGAAAAGAAATTTTATTAATCCAGGTTTGTAATTTATTACCAAAGGCCTGTCTTAGATTCAGGTTAGTTTTTTGTAACCCATATAAAAAAATAATAAGGCTGCCAAAAATTCCAATTATTTGAAAAAACATAAAAAATGCCTCTTAAAAATTTATTTTAATTTGTATTATTAATGATTATTATAATATACCTTTTTCCTGGTTGATTGTAAATGTATGTATTAATTTCAAGAGATTTTAGAGATTATTGGGCATTGCCCTGGATACGTAAAAATACTGCGGGATTTTGTGGATCATTGGTCATGATACGAACAGCTTTTCGAAACTCACCTTCTTTTAACTGTTCAGTATCAATAGTTAATTGACCCCGGAACTCCTTATCAGAAGGGATTGTCAGGGGTATTTCGAAGTTATAGCTAAAAAGCTCTTCTGAAACAATTTCTTCAATTATTAAATCAGCATCGCCTGTGTTAAAAATTGTAAAATCAATAAGAGCTTTCTCTTCCCTTGATATATCTCCCAGGTTAAAAGTCTGTTCAGAAATTTCAATATCAGGGTTTGGAACACGCAGGACTGTTATTGATGCTTTTATTGTTTTTTCAGGATTTTGTGAGTCATTGGATTTAATGGTAATGTTTTTACTGACTTCACCTTCATATCCGGTGGGATCAAAAATAGTCCTGAGAGAAACAAGGTCCCCAGGCCCTATTTCATTTTCAGATAAGTCAATTATAACACAGGGGCAGGAGGAATAGACTGATTCAATTATTAGCTTTTCTCCACCTTCATTTTTAATAGTAAATTCATGAGAAGGTCTTTCATCAGGAGTAACCTCACCATAATACCAGCTTTTTTCAGAAAGTGCTATTTTTGGAGGATCAGGCTTATTACAGCCTGCTAAAAAAAGAGCAACAAAAAGTATAAATAATAACAAAGCACTTAATTTTCTGTTTGTGTTTGTACGGGCATGCCTGTATATTTTTTTTATCATATTTTCTCCAATGTTCTAGTTAATGTTGAGATTAAAAACCCTCAGGTGGCGGGCAAACCCCTCCTTCACAACCACTGGCACTACTGCCCTTCTGACTGGTAAAAGTGAAGGATAAATACTGATAAAAACTTCTTTCCTGACGGGAAGATAGTCCCGAGAATTCTCTTCTGACTTTCAGATCAGGTCTTAACAATAAGATAGTAGGATAATTTCTTATTTGAAAATTGTCCATAGTTTGGTCATTTTCACTCAACAGGACTAAAAAAGGTATTTCTGTGCTGGTTTGCAAAGAAAGGTAATCATCTCTTAAATTTTGATTATCCTGAACTTCTTCTACGACAGCGACTATTTGATAATTTTCTCTTGGCTGATAATCTTCAAAAAAAGTTACCAGATCTTTCAATTTATCGATAGAGGCAGAATCGTCAGCTTTTACGAAACAGAGTAAAAGGTGGTCTTGTTTATTATAAAATTGGTTTAATTGATAAATGTTGCCATCAAGGTCTTCCAGTTCAAAATCAGGGACAGCTGATCCTGATTTAAATTGAGCCAGAACCGAAGTGCCTGTAAATAATATACAGGAGATAGTAATTATTAAAAATATAGTTAACATATGAGACTTATTTAATTTAAATTTAATTGAATTCTTTGAATTACTCATTACATTTTGCCCCCTACTTTTCATAACAGTTTTGTCGTTTACTTTTATAGTAAATTATATCTTATCATTAAAAGAATATCTACCAATAACATTAATTCATCTTATAAAATATCATTAGATATCAATTTGCATACCTTTCGTTTGCAACAAAACAAAATTAAAGAATATTGACAAATATAAATTATGTGTTATTATATAGCAGGTATGCTATTTAGTCAAGGAGACAGAAGAGAGTTGAAAATATTGGTAGAAATTCATAGTATGTTATCAGATAAAAACCGGCTGAGAATCTTGAAATTACTGGAACACAGGCCGATGTGTGTTTGTGAATTAACCTATGTGCTTGGCATAAGGCAGCCAAGCGTGTCCAGACATTTGCGAAAACTGAAAGAGGCTGGTTTAATCGCAAGCCATCAGGAGAAACAATGGCATGAGTATTTCATTAATCGACAGGGTAATGAATATAGCCGCATTGTTATGGGAAATCTCAGCGGCTGGTTAAATGATGACCCGGTGATTATTAAAGATTTTAAAAAAGCAGCAAAGGCAAACCGGGATGTTCTTTGCAATAATCAGCAGTAATCGTTGTATTTTTTTATTTCAATATATAGCTAAATGGCTATTAGTAATTATTTTTAATTATAGTAAAAGGAATAGAAATTAAAATGAAAAATCAAATAAAAATATTTATAATATTAGGTGGATTACTGCTTTTCTACTTTGTACCATTAGAAAGTTTTAGTTTTAGGAATCCATTATTTGAAGCCCTGGCTATGTTAAACATGTATGCCAGAGAGCATGTTATTTTTAGTCTAATCCCGGCTTTCTTGATTGCTGGTGCGATTTATCAATTTTTAGATCAGAATGCAGTTTTAAAGTATCTGGGTGCCAAAACCAATAAAGTGCTGGCTTATTTTGTAGCATCAATCTCAGGTTCTGTGCTAACAGTCTGTTCCTGTACAGTATTACCTTTATTTTCAGGTATCTATAAAAAAGGGGCAGGACTGGGACCGGCTATTGCCTTTCTCTATTCAGGTCCGGCTATTAATGTACTGGCTATTATTTTAACAGCCAGAGTCTTAGGCTGGCAACTAGGTTTGGCCAGGGCTATAGGTGCAGTTATCTTTAGTATAATTATTGGTCTATGTATGCATTTTATTTTCCTCTCTGAAGAGAAAGAAAGACAGTCCAATGGAGAACTACAGTTTGGCATCAGTAAAAGTGATCCCGATGGTAGGACTGGACTTCAGAACCTTCTCTATTTTCTCTCTATGATTGGCTTTATGGTTTTTGCCAACTGGGCTAAACCTCAGGCAGGAGACCAAAGCCTATGGGCTTTAATATTTCAATACAAATGGCATTTAGCCATTGCCTTTGTCTTACTGTTTATCTATATTCTGGTTAACTGGTTTCAACAACAGGAGATTACTCCCTGGTTGGAATCATCCTGGAGCTTTACCCAGCAGATATTACCCTTACTCTTTTTAGGCATCTTTTTTGCCGGTCTTCTCTTAGGTAGACCAGGGGAAGAAGGTTTTATTCCTTCCCGTTTTATTGCCACATTGGTAGGGGGTAATTCACTTTCTGCTAATTTCTTTGCCTCTATTGTCGGAGCTTTTATGTATTTTGCCACCCTGACAGAGATACCTATATTGCAGGGTTTAATTGGTTCAGGAATGGGACAGGGACCGGCGCTGGCTTTACTCTTGGCCGGACCGGCCTTAAGTTTGCCCAATATGCTGGTAATACGCAGTGTAGTAGGAACTAAGAAAACTTTAGTTTATATAACATTAGTCGTTATTATGGCTACCATAAGTGGTATGGTTTATGGAAATATAATAAATTAAATTCAAGGTTATAAAAGGAGAAAGATTATGAAGATTGAAATTTTAGGTATGGGATGTCCCAAATGCAAAAAGTTAACCCAAAATGTCCAACAGGCAACGAAAGAACTTGGAGTTGAAGCAGAAATTATCAAAATAGAAAATTTGGATAGGATAACTGAATACGGTGTTATAATGACCCCGGCCCTGGTTATTAACGGAGAAGTGATTAGTCCCGGTAAGGTTTTATCTGTAGAAGAGATTAAAAAAGCAATAAATTCATTAATATCATAGATTAATATCAATAAGAAAAGAGAAATAATTAATATATATGGAGGTTCACGCATGAGATTATTATCACAATATTTTCCAGAATTTGCCAATAAATTAGATGAAATTGATAATATGTATCAGGAAAAAAGAATGATTGATGAAAAAACTTATCAGTTTATTTGTTTAGCTTTATCTATTAAAAACCGTTCTGTTCCCTGTGTTAAAAAACACTTTAAAGGAGCGTTAGAAGCCGGGGCTACTTTAAAAGAGGTAAGTTATATTATGGCCTTAACTTTTAGAGAGAGTGCCGGAAGTGATGATTGCTGGGTGCATGATGTATTAAAGGATTATAAAGAAATAATGAAAAATAATATAAAATGCTGTGAAAAATAAAAAGTTAATGTATTTCCATTGTTATTTTTTTCAAGCTTAAAAAAATGGGCTAAATCTTTATTCTTTGCAAAATATTTAACATCGATAGGCATTAGGCATTCCCTTTTGAATATTGATTATGTTAAAATTAATACTGGTTTGAACTTCAGATAATAATATGAGGATATTGGAGGGTCAAGAGAAAGAAATGTCTAATGCTGTCTTAAGAAATTATTTTAGGATTACCTTTATTCTATTTTTCTTATTATATATTTGTTTTAGCCTAACTGTTGTCACTGCCAATTGCCAGGAAAATCAATCAGCTCAGGAACAGCCTGTTTATATTGCTAAGTTTTCTGAGCCAGGCTGTCATGATTGCGAAAAAGCCGCAAGATTATTAGAACAGATTGTTTTCCAATACCCCCAAATTGAAATTAAGGAATTTGATATTTCTACTCCTGAAGGAATTACGATTGCAGAGCAGCTGGGAGAATTTTATCAGGTGCCAGAATATGACCGGCTTTTAGTGCCGTTATTATATATTGGTGATAAATATTTTTTGAGAGAACAAATAAACTATGAAAATATTATTGATTATATCGAAGAAATAAAAGGAGAAGAATATCTTCCCCCCTGGGAAAGAGTGGAAGAAGACAAATCTTCAGTACAGGATCGTTTAATCGAGCGTTTTCAATCCTTTGGTGTAGGAGCTATTGCTATTAGCGGTTTAATTGATGGCATTAACCCCTGTGCTTTTGCAACTATCATATTTTTCATATCTTACCTGACACTGGTTAACCGGAAAGGAAAAGAATTGTTATGGGTTGGAGGAATGTTTACCCTGGCAGTTTTTGTCACTTACTTCTTGATCGGAACCGGGGCTCTGAAAATAGTTACCACTCTTTCTATTCTCCCTATGGTGAGAAAAATATTTATTTTTGCGATGGCAATCATTAGTGCAGTTCTGGCCTGTCTTAGTTTGTCTGATTATTTTAAATTTAAAAAAACAGGTAAAACATCTGAGGCAACCCTGCAGCTGCCTCCTCGCATTAAAAAAATGATTCATTCTACAATCAGGGAAAATGTTAAAACTCGCAATTTTATAATAATGGCTGTTGTTACCGGGTTTTTAGTTTCAATTTTAGAATTAGCCTGTACCGGACAGATATATTTACCGACACTTATTTTTATAAGCAACGTACCGGAATTAAGAGCAAACGCACTCCTATATCTGTTTTTATATAATCTCATGTTTGTTGTACCGCTAATAATAGTATTTTTATTTACATATTGGGGCACCAGTTCTCAACAATGGGCTGACTTAACTAAGAAGAATTTTGGAAAAATGAAGTTAATCATGACTTTCTTATTTTTTGGATTAGCTATTCTATTGTTGGTTACCGGATTAGTATTCTGATATAATAGGAGAATATTAATAAAACAATATCCCAAAAAATATAATATACTCTTATAAGTGAGATATGTTTGTATTCTATATAAATTATGGCATCATAAAACTTGATTAATCCCGCATAGTTGATTTACTACCTTTCTTAATATATTATTAAGAATATTCGGAATAATTTTTCAGGAAACTTAATAACCAAAATGGAGGCTACTTTGTCAAAAAAGAGTTTTATTATTTTTACTCTTATTTTTTTAATAGCCATATTTAATTTTTTGTCTTTTAATGTGAGCTCAACTTCTGTGTATGTCATTCCTGTAAGAGGTCAGATTGAGCCTGGCTGGCTGCTTTTTTTGGAACGTTCGCTGGAAGAGGCCAGAAAAGAGGCTGTTGATGCTGTTATTTTGGATATAGACACCCCGGGAGGTTTTGTTGATACAGCACAAAAAGCAAAAGTGCTTATGGATGAGTTTCCGGTACCGGTTTATGGTTATATTAATACCAATGCCCTTTCAGCCGGAGCATACCTGTCATTACTTACAGACAGTTTTTATATGAAACCTGGTTCTACTATTGGAGCTGCTGAACCTGCTATTCTGGGAGGGGGAGAAGTAGATGAAAAAATTCTTTCCTTCTGGGAAGCAGAAATGAGAAGTGCTGCTGAAAGGCAGGGCAAGGACCCGGCTATAGCGGCGGCAATGGTCCGCAAGGAGATGGTTATTGAAAGCCTGGTTGAAGAAGGAGAGTTGTTAACTCTGACTACAGCAGAAGCTGAAAATATTAATTTTAGCAATGGCACTGTTTCTTCCATTGATGAATTGCTGAGATTAAAGGGCTTATCTGCAGCAGAAGTAATTTATACTTCTGCTTCTTTTTGGGAAATACTAAGCGGATGGCTAATAAATCCTGTTGTGGCTACTTTTCTCTTGATGATGGGTTTCTTCTTTTTAATTGTGGAGATTCTTTCTGCCGGTTTTGGCATCGCCGGATTTTTGAGTTTACTTTCCTTTGGCCTTTATTTCGGAGGACACTTCTTTACCGGGATTAGTGGTTGGCCGGCAATTTTTCTATTTGTTTTTGGGATTATATTTATTCTGGTGGAAGCCTTTATGCCTGGCTTTGGAATATTTGGAATTGGCGGTCTGGCAGCCGTTGTTGTTGCCATTGTGCTGGCTGCCGCTTCCGCAACATTAGGAATATATATGCTTTTGATTTCCTTCTTCGTCGCCGGGTTTGCTGGGTACATCGCTTTTAGGTATTTTCAACGCAGAGGAACTCTGAAAAGATTTATACTCTCAGATTCCGCTACCAAAGAGGCGGGTTACAGTTCATCCGAAGACTACAGCCATTTATTGGGAAAAAAAGGTCAGGCGTCTACCTCCCTGCGTCCATCCGGTAAGGTGGAGATTGAAGGTAAAAAGTACGACATGGTCAGCGAAGGAGGCTATATATCCACTGGTGAATCAGTAGAGGTAATCAGAGTAGAAGGCTACAGAATAGTTGTTCGCAAGTTAAATAAAGAAAAATAAATTTTCGAAAGGAGAATTCATTTTGGAAAATTTAGGAAGCATTTTACCATTTTTAGTTACAGTGGTTATTATTATTATCGCTTTTTCCGTGGTATTCAGTTTTATTCCTTTAAGGTTATGGATTGCTGCTCTGGCTGCCGGAGTACGCGTGGGCCTGGTTACACTTATTGGAATGAGGCTAAGAAGGGTAATACCAGCAAAAGTTGTGGAGCCCTTAATTAAAGCAACAAAAGCAGGATTAGATCTCAATGTGAACAAATTGGAAGGGCATTACCTGGCAGGGGGAAATGTAGACAATGTCGTCAATGCCCTGATTGCTGCCCAGCGGGCTAATATCGAGTTGGGTTTTGAGAGGGCGGCTGCCATCGATCTGGCTGGCAGGGATGTCTTAAAGGCAGTTCAAATGAGTGTTAATCCCAAGGTCATTGAAACTCCGGTTGTGGCTGCGGTCGCCAGTGATGGAATTGAACTGAAAGCCAGAGCGCGGGTAACAGTTCGGGCAAACATTGAGCGACTGGTAGGAGGAGCAGGAGAGGAGACCATTATTGCCCGGGTGGGTGAAGGAATGGTTTCTACCATCGGTTCTGCTGAAAACCATAAGAAAGTACTGGAAAACCCCGATGACATATCACGTACCATTCTTGAGAAAGGCCTGGATTCCGGTACTGCTTTTGAAATTCTCTCCATCGACATTGCTGATGTAGATGTAGGTAAAAACATTGGCGCCCAGCTTCAGACAGACCAGGCTGAGGCCGATAAGCGTATTGCCCAGGCTAAAGCGGAGGAGAGAAGGGCTATGGCTATAGCCAGAGAGCAGGAGATGAAGGCGTCTGTCCAGGAAATGAGGGCTAAAGTAGTAGAAGCAGAAGCTGAAGTACCAAAAGCCTTATCTCAAGCACTGCGGGAAGGCAAACTGGGCGTAATGGATTACTACAGCATGCAAAATATTCAATCTGATACCCAGATGCGGGGAACAATCTCCAAAATGGGGAGTGATGCTGAAAAGACGGACAAACAAGATAAACAATGATACATTTATAAATTAGAAATAATAAACGATGAAAGGGAATATTTAATGGAATTTCTTATTATTTTATTTATTGTAGTGTCACTTATTTCATCGATTGTTAGAAATATAAAAAAGCACTCGAAAAAAGGGACTCCCTTTGATCCCTGGTCTTTTGATTCGGAGTCTTTAGATAAGGAAAATTACTTGCAGGAAAAAAGACAATCAAAAGAAAAAGAATATTTTGAAGAAGAAACCGAACCTGAAGTCAGTTTAGCTAAACAGCAAAAAATTCAACCAGAGGATGAACTAAAAAAACAGACAGAAGAAAGTGCTGATTTATATTATCAGGAAGAGACAGAAAGCCATATAAATCCAGCATACCAGGGTTCTACCAAGGAGGATGCCAAAACCAACACTGCCGGGTACGGGGAACTGGAAAAAGATTTAAAAACATTTTTAACAAGCAATAAACTTCCCCTGGGCATAGTTTTTTCCGAGATATTAGGCCCCCCCAGGGCATTAAAGCCCCATAGTTATAGAAAAAAATAAAAAAATTGATAATCTGGCAATACCAATTAATGAATATTGTAAAGACAGACCATAATGTATTGCCAGATTTTTTTATAAAAAGGTACAATTAAAAACAAAAGTTTTAATATGAAGTTTGTTTACTGAATCAATGTTTATTATAATTAGTTATGTTTTTTAAGAATCAAAACAAAATAAATAAGAAGGGCAAGAAAACGAGATGAGTGTGGAAGATGTAAAAATGTTTTTTAAAGAAAGACAAATAGCTTGTGAAGTCAGTGAACTTGAAAAAAGTACAGCAACAGTAGAGCTGGCAGCAAAGGCGCTAGGGGTAGAACCAGCCCTTATTGCCAAAACCCTATCCTTTAAATTAAAAGATAATAAGTGTATTTTGCTATTAACTAAAGGTGATGCCAGGATTGACAATAAAAAATATAAAGACTATTTTAAAGTCAAGGCAAAAATGTTAAAACCCGAAGAAGTTTTAGAGATTACCGGGCATGAAGTAGGCGGAGTATGCCCTTTTGGTCTTAAGAATTCCCTGGAAATCTATCTGGATAAGTCTTTACAGGAGTTTGAGTATATTTTTCCGGCAGCGGGTTCAGCAAACTCTTTTGTTAAAATGACTCCTGATGAGCTGCAAAAAATTACCGGCAGCCAGTGGGTAGATGTATGCAAGTAAGAAAAAATTATTTGTAATATTATAAAAGTAAGAAATCTTCTTCCAATAAAAGATGATAATTTTTTTAAAGAACAAATATTGTAATCTTTGACTTTGTCTTTGGAGAACTTTGTGGTTAAATAAAATGGTTTTACCATAAAAAGATTAAAATAAGCCAGGTGATAATATTTCACCTGAAGTCCAAAGTTAGAAATACTATTGCTTAAGAAAGATTATGGCTAAAGGTATAAATAAAAAATCGAAAGGAAAAGAGCAAAAAAGTTAAACCTCTTTTAGAGGTTCTGAAAACAACCCGCTATGCAGGTGCGATATTTACTTGTGTTATAATATAAATAAGTATGTTAAGCGTAAGGAAGGGAAAAAGAATAAAGTTGAATAACAAAATTGTTAAGCTAGAAAAAATAGATAGAGGCCGTTTATTAAGTCAAAAGATTTATAAAATTTTAAAATCACAGATTTTAGAAGGATATTTAGGACCAGGAACAAAATTAATAGGAGAAAAGCTGGCTGAGCAGATGGGAGTAAGCCGAACTCCAATAAGGGAAGCACTAAGGTGGTTAGCTG
>Ga0334900_1003029_pt1 | contig 13658 bp, 7 predicted proteins | sample GraSluR3_MG_2_FD_207231 | JGI IMG/M metagenome (GOLD analysis project Ga0334900, IMG submission 207231) | Sludge microbial communities from methane-producing bioreactor in Wageningen University, Netherlands - Granular Sludge_31_08-R3 | ecosystem: Engineered > Bioreactor > Anaerobic > Unclassified...
GGTTTTTTGGTGTTTATCTATTTTATATTAATTCTTCAAAGCTATTTCCAATTTTTCCAATCTTTGTTCTAGTTCATCAATTTTATTTTGTTGATCTAGATATTTTGTATACAATTCTTTGATTGCCTCGATGATTGGAGCGACAAGGTTTCCATATTTTACACTTTTGATACCTTTATCGTCTGCTTTAACCGCATCTGGAAATGTTTTTTCTACTTCTTGTGCTATAAGACCGATATCTTTTGTATCATCAGATTTCCAAGTAAAATAGTATCAGTTGATAGCCATGATTTTTTCTAAAGGACTTGATATTTGTTTGATATTTTTTTTGAGACTGATGTCTGATGAGTAGTAGAATGCTGTTGCTCCAATAGATCAATTAACTTGTAATTTATAAGATGGAGAAAGTGTTCAGATTCATACGTTTCAGTTAGTAGCCAATCTTAATTTAGAATTTGCATCAGTAAAAGAATTTCCATAAGCAAAAGTCAATCAATCTCATTGATTTAATCACATAATCCAATAATTACTAGCTGTTGAATTATTATTAAATGATATTGTTGCTTCTCAAACTGTAGAATTAGATGATTTTACAAGTATTCCATTAGTCCATCAACCATCTCAAGGATGATTGTGTTCTACATGAAGTTTTTGTAATGGATTTGTTGTACCGATTCATACATTTCATCAACTAAGCATTGTCATTATTGTTCCATTAGCTGCGTTTCTAAAATACATATTACTTGCTGTTCTAATATAAGTATGAGAATTTGCTGTAAAATGAAATCTTGGTTTTCAATCTACAGAATTTATCCATGTTGAAGTCGCATTAGATAACGCTCACACATCTGCTGCTGTTAGTGATATATTTGCTGATAATGCTTTACTATTTACTGTTCTTGTTGTTGGTACTGCTCACACATCTGCTGCTGTTAGTGATATATTTGCTGATAATGCTTTACTATTTACTGTTCTTGTTGTTGGTACTGCTCACACATCTGCTGCTGTTAGTGATATATTTGCTGATAATGCTTTACTATTTACTGTTCTTGTTGTTGGTACTGCTCACACATCTGCTGCTGTTAGTGATATATTTTCTGATAATGCTTTACTATTTACTGTTCTTGTTGTTGGTACTCTTCAGTTTATTGCTGTTTGGATAGCATCTGCCCTAACTAATGCTGTTTTTGAGCTTGCTAATGCTGTTTGTACACTATAACCATTATTCAATGCATTTCATGCTGTACCATTCCATGTTGGAACATAACCACTTGTCGAACTAGCTCTTTTCTTTACTTGCGCGTCATTTGTTACATTTCATAGTCATACATCTGCTTTTACTAATGTTACTGCTCAAACTTTTCAAGCTACGCTTGTTACTGGTGCTGATGTCAAATAACCCGCACTACTATGGTTACCCCACCCATAAGCTGTATTCCATTCTGTAGAATTTCATCAGTTTGCTGTAATTACTCAATTAACTTGCAATTTTGTTGATGGAGTTGTTGTACCGATTCAAACATTTCAATTTGATGCTATTGCAACACCCAATGTAGTTCATCTTGTTATATATCAAACATCACCATCTCTGTATATACGAAAACTTGTACCAGCTCAATTATAAAATCACAATCCATTCGCTGCTCCATCAGTTCAAATTTGCAAAGATCAAAGACTTGGGCTTGTTGTTCAGATTCAAATTCTTGTACCATTATCTACCATCGTACCATTTATCAATGTAGAACCATTTCGTCTTGGTACTCTGTTTGTTGTTGTCATAGATACTTGTGGATCTGTTTCTGTATAACCATTAAATGCCACAGAATTCAATGTTCTTGTTTTTAATTCATTACTTGCTCATTTCACTACAACTGTAGTTTCACTAGTTCATGCTGTCAAAGATGCAAAAATTTTATTCCAACCAGTTGTTGCACTACCAAGATTTCTATATGTAGTAGGTGCTGATCATATTAGTGCTCAATCTACATTTATATTTTCTACTGTTCTGTATACAAGATTATCTGTAGTTACTTTTCATTGTACCTCTAAGTCTGTAGAAACAACAACTTTTGTACCATTATCACTAATATTAGAATTTGTTACATCGCCTGCTGTATTAGCAAATTTTGTAATTGTGTTTACTGTTGGTGTTCAAGATTTTCATATTTTAGTAGCTGCTAAATTATATGCAGTTCTTACTGCGCTTGGTGTTGCAGCCAAAGTTGTCGATGTTGAGCTTGTACTAGAACTTAGTTGTACTACTCATTTTGCTGACGTTGTTCCGTTTGCTACGCTTATTAATCAATTTGATACTCATATATTTGACCCTATTCTTACAATTCATGTAACTGTTGTTGATGCTAATGGAACAGATGTCAAATAACCTGCACTACCATGATCACCCCACCCATAAGCTGTATTCCATTGATCAGAATTTCATCAGTTTGCTGTAATTACTCAATTAACCTGCAATTTTGTTGATGGAGTTGTTGTACCGATTCAAACGTTTCAATCTCTTATTACCATATTAGGATTATCATATGGTCATCCATAATAATAATAAGTAAAAGTATTATCTCATCATAACGCTCATGCTATCGTACCGATATTTGTTCAATCATTATTGTAAGCACTTACACCCATAGCCCAACCTGCTGTTGCTCAATATAAATTTAAACTACTTCATCCCAAAACAACCCTTCTATTTGATGCTCAACCGATTCTAACTATATCATCACTAAATGTCTTTGTTCCAGCTATTGTTTGTGTTCATCCTGTTCTTACTACTGATGAATCTACAGATAAGGTTCTATTTGCTGTTAAGTTTCATCATCATTGTATTCAATTATTTGTTGTTATTGTTCTATCTGCTCTTACTGCATGATTTGTTGCTGTTGCTTGTGTGCTTAATACTACTGCATTACTAAATGTCTTTGTTCCAGCTATTGTTTGTGCTGTTGTTCTATTTACATAATTTCAACTCTGACTCATCCATACTGGATCTGTTTCTCAGTTGAATGCTACATCATTCAATGTTCTTTTTCATATATTACCATTTGTATCTATCATCAAAGATACTTTTGAACCATCTGCTGTATTTGTAAGATTTTCCAACTTTACTGTTCAGTTTACATGAAATTTTGCAGTTGGAGTTGTTGTACCTATACCTACATTTCATATGTTTGCATTGTGAATATTATTAGAACTTCCTAGAGATCTTACAAAAAGTCCACTACCTATGTCTGTGATATCTACACAAGCACTACCATCTTCATTACAATATCTATATGCTTGTACTTTGTTTCCTACTCCACCTACTTGGAGATTTCCACTAAAGTGTCAGCTTCATGCTACTGTTAGTCCATAACCTGTTCTTGGTGTGTTTGTATTGATAGCTACTCAACCAGCTGCACGGATAAGGAATTGATTTGGTGCAGTAGATTGAAATGCTGGTAATCATTGACTATCTGACCAAACAAAAGTTCAATGATGATTTAAATTTACAACAGCATAATTACCTGCTGCAAAACTATAGTTTGCATTTATTATATTACTTTTTCAACCAGGAATAACTGAATCTAATCAATTAATTTTGTTTTGATTTCAACCTACAATATTATTATCTCCTGTAGATTGATTAAATTGTCATCACAAAATAGAAGATCTTTGACCGCTTAATTTGTTTGTTGCTGTGTCTCCAATAGAAGTAGATCATTTAATTTGCAAAGGAGTACTGCTTGATCAATCCAATGTAATGATAGCTGCACCATCTTTACCATCTGCAGTCAAATTAATCTGTTTGATAGTCATCACAGAATTGTCAATTGTAGACTGTATTTCCAATTGTGCATACAACATCCCAGCCAATCCTGCTCCCAGAATTACTGCGATTGTAAATTTTAGAAATTTTGTTTTTGTGTTCATAGGTAGGTATAAAAACGTAAAAGCATTAATTTGGTATTGTATGTTTTGATATGTCATTTCCGCCTTGTCGGTTGGGGCGGAAATCCAAGTTGATTAGCTAGATTCCCGCCGCAATCCCTGCTCCAACTGTCAACGCTGGGATGACAAAGCGGGAATGACAGATAAGTAATAACATTACAACAACATATACCATTAACAAACAAATTATAGTCTGATTATATTTTTGAGCAAAAAAATCTCTATAATTTGTTTATTTTGAGTTGACATTTTTGATTAAATAAATAAAAATTGTTTTGGGAGCTGTTGTTCATTAAAATTAGTACAAACAAAATAAAACCAAATATTATGAAACGTATATTATTTTTCTTATCTTTGTGGGTAATTATGATTCAAGGAATCTACGCTACCCATATTGTCAAAGCACCAGGAAGTACAACTGATATATTTAGCGAACTTCCTATTAATGATTTTTTAAACCCAGATACATTGTTTATTGAAGGAGGTACTGGAGATATTATACTCCAAGCAGGTGCAGTAAATAATTCTACTTATGATTGGGATTTCGGAACTGGTAGTATACCAACCTTTACAATTACTTTTACCTATGCAAATGCTACTCAGACCCTGCCAGATGGATCTAAAGGTAGAGTTGTTAGCTGTGCAAGAATAGACGTAGGTGTACAATACATAATGGTTGTTTATCGTGCCCTCCCACTCAAACCAACCACTCCATCTGGTTCTACCAGTGTGTGTGCTGGTACAAGTGAGGATTACAGTTCTACATCGATCAATGCTACGAGTTATCAGTGGTATTTAGATCCTGTAGAAGCTGGAACTATAACTGATGGTACAACAAGCTCTCCAACAATTACTTGGAGTAGTTCTTGGACTGGTGATGCCACTCTTACATCAAAAGGTGTAAAAGGAGCTACCTATAGTCCAGCTTCTGATCCTTTGACTATTACTGTACATGCTGTTCCTAGCAAACCTCTCATCTCTGGTGATGGGTTTGTAGAGAACGGAAGTAGTTCTGTTTACACTGGTACTTCCAATGATGCATCAGGTTGGACTTGGTTTTTGGGCCCTGATGGACTTGCTAATTCTACTCCAAGTGCAAATCAAACTACATTATCTTTTAATCAAACTGGTAACCTGACTCTTACCGCACAAGCCACAAATATGTGTGGCAATAGTGAAATTAGTGATGGTTTTACCGTGAAGATTGTGGATATTAGTGGAATGGAAGCTCAGATTAGTCTGTTAGAAAATCAGGTTGCTGATTTAACCGCTGCTAATGCTACGCTTACTTCTAGTAATGAAGCGTTGCAGGTTCAAGTTGATGATTTAACTGCTGCTAATGCTACGCTTACTTCTAGTAATGAAGCGTTGCAGGTTCAGGTTGATGATTTAACCGCTGCTAATGCTACGCTTACTTCTAGTAATGAAGCGTTGCAGGTTCAGGTTGATGATCTAACCACTACTAATGCTACGCTTACTTCTAGTAACGAGGCGTTGCAAGTTCAGGTTGATGACTTAACCGCTACTAATGTTACGCTTACTTCTAGTAACGAGGCGTTGCAAGTTCAGGTTGATGATCTAACCGCTACTAATGCTACGCTTACTTCTAGTAATGAAGCGTTGCAGGTTCAGGTTGATGATTTAACTGCTGCTAATGCGACCCTTACTTCTAGTAATGAGGCGTTGCAGGTTCAGGTTGATGATTTAACTGCTGCTAATGCTACGCTTACTTCTAGTAATGAAGCGTTGCAGGTTCAGGTTGATGATTTAACCGCTGCTAATGCTACGCTTACTTCTAGTAATGAGGCGTTGCAAGTTCAAGTTGATGATTTAACCGCTGCTAATGCGACGCTTACTTCTAGTAATGAAGCGTTGCAGGTTCAAGTTGATGATCTAACCGCTGCTAATGCTACGCTTACTTCTAGTAATGAGGCGTTGCAGGTTCAAGTTGATGATTTAACCGCTGCTAATGCGACGCTTACTTCTAGTAACGAGGCGTTGCAGGTTCAAGTTGATGATCTAACCGCTGCTAATGCTACGCTTACTTCTAGTAATGAGGCGTTGCAGGTTCAGGTTGATGATTTAACTGCTGCTAATGCTACTCTTACTTCTAGTAACGAAGCCTTGCAAGTTCAAGTTGATGATCTGACTGGTCAAGTTGCTATACTTACTTCTAATAATGAATCATTGCAAGTTCAGGTTGATGATCTGACTGCTGCTAATGCTACGCTTACTGTTAGTAATGAAGATTTGCAAGTTCAGGTTGATGATTTAACTGCTGCTAATGCTACTCTTACTTCTAGTAACGAAGCCTTGCAAGTTCAGGTTGATGATCTGACTGGTCAAGTTGCTATACTTACTTCTAATAATGAAGCATTGCAAGTTCAGGTTGATGATCTGACTGCTGCTAATACACTATTGCAGATTCAGATTGGCGATCTTGAACAAGAAGTTGCAGAACTTCAAGCTATTATTGATGGAGGCATGCAAGACTTGCTTGATCAAATAGAGCAACTTGAATATGTAAAAAATCGTCAGGAGTTACCGGACGATTTTTTGTTTTAATTAACCTTAAAAACCTTTTTTGGAATGTTTTCAAAGCCTCCAGCAGAGACACAAGCACCACATAATATTTGACACTTATCAATATCTCCTTGCTTACAACCATCCATCAGAGGAAATGGTATAAGTGGTACATCCGCAAGAGCATTTTGTTCTTTTTGACGAGTAAAATACTCGTCAGGAGTAAATACTTGAAACCCCTTAGGAAGATCATTTTCCTTTGGAAAGCAGAATCCTCGCATTCTTTCTTGTCTAACAATTTTTTTTTCCATTGTTTAGCTTTTTTTGATGTTCCAAAAACACAATTGTATTATATACATCCAAAAACTTATGTCAACTCATTTTATACATGTTTTTTGAGCATATTGATGATAGAATATACTTCGTAGAAATAAGCAAATCCGTTGATTTTATTAGTCAGATTTATTTTTTGTAAATATTCTTTAATTTTTTCACACTCTTTTTCTGTAATTGTTTTGATAAAATTTGATTTTTTGATATAGAGATTTTGATGCATATGGTTTTGATAAAGATCAATTACTTGATATATTTTGGTAAGTTCTTTTTTCAGTTCTTGGTGAAATCTAGAAAAATCTACTTCTTTTTTGCCATTATGATTATCCATATCAAATTCTTGATACATTTTTACCATATTTTTGAGTTTTTTGTATACCTTGGGATAATTTTCCAACATTCTTTGGATAAATCATGATCTTTTTTGGGGTGCTACGTTTTTCTTGAGTTCTTTGATATAATTTCTTACAAAAGAAAGAATTCATTTTGGGGTGATATCTTTTTGATGAATATAAAGAATTTGAATAATAGTATTGAGCCTAAGCGCATCTTTGTGTTTATAATCAGGATTCATCATATGAGAAAATGATTTACGAGAAACTTCATCTATAAAATTTATCACGTATCTTTTTGCAACATCCAACATATTTAAAACGGCTACATTTGTATTATCTATAATAATATTGTGAATATAAGGATCACAAACATCTATATTTGTTACACCATTTCACTTTTGTTCTGGAAATAATTCTACTGGCATTGTTTTGTAAATATACGTAATTCTTACGTTTCATTGGGTAATTAATTTGTTTAATATAGGAGAAGACAAAGCAACATTTTGATTTTTTTCGATTATTTGGTTTGATATTGATTGATTTTCTATTGTTTTGAAACAAATATTGCTTACTCATGGTTGCGATTTTAGATATCTATACAATTCCAAAAGCTCTTTTTTTGATTTTCAGTTCCAATTCAATGCTATATCAAAATCACTTGGAGTTCATTTGTATCATGGCAACAACAAAAACAATGCTGTACTACTAATATAAGCATAATCATAATCTTGAAGTAACTTTGCATGATCTGCAATAATTTTTTTGAGATTTTTCATAATAATAAAAAAATAGAAACGAATTAGATTATAATCATGTTTTTTTGTTTGTCAAAATTTGGAAAATTAGAATTAACGCTTGAAATACTGACAAATATTTGTACTATAAGCGGGATTTATTTTGTATATTTTTTTCTGTATGCCAAAAAAGAATACTTCTGAAGAAGTAAAAAAAACCAAAACAACAGCTTCAAAAGCCAAAAAAACCAAAAATTCCGAAAGTGAGGCTGCAAAAGTTTTGAAAATAGACGAACTCTGATGATGAGGTTTTTTGTCGTGACTTTGATTTTCTCAAAAAACAATACAGAAAAAAGAAGACGATTATGAAGATGATACAATTGTTATTACTCCTAGTAAAACAAAAGAAACAATCAAAGAAGAAACAAAAATAGTCAAAAAAAGAGATGATTTTGTTTCTTGAGTATTTTCTGGAAAGATAGATCCAAACGCACCTCGTAAAGAGAAAAAAACTATAGTTGTTGAACAAACAAAAATAGAAGATAAATCTACTCGTAAAGAACCAGATTTAGCTTTTTTTGATGGAGTTAAAAGATATGAAGCGCCAAAAAAACCTGGACAAACTCAATGACAAAAACCATGACAACCATATCAATGACAAAGACCAGGATACCAATGACAAAGACCAGGTGGAAGACCATGATATCAATGACAAAGAAGATGAGCACCTCAACAAAACCAAAGACCTGCTGCTACACCTACTCCAGCAAAAAAAGTAGAAAAAATAGCAACCACTTCTGAGAATCTTGTAAAAAAACTAGAAATTATAATAGAAGATAAAATAACTGTAAAAGAATTTTCTGAGAAAATGTGAGTACCATTGCCAGAAGTTATGAAAACATTAATGAAAAATAAAATTATGACTTCTATTACTGCATCTTTGGATTTTGATACAGCTTCTTTGATTGCAGAAGAATTATGAGTATCTGTAAAAAAGAAAGAACATCAACTAAATTTGGAATCATTTTTGAGTTGAGATTTACAATCAATACTTGCACTAGATAAAGACGCTGAACACAAAGAATCTCGTCCTCCTATTGTAACTGTGATGGGACACGTAGATCATGGAAAAACATCATTACTTGATTATTTGAGAAAGACTATAGTTGCCGAATGAGAAGCATGATGAATAACACAATCAATATGAGCATCAGTAGTAGAACATGATGGAAAACAGATTTGTTTTATTGATACTCCATGACACGAGTTGTTTACTAGTCTAAGAGCTAGAGGTGCAAAATTGACAAATATTGCTGTAATTGTAGTAGCTGCAGATGATAGTGTTATGCCACAAACAATTGAATCAATTGGACATGCAAAAGCTGCTGGAGTACCTATTATTGTTGCTATTACCAAAATTGATAAGCCATGAAAAAACATAGATCAAATCAAACAAGACCTTGCAAAACATGAAGTTATCCCAGAAGATCGAGGTGGAGATGTACCAGTAATATGAATATCTTCTATGACATGACAATGAATTCCAGAACTTTTGGAAAATATTTTGCTTCAAACAGAAATGCTTGATCTCAAGTTTAATCCAGAAAGGGCTGCTGCTTGAGTTGTTTTGGATGCACATAAAGATCCGAAACAGTGAGTTGTTTCTACTATAATTGTAATGACAGGAACACTCAAAATTGGAGATATTATTGTTGCCTACGACACATATGGTAAAGTGAGAAGAATGCAAGATTGGAAAGGGAAAAGTATACAAAAAGCTATTGGTGGTGAGCCTGTACAAATATTGGGTATAACTCATTTACCAGAACCTGGACGTATTATTGAAGTGGTTTCTAGTGAAAAAGAAGCCCAACAAAGAATATCAGCTGTTACAGAATATGAAAAAAAAGAGGCTTGAGAATCTGCTATACAACAATTTTTAACTGGATTACAATCTGGTGGAAAAGAAGCAGCAGAACTTAGATTGATATTAAAATCTGATGGTAGTAGTAGTTTGGAAGCGCTAAAACAAGCTGTAGACTGAGTACCTTTACCAAAAAATGTTAATGTAAAAGTAATTCATACAGATGTTTGACATTTCAACGATTCTGATATCTCTTTGGCACAAGCATCAAAAGCATTATTGATTGGTTTCAATATTTCACTAAATTCAATTCTCAAGAAAAAAGCTGAAAATCTCAAAATAGAAATGAAAAGTTTTGATATTATATATGAATTGACTGACTACCTAGATAAACTATTGCAAGGTATGATCGAATACGAAAAAGAAGAAGTTGTTGTCGGTAAACTTGAAGTTTTGGGAATTTTCTATAGTAAATTTAAAGATATGACTATTTGAGGAAAAGTAATTGAAGGTAAAGCAAAAAATAAATTAAAATTTAGAATATTGAGAGGTGAAGAAATTATTTCCAATTGAGAAATCGTATCTCTTCACAAAAATAAAGATCAAGTAAAAGAAATGAACGAATGAGAAGAATGTGGAATAAAAGTACTTACAGGAAAAAGAATTGAAATCTGAGATATATTAGAGTTTTTGGAGATGCAAGAAATTAGAGATTAGTTTCGAATTCATTGCGAATAAAATGAAGCAATCCATCTAATAAGCAGATTTTTATTTAATCAATTTGGATTGCCATGCTTTCGCTTGCAATGACTGACTACTCAATTTAAAATAATAAATATACAAATGAAATTAATCGTGTGATTGGGTAATCCATGAAAAGAATACGAAAAAACAAGACACAATATCTGATTTGTGATGCTTGATAAATTTGTAGAGACAAATAAATTGGGTATATTTTTGTTTGATAAAAAATATTGATTAGAAAAATGTGTTAGTGAAATCCAGTGAGAAAAAGTTATTTTTTGTAAACCACAAACTTATATGAATCGTAGTTGAGATGCTGTTGCTCCCCTAGCTAATTTTTATAAAATTGAATCAAAAAATATTCTGATTTTACATGACGAAATTGATTTTGTTACATGAAGGATTGGATTTAAATTTGGTGGAAGTCCTGCTGGTCATAATTGATTAAAAAGTTTGATAGCAAGACTTGGTACTCCTGATTTCGCGAGAATTAGAATTTGAGTTGATAGACCTATTGATAGTAAATTTGTATCTGATTGGGTACTGAGTAGTTTCAAACCAGAAGAGAAAAAATTATTGGAAGAAAAGTATGATGAAGTAGAAAAATTAATTTGGGAATTTTTGAAAGGGTAAGAGATTTAGATTCCCTACCCAAATTCTTTAAGCGGGAATGACTAACAGGTATTTAATTTTTTAAACAGTTTTATGTCATTTCCGCTTTGCCAGTTGCGGCGGAAATCTATTCTATAATATTATCAAACAAATCTTCTCGTTGAGGATTTGTTTTTTCTATAAGACGAACTTTCCATTCTCTGTTCCAATGTTTTATTTGTTTCTCTCTAATTATTGCTTGTTCTATACTGTTTATTATTTCATAATATACTAAATATTTTATTTCATATTTTTTAGTAAATCATTCATTAAATCAACTTTTATGTTCAAAAGATCTTCTTACAAGATTATTTGTAACTCATACATATAATGTTCATTTTTTCCTATTTGTAAGAATATAAACATAATAAGTATTCATACGTTATGTAAAATGTAAAATCTAGATTCCCGCCCCAAATTCTTTAAGCGGGAATGACTAATAGATATCCAAATTTTTTAAGCCGCAATGACTTAGTCCTAAAATAAGCTAGTCTGTGTGATTTTTGGTTTATCAGAAATATCGTTGATTTTGATAGTTGCAAGAATAGGAAATTGTTTTGTTAAGATTTCTCGCCCTTCGTAAATAGTGATTCAGAGTTCTTGAGCTTTTTCTCTTTTGGAACCAGCTTTTTCTCCTATCAACATAAGTTGTGTAGATTTGGTTGGATTGTCATGAAAAATATATCCTTCTTTTTCTAAAGTCGAAACAATCAAATCTCTAGATACAGGAAATGTACCTGTAACAGAGAAAGATTCTTTTTTTTCTGTATATAAATCATAACCATTTGTATCAACTCTAAATTTCATACCAATATCTCTAAAATTCATCAACATTTCTTGATTTTGTGTATCCGAAAAATAATCAACCAAAGCATCAAGAGTTTTTCCACCAATTCCATACACCGTAATCAAAAAATCACGATCAGTAAGAATATGTAAGATATCTTCCAAACAAACTGGTTGTTGAGAAACCATTGCTTGTACTATATCTTGAGCCATTTTTTTACCAACATGAGGAATTCCTAGCCCATTGATTAGTCTTCGTAATGGTTGTTGTTTAGATTCCTCTATTTCTTTGACTATTTCTGAAACTTTTTTATCTCCGATTCCTGGGAATTTGCGGAGTAAAATTTGGGTAGATTGTTCTGGAATACGGTAAATATCTGCAATATTTTGTACAATTTTTTGATCTACCAAGATATCTACTATACTATCTCAAATTCCTTGAATATCCATACAGTTCTTACTTACAAAATGGAGAATCTGTTCTTTAAGTTTTGCTGGACATTGAGGATTGGTGCAATAATAATGCATATCAACGTTATTTACTTTTCCTTCGCAAGAAGGACAGACTTTTGGCATCATTATTGGCTGAATATCTTGCCTGCGTTCTGTAATTACTCATACGATATAAGGAATAACTTCTCCACTTCTTTGTATCCATACATAATCTCCGATATGCAAATCTTTGGCTTGGATAAAATCAAAATTATGTAAACTGACTCTCTTGATAGTTACACCACTAAGTTCGATAGGCTCGAGATTGGCTACAGGAGTAATTATTCATGTTCTTCCTACTTGAAAATCTACTGATAAAATTTGTGTAGATGCCAGTTGTGCAGGGAATTTATAAGCAACAGCCCAGCGTGGATGATGATCAGTTGATCAGAGGATATCACGAGCATTAGCATAATTTATCTCAGATTCTGTTTCTTCATCAACTTTTATTACAAGTCAATCAAAATCTATATCTGGAAAATTTTTCTCTAACCATTTTCTTGATTCTGTATTTTCACAAAATTCTACCACTTCATCTATAGTACCAAACGTTCTTGGAACAAAAATTTTATTATCATTTCATATTTCAAATCCATATTTTTTAATATATTCTATTTGATTAATTTCTATATCAACCCACTTTTTATATTGATCAGGATCTTTTGATTTTTCTGATATTTTTACTTCATAAATATAACATTTTAAATTCCTCTGAGCTGTTATTTTAGAATCTAATTGCTTTATGCTTCAAGCAGCAACATTTCTTGTATTTGCAAATGGTGCAAAACCATCTTCTTCCCTTTCTTGATTAATTCTTATAAATTCAGATTTTGGTAAAATAACTTCTCATCTAAAATATATTCTTCACGGAAAATCAATATTTATATTTTTAAGATTTTTAATTGTTTTTATATTTTCTGTTACATCTTCTCAAATTTTTCCATCTCATCTAGTTATTGCCTGAATTAATTTTCATTTCTCGTAAACTAATTCAATACTTACTCAATCATATTTTGGTTCTATATGATAATATATACGTTTAGCATATCATGCTTTATCTAAAATTTTTAATATTCTTTCATTTCGATCTTTTAAATCTTTAGCATTATAAGTATTTTGTAAAGAAAGCATTGGGTATTCATGTTTTGCTTGTTCAAAACCGTCACTCACCTGCCCTACAAGACTTTGGGTAGGACTATTTGATGATATTATTTCTGGGTGTAATTCTTCTATCTTTTTGAGATATGCAAAAAG
>Ga0334900_1003032_pt1 | contig 13648 bp, 7 predicted proteins | sample GraSluR3_MG_2_FD_207231 | JGI IMG/M metagenome (GOLD analysis project Ga0334900, IMG submission 207231) | Sludge microbial communities from methane-producing bioreactor in Wageningen University, Netherlands - Granular Sludge_31_08-R3 | ecosystem: Engineered > Bioreactor > Anaerobic > Unclassified...
AACAGCATCGCGATACAACCTACCCGCTGGTGATTGAAAAGAATGGAATCCGACTCGCCTTGCTAAACTACACCTATGGCACCAACGGAATTCCTGTGCCCAAGCCCACGGTTGTTAACCTTATAGATACCGCCCTAATACGTGCCGATTACAACAGAGCCACAGAGCTAGGTGTTGATGATGTAATTGCTTTTATGCACTGGGGCAACGAGTACGAGCGGAGTCCAAATTTAACGCAGCTAAAGCTTACCCGTTTTATGCACGACCTAGGCATAAGGATTGTAATTGGATCACATCCACACGTAATTCAGCGAATGGAGGCATCGTTCGATACCGACTCAACCGAGGGCCGAGTAGCTGTTTTCTCGCTGGGCAACTTTGTATCGAATCAGCGCCCTCGCTATCGTAATGGGGGAGCAGTGGCCGCAATTCAAATTGAGAAGGTGAACGGGAAAACTCGCATAGCCAACGTGGCACACGCCTTAGTGTGGGTTCATACTCCTGTTGTAAGTGGTAAGAGAAAGTACCGGGTGCTTCCGGTTGCCGAGTTCGAAAACAGGGTGAACTACTTTAGTCAGAACGACCAAGTCCTGTTCAATCAGTTTGTTACCGATTCCCGGCAGCTGCTCGATGTGCAGAATTACAACTTCCCCGAGATTGGTATGCGCAACAATCGCTGGGTAGTTCCGTGGATAGCTCATGATGAGCTTATCCCCGCACGCATCGTCCCATTGAAGTTTAAGCATAGGGGTGTCGAGGTTCCCCCATTTATACTTAGATAAGTATCTGTAAACATTTCTTAATTCTAAATCAGGTTATTACCTTTAGTGCGAATTGTATGAGCTGCTACAAGTAATGAAAAATCAGTTCGAATCGAAGGCTCTTGAGGCCAACCTTCAGCAAACCAGCGATGTCAACATTGTAATCCCCCGTGAGCACGCATGGCTTGTCTCCCTTTCCCATGAGCAGTTTGGCCTAAACCAGCGAGTGTCGGAGTTTATACGCGAGCTAAACCACCCATACCACAACCTCGATTATCTTTGCAATAATCTGAAAAAGGTTGCCATCTCCGATTTTTGGTTCTACTCACAGCAGTCAGATCACACTAGGGCATTCAATGTTTTTCTTGCTATTTTCGATGATTTAACTCAGGAAGCAACCAGCAGCAACAATATTGATATTCTCCTGCAGAGCCTAGCCTCGTATCTCGAACTACTGCTAAAGGAGCATCCGGAGCTTATAGATATTCAGGCAAAAGGTATCGCTATTCTTAAGAATGCTTACGCCTTACATAAAGATCACGTAATAGCCAATGCCAATAGCCTGCGCAAACGACTGGCAGCACAAGGGAATCATAGCTCTTTAGGCGACGAGGTTTTTAATCTGTTCCGAACCATTGCCATCGATACCATAAGCCAGTGGCAAAATGCTTCGGATTTCGATAAGTGGGCTATGGATGATCTTCGCTTCTTCCCCGACGACAACATATTGGTGGTGAAAAGGGTGGGCGCAAAGTTTTACTCGCAGCTTAAGCGTCAGGTTACCCAAGCTAAAAGTTGGGATGAGCTTGTCGATAAGGTGGCGCTCTTTTCGGATATTGCCGACTACCATCGTCAGCTTATCACTCAATTCGATAGCCCCATAAGCCAGTTCCATTACATAATCTACCTGCTAAGGATGCCCACCATGGAGCATCAAAAGGAGTACCTGATTTGGGATATGAATAGATTGCTCACGGGCATACTTAACGATGTGCCAAACCATGAAATTGGCGATTTTGTGAATGGAATCTTCAGGGTTTTCGAGTCCCTACTTCAGGATCATCGATCCGTAGTGCTCGACTGTATTGCCACCATGGGCAAAGAGTTTGCGCTGTTCTTTAGTAAGCCTTTATTAACGCAGTTCGAAGGGCACGTAATGCGGATTGGCTATACGCCCCCGGGCAAAACGTATATGAGCTCCGACTGGCAGCTCCGAGTCGATCCCAATCACCTGAAAAGCATAAGGGTTTGGCTAGGTCTTATTGAAGTAGCGCCCCAGCGATTCGAGAAGTTGCTCTCGGCGCTTATTGTTAACCTTAAGTTGGGCGGGGTGCTTATTTTCGACACCGATCTTTTTCAACGTAATGTGTCAAATCTGCTTAATGCAGATATAGAGGCAATTTACAAGCCTGTGAAGGAGCTGTGTAGGCTTTTTCCCGTCTTTTTTAAGGAGATAGGAGCCGAGGGGGAACTACGCGATGTGAGCACTCAGCTCGACACCCTTTCCAATAGGCAGGATAAGCTTATGCATTTTTTGCGCAAGCAAATTCATGTTGATGGTAATAGCACTCACCTAAATTTTCTTGTGAAAACACTGGCTTTTTGGGCAAACAACGACTTTACTCAGGTTGAACCCATTTTGCCCCCCGACCTTAAGGATGTTGTAAAGAAAGCGGCTTCGTGGAATACGCCCATGCATAAACTTGTGCTTAAGGTTTCGAAAGCGATTGGTGCCCCTCCCGAAGCACTTCTAGACCTTTCAATGCAAGAACTAGACTCTACTCTCAATCAGATAGAAGATATTGAAAGCCTGCACAAAACCAAGCTAAAGCATTTTATTAAGGTTGCCTATCTGCTTAAAGAGAAGTATTTTGCAGATGCAATAGATGTGGTTCAGGAGATGAGGCTATGTAGCTGCCTCGATAACGAAAGGATAGACTTGTTTATAGCCGCCGAAAAGCAGGGTGACCGCGTGGCCATGCTAAGCATCATTTTCGAGTGTATGGCCAACCTTAACAAGGTGGTTACAAGTAGAACAAAAACCGAGGGGTGGGAGTCGATATACTACAAAAGGCATGTTGCCTTTGGCATTCCATCGATGTATGGCCAGTACCATGAGCCCAAGTTCGAGGCGTTGGGCCATATTTTTAAGCTCGAGAAGGCCGCATCAAAAATAGTACGGCAAGTTGTTGAACAGGTTAACCTGTCATATATTACGGCTAGCAGCCTAAGGGATATTGTTGAGGTGTTGGAACTTTTTCACCAGGGTCTTATGCTCGATGGCATTTCCAGCCCCAGCTTCGACTCCAACCTTAGCATGCTGCGCTACAGTCTCAGCTCGTATAGTTTTTCGTTAAATCAGTACATTAACATTTTTCAGTTCATTGGCGATAGCGTAAAGGAGATAATTAGGAGCGCTTTTTATGCACGTTTCGATGGAATACTTAAGGTGATAATACCGCAGTACCTGAGCGATGAGGAGAAGGACAACCTGCAGATAAGTATCCATAAGCGCTCCGAATCGTTTTACCGCGATATGCTTTCGGGATCGTTCCTTTTGCAGGATTTAGATTCGTTTGTGGCGGCAGTGCTTACGAGCCTAAATAGTATGGGGCAGCTCTATTCCGATCAGAATCTAAAGAACATTATGGATATTGATGTTAAGCTGCTGATAACATCATTCCAGGAGAAGGGCGATAAGGCCGATAACCGGGTGTTCCTCGGATCGAAAGGTTTCTTCCTTAAATCATTATACAATAGTAGTTTTCCTGTGCCACCCGGCTTTATTCTTACCACTGAATTTTTTCGCCGATACGATACCATCAAATCCTATAATCCGATAAAGCAGGATTACCAAAGTACGGTAACCAAATATTTGGCACAGGTAGAGCAGCTAACGCAAAAAAGGTTTGGCGATCCTCAAAATCCATTGCTTTTATCGGTGCGCTCCGGAGCAGCCATATCGATGCCGGGGGCTATGAATACATTCCTGAACGTAGGTATGAACGATGATATTGCAAGAGCCCTTAGCCAAGCCAAGAATATGGCTTGGACCGCGTGGGATTGCTACCGCCGTTTTTTGCAAACCTGGGGACAAGCCTATGGGATTGAGCGAACAGCCTTCGATGAGATAATGCATAGGCATCAAGGCGAAAAGGAAACCACGGTGAAAGAGCAGTTCGATGCTCATCAGATGGAGCAGATAGCCCTAGAGTGTAAGGAACTCCTGGGTATTAGAGGGGTGCCGTTTTTTAACGATCCCAAGGAGCAGCTTTTTGCTGCCATCGAGAGCGTGCTCGATAGCTGGGATGGGCCAAGGGCCCAGCTCTACCGAAAGCATCTGCAAATTGCCGACGAGTGGGGCACTGCTGTTATTATTCAGAGCATGGTATTTGGTAACTTACATCGCACATCGGGTACTGGAGTTGTTTTTACCAACGACCTTTCGGTGGACAATCCCGGGGTTACCCTTAATGGCGAGTACTCCCTGCTTAGTCAAGGCGAGGATGTGGTAGGTGGAGTGACCAATGTGCTGCCCATATCGGAGCATCAGGAGCGGGACAGGAAGTGGGATAAGCATAAGTCGCTACAGGCCAAGTTGCCTCGCACCTACCAGCGCTTGTTCCATTTGGCCGATCAGCTGGTGAATAAGATGCAGCTGGGGCATCAGGAGATAGAGTTCACTTTCGAGTCGGATAACCCTTACGACTTGTACATCTTGCAAACTCGCGATCAGCAAATTTATACCCCAGAGGCAACAATCCATTACCAGTCGCCACCGCCCAAGTCTAAGCTGCTTGGCAAGGGCATTCCCATCGGAGCGTCAATTCTAAACGGGGTGCTTGTGTTCGATATGGATGATTTGAATAGGCAAAAGGAGCTGAACCCCGATGGACACTTTGTGTATGCAAGCGCCGATACTACCCCCGACGACCTGCCCATTATTTTCCAATGCCACGGGTTGGTTACCTCGCGTGGTGGTGCAACATCGCACGCCGCTGTAACCGCTGGCCGATTAGGTAAAATTTGCGTGGTGAACTGCACCGATCTATTCATGCTGCACGACGAGGGCAGATGCCAGTTTGGCAAGGTCAACCTTGGCCCCGGCGATGCCATATCGTTGGATGCACACACAGGTAGCGTTTACTTAGGCCACTTCCCGCTTCAGCAACCCTAAAAATCCTCAAAATAGATGTTGCTTAATACATACTTTTTTAGGCAAACATACATTCCATATAGCTAATTTTGTGGCTCAAATCAAAAGCAATGAATAGAGTTAGGGTTGGAATAAATGGTTTTGGCCGGATTGGTAAAATGTTTTTCAGGATGCTGGTTCATCACCCTGAAATTGAGCTGGTGGGAATTAACGATTTGATGGACGATGAGATGCTGATATACCTTCTGAAATACGATACTGTTCACGGTAGGTTTAATAGGGAGGTTAGGGTTGAGGACGGTAAGCTGCATATCAATGGGTCGAAAGTTAATATTGGCCATTACGAGAGCCCCTCTAACATCCCTTGGCGTGAATGGGGAGCCGATGTAGTGGTAGATTCGTCGGGAATATTCACAACCCGCGAGAGCTTGCATCAACATATAAATTCCGGAGCTAAGCGTGTAATCCTATCGTGCCCACCTTCGGACGAGCTGGATCTAACCGTGGTGATTGGTGTAAACGAACATAAGTTGCTTCCCCAGCACCTAATCGTATCCAACGCCAGCTGCACTGCAAACTGCATAGCTCCAATTCTGAATATATTGAACAAGGAGATAGGCATTGAATCGGCTTTTTTAAATACCGTGCATCCCTATACAAACAATCAGCGCATTATCGACTCTCCCCATCCTGATTTTCGCCGCTCACGAGCCTCGGCCGATAATATAATACCTACATCCACAAGCGCCATTGGGGCATTGCATAGCATTATGCCTGAACTTTCGAGTAGGTTCAATGGCATATCCACCCGGGTTCCCGTTGCTTGCGGAGCCCTGTCGGAGCTGGTTTTAACATTTAGGCAAACGGTTACGGCTAACTCCATTAATGCCTTAGTAAAGGGATATGCTGAAGGCGAACTGAAGGGAATTGTGGAGTACACAGCCGATCCCATAGTATCGAGCGATGTTTTGGGGAACACCCATTCATGCGTGTTCGACTCGCTAGCCACAAAGGTGGTTAACGATAATACAGCGCAGATTATATTGTGGTACGATAATGAGATTGGCTACTCCAACAGGCTAGTCGACCTAGTGCTACTTATGGCTAAGCAAATGGCATAGCTCGCGGTTAAGATGTTTCCTAACACCACAGGTTGTTTGCTTCTGTTAAATTATTGGCAGATATTTGATATCAATATAACCTAGTAGATAACTTCAAAAACAGCTAAAATAATGGAGCCAGTTGTAAAAGGGAAAAATTACCTTGGAATCAACAGCTTGGGGCGCATTGGTAAGCTAATGCTTTGGAACCAGCTAGTAAACCGAAACTTCGATGGAGTGGTCGTAAACCTTGGCCGCGAGGTGGGCAAAAGGCCCGAGGATGTTATTGGCGCATTGGAATCGGACTCAACCTACGGAAGGCTCGATCACTTTGTGTATGGCCACTCTGGCAAAAAGGTGGAGTGTAAGGTGGTGGACCCCGCTAATTTTGTTTTCGATATCGATGGGATGTACGTAAAGGTGCTTACCAAGGAACGAAATCCCAAGAATATTCCATGGGCAAAAGAGGGAGTGCAAATTGTGGTTGATTGTACAGGGCAGTTTCTCGACCCCACCACCGATGTCGAGTCGGCCAAGGGTAGCCTTAGGGGGCACCTGGCGGGGGGAGCCAAAAAAGTGGTAGCCTCGGCTCCATTCAAAATCAAAGATTCTGCTAAAAAGATGCCCAACGATAGCATCATGATGGTGTACGGCATTAACCATATGGATTTTGACCCCCTAAAACATCACGTGGTTTCGGCAGCCAGCTGCACCACCACTGGTTTGGCACATATGATTAAGCCACTGCTCGAGAATCCTACCACCTCCAATATTCTTACAGCTTCCATGTCAACAGTGCATGCTGCCACCAATACCCAGTCAGTGCTCGATACCATCCCAAGCATGGGGGCAAGCGATTTACGTAAAACCCGTTCGGTTTTCAATAATATTATCCTGTCAACAACGGGGGCAGCCAAAGCACTCGATTCCATTCTGCCTCAAATTCAAGAGATAGGCTTTATGGCCGATTCGGTTCGTATTCCCACTACAACCGTTTCGCTTATCACCCTAAATCTCACTTTTTACAGTGAGGTTGATGATAAGGGAAATGCCACCATAAACAGGGAGGTGATTAACAATATATACAAGGATGCAGCCAGCGGTGCACAGCGCGATATGGTTGTGTTCTCGGAGAAACAGAACGTGTCGTCCGACTTGGTTGGTTACCGAGCGGCCACGGTTATCGAGGGGCACGAGACGCATACCCGCACGGGTTTCATAAGGCTTCCTGTTGAGTCGCTTGCCAAGTATGGCGTGCAGGCCAGCAGCGAGATAAGTATCCCCGTAACACACCTAAAGGTGTTTGGCTGGTACGACAACGAGTATGGTAGCTATGTGAACTTCCTCACCAAGCTGGTTAATCATATCAATCTGTCGCTCAGGTAAAATATCATTCATAAATTATACACAGAAAGCACCTCGTTTGGGGTGCTTTTTTGTTTCGTACTTGTATGTTAGTTCAAGCGTAAGTTTGCTATCAATGCGTATGCTTTGTAAAACACTTTCCCAAACTCTTTTTTGCATAACCACCCAAATGTTTGTCTTAATTTGTTTAATTCCACTATTTTTGCAGATGTTTTTCAAAATCAAAGGCCTAAAGAAAATATTATTACGGTAATCTTTGTGGAATATTTGTTTGGCTTGAGATTAATTGATTAGAAGGCTGAGCTAAGTAACATTCGGTCTTCCGGCTACGGACTTCGGACTTCGGACTTCCGTCTTCTAGCCAAATCATTAAATTGTAACAGCATATTTCAACTAATGGTAATTAGAACCAAGAGAATAATCAAAATAAAATCATAACACATGACCCAAGAAGAACTATTTAAGAAGCTAATTGCGCACTGCAAGGAGTACGGATTTGTTTTCCAGAGCAGCGAGATTTACGATGGCCTTAGTGCAGTTTACGACTACGGACAGAACGGTGTTGAGCTTAAGAATAATATCCGCCAGTACTGGTGGGATGCCATGACCCGTTTAAATGAGAATATCGTGGGTCTTGACTCTGCCATCTTTATGCATCCAGACGTTTGGGTTGCATCGGGGCATGTGGGCGCATTTAACGATCCGCTTATCGACAATAAGGATAGCAAGAAACGCTACCGTGCCGATGTGCTTATCGAGGATTGGATGGCCAAGCAAGAGGAGAAGATTGCCAAGGAGGTTACCAAGGCGCAAAAGCGTTTCGGCGATAGCTTCGACGAGGCTATGTTCGTAAAAACCAACGGCAGGGTGTTAGAAATTCAGGCCAAGATTGATGCTGTTCGCACCAGAATGGTTAAGGCTTTGGATGATAGTGATTTGCCCGAGGTTAAGAAGATTATTGAGGATTGCGAGATTGTTTGCCCCATTTCGGGCTCGCGTAACTGGACCGATGTGCGCCAGTTTAACCTTATGTTCGACACTAAGATGGGCTCCGTTAGCGACGACGCCAACACCATATACCTTCGTCCCGAAACTGCGCAGGGTATCTTTGTAAACTACCTAAACGTGCAAAAGACAGGACGCATGAAGTTGCCCTTTGGTATTGCCCAAATTGGTAAGGCTTTCCGTAACGAGATTGTGGCTCGCCAGTTCATCTTCCGTATGCGCGAGTTTGAGCAAATGGAGATGCAATTCTTTGTACGCCCCGGTGAGGAGATGAAGTGGTTCGAGTTCTGGAAAGAGAAGCGTATGAGCTGGCACAAGGCCATGGGGTTGGGCGAAGAAAAGTACCGTTTCCACGAGCACGACAAGCTGGCGCACTACGCCAATGCTGCCTTCGATATCGAATTCCAATTCCCCTTCGGGTTTAAGGAGGTTGAGGGAATTCACTCGCGTACCGATTTTGATCTGGGACAGCATCAGCAGCACTCGGGCAAAAAGTTGCAGTACTTCGATCCCGAAACAAACGAGAATTACGTGCCTTACGTAGTGGAAACATCCATTGGCTTGGACCGCACGTTCCTACTACTGCTCTCATCGGCATACAACGAGGAGAAGATAACAAAGGAGGACGGAAGTACCGATGAGCGCGTTGTGCTTCGTATACCCCCAGCCCTGGCTCCCGTTAAGCTGGCCGTGTTCCCGCTTACGAAAAAGGATGGGCTACCCGAAAAAGCTCGCCAAATTATGGACGACCTTAAGATTGACTTTAAATGCCAGTACGAGGAGAAGGATAGCATTGGTAAGCGTTACCGTCGCCACGATGCCATTGGAACGCCCTTCTGCATTACCATCGATCATCAGTCGCTCGAGGATAATACCGTTACCATTCGCCACCGCGATACCATGGAGCAGGAGCGGGTAGACGCATCACGCCTCCGCGAGATCATGGAGGAAAAGGTGAGTATGAAAAATCTGTTAAGAAAAATATAGCGTTTAGCGTTTAATGTTCAAGGTTTAATGTTCAATGTTCAATGTTCAATGTCTAAAGAAAACCCTAAACTATAAACCCTAAACTATAAACCCTAAACCCTAAACCCTAAACCTTTACCTACCGAAATGAAATGGTGGTAGGCTAAACTTTAAACCCTAAACTCTAAACTCTAAACTCTAAATCAATAAATCAATCTCTTTAGACGCTGACAGGAGCTTTGCACGCTGTCAGGTCACCCAACCAATCACCCCCCCCTATGCCCAAACGCCTACTAATACTAACCTACTACTGGCCACCCTCAGGGGGGAGTGGGGTACAGCGTTGGCTTAAGTTTGCAAAGTATTTGCGCGAGTTTGGTTGGGAACCCGTTATCTACACACCTCAAAATCCAGAGGTGGCGATGGTTGACGAAACCTTGAACACCGATATTCCTCAGGGTGTGGAGGTGTTAAAACGAAATATCTTCGAGCCATACATGGTATTCCGGTTGTTTACTCGCCAAAAGGGGAAAATGGGGGTTGGTTTCACATCCTATGAGGGTAGCGCAAAAGGTGTAGTCGGACGACTTGCTCTTTGGGTGCGGGCAAACCTATTTATACCCGATGCACGAATGTTCTGGGTGAAACCATCGGTTAGGTTTTTAACCAAATACCTAATTCAGCATCCGGCAGATGCAGTGGTGTCAACAGGCCCTCCGCACAGTATGCACCTTATTGCTCGAGGGCTAAAGCAAAAGCTTGGCATAAAGTGGATGGCCGATTTTCGGGACCCATGGACTAATATCGATTACTTTATCGATTTACCACTAGCTGCTCGCGCGCTAAAAAAACATCGAAGGCTAGAGCACGATGTGCTGGTAAGCGCCGATGAGGTTGTCGTGGTGGGCTCGCAAATGCAGAATGAGTTTGAGCAGACGAGTAGCCGAAAAGTTCACATTATTACCAATGGTTACGATGAGACCGATTTTCCAACCCAACTCGCATCTCCCGATGCCCAGTTTACCATTACTCACGTGGGAACAATCCCTCCCAACAGGAACAGCGAGTTGTTGTGGCAGGCGCTTAGCCATCTTGTTAATAGTAATAACGATATTGCTAAGCAGCTGAAAATTCAGCTGGTGGGAAATGTGGATAAGCTGGTGATCGATCAGATAAGTCAGTATAACCTAACTCCTTATTGCCAGCAATTAGGCTATTTGTCGCACGCCCAAAGCCTACAGTTAATGCAGCGCTCGCAGATATTGCTACTACTGGTAAATAATTCGCCCAATGCCAAGGGCATACTCACGGGAAAGGTCTTCGAATATCTTGCGGCCAGGCGGCCCATACTCGCCATTGGCCCTTTGGATGGCGATGTCGACAATCTGCTTAAAGAAACAAAGGCTGGTGTAACCGCCAATTTTTCTAACTACGATGATATATTGAACAATCTTACCTGGCTTTGGGATGAGTATGAACAGGGGTTTCCCTCTCTTCAGAATATCGATGCCACTGCCTACAGCCGCAAAAATCTAACGGGGAGGTTAGTTGAAATCCTCGATAACCTTTCCTAATTTTGGGCATACGCTAATTCGAAAGATCTAAAATCCTCAGATAATGAGCATAATCACAATTGTTGGAGCTCGTCCCCAGTTTGTTAAGGCCGGAACGGTTAGCCGTGCGCTCCGAAGCGCAGGGCTAAAAGAGATTATTGTTCACACCGGGCAGCACTTCGATTACAATATGTCACAGGTGTTTTTTGATGATATGGAGATACCCGAACCAGATTACAACTTGGAGATAAATAGTTTGTCGCATGGTGCAATGACCGGGCGTATGCTTGAGGCCATTGAGAGAATTCTGCTGAAGGAGAAACCCTCACTTGTACTGGTGTATGGCGATACCAATTCGACATTGGCAGGAGCGCTTGCCGCTCAAAAGCTGGCAATTCCCGTGGCACACGTTGAGGCCGGGCTGCGTTCGTTCAATATGGCTATGCCCGAGGAGACCAACCGTATACTCACCGATAGAATTTCGACTCATCTGTTTTGCCCCACCCAAGTTGCTGTTAACAATCTGAAAGCCGAGGGCTTTACTAATTTTGGATGCAATATTCACAACGTAGGCGATGTGATGCTCGATGCCGCGCTGTACTACAGCGAGCGATCGGCCCAAAAATCAACAATAGTTAGAGATATTGGTTTGGAACCCAATCCAGTACTTGCAACAATGCATCGGCAGGAGAATACCGATAACCCCCATAACCTTAAGGGAATTATTGATGCTTTAAATTCAATTCACAGCGAAAGACAAGTGGTTGTTCCTCTGCATCCCCGAACCAAAAAAATAATTGAGGGAAGTGGGATTAAGATGAACTTCACCATTATCCCACCTGTTGGTTATTTTGATATGATAGAGCTGCTAAAGCACTGTGCGTTGGTAATAACCGATAGTGGTGGCCTGCAGAAGGAAGCTTTCTTTTTCAGTAAAGGATGCGTTACCCTAAGGGATGAAACCGAGTGGACCGAGCTAGTTGATGGTGGGTACAATGTTTTAGCCGGGTCGAATAGTGAAACCATTGTAGATTGTTACAAGATGATGTTGAGCACTACTCCAGATTTTAGTGCACCTCTTTATGGTTCAGGTGATGCATCAGTGAGAATTGTCGATAGGTTAAAACAGGGATAGACTATGCTAAATGTAACTACCATAAAGTTAAAAAAGCGAAAGTAATAAAGGTACTTTCGCTTTTTCTAATGCAATCTATACAACAATTAAATCACCCCTAGCTTTTTACCAACCTTGGTAAAAGCCTCAATGCACTTGTCCAGATGCTCCTTGCTGTGAGCCGCTGATACTTGCACTCTAATGCGAGCCTGTTCCTTTGGAACAACAGGGAAGTAGAATCCAATAACGTATATACCCTCGTTAAGCAGCTCGGCAGCCATAGTTTGCGATAGCTTGGCATCGTAAAGCATAACGGCAACAATAGCACTCTGGGTGGGCTTTATGTCGAAGCCAGCTTCTTGCATTGCCTTAACAAAGTACTGAGTGTTATCCATCAACTTATCGTGCAGCTCGTTGCTGCTCTCAAGCATTTTAAACGTCTCTATGCCTGCTCCCACAATGGCAGCCGGCATTGAGTTGGAGAAAAGGTAGGGGCGAGAGCGTTGGCGTAGTAATTCTATAATCTCTTTGCGTCCAGTGGTAAATCCACCGCAACCACCGCCAAAGGCTTTGCCTAGCGTTCCGGTAATAATGTCGACCTTGCCTCTAATGTTGAATTGCTCTGTAACACCACGGCCAGTATTGCCCACCACGCCAGCCGAGTGGCACTCGTCAACCATTACTAGGGCGTCGTACTTTTCGGCCAGCTCTACAATTTTGTCCATTGGCGCTACGTTTCCGTCCATTGAGAATACGCCGTCGGTAACAATTATGCGGAACCGTTGCGCTTGGGCTAGCTTAAGCTGCTCCTCAAGGTCAGCCATGTCGGCATTTTTGTAGCGGTAGCGCTGCGCCTTGCAAAGCCTTACCCCATCGATAATGGATGCGTGGTTTAGCGCATCGGAGATAATGGCATCGTCCTCGGTGAGTATAGGCTCAAAAACACCTCCATTGGCATCGAATGCGGCGATGTAAAGGATGGTGTCCTCGGTACCAAAGTACTCCGAGATGCGCTTTTCGAGCTCCTTGTGAATGTCTTGCGTTCCGCAAATAAACCTAACCGACGAGACCCCGAAGCCGTGAGTGTCCATAGCATCCTTAGCGGCTTGCACTAGGCGAGGATGGTTTGAGAGGCCAAGGTAGTTGTTAGCGCAAAAGTTAAGCACCTGCTGGCCATTGGTTTCAATCTCAACACCCTGCGGGGTTGTTATTACCCGTTCGTTCTTGTACAATCCGTCATCCTTAATTCCCTGTAGCTGTTGCTGAAGGTTCTCTTTAATTTTGCCGTACATATTTTTATAGATTTATGTGATTTTTAAAATACTGATTAACAAAAATACAGAATTATTTTTCAACCCCACTGGATTATTGTCAGGTTGTCAAACTTGCGAATAGCTTGCCCTGTGCCAGTATTTGATTGCTTCGCAACGCAAGCGTTTAGTAATGAGGGTGAAAATATTCAGTAATTAATTTGCGAATAGTATTGTTTTGTGTTTAAAATTACATACATTCGCACTTTATCAACATGTTCTTAACATCTCACCCAAAAACCCAAAAGTTGCTATGCCTTACCGTCGTTTACCAAACACCGATACAGCTCGCTTACGAGCACTGAAAGCGGCAGTGAA
>Ga0334900_1003045_pt1 | contig 13590 bp, 3 predicted proteins | sample GraSluR3_MG_2_FD_207231 | JGI IMG/M metagenome (GOLD analysis project Ga0334900, IMG submission 207231) | Sludge microbial communities from methane-producing bioreactor in Wageningen University, Netherlands - Granular Sludge_31_08-R3 | ecosystem: Engineered > Bioreactor > Anaerobic > Unclassified...
TCCATGTCTCTTGTTATGCTTGCCTGGAGGCTATCACAAAAAAGACTAGTTGGGCAATCGGAGTCAATTTTACAAGGAGTTTTTTTTAAGGGTTCATTGTTATAAACACCATCTTTAATAATGCAACGATTTTTTCCATAAGTATTAAAGCCACAAGTATAGTCACTCGGACAATCAGAATCTTTTTTACAAACCATGCTTGATATACTACAATAACCAGTGTAATCTTTTAAGTTGGTGTTGAATTTTAAATTTTTAATAATTTTGCCAAAAATATCAACCGTGTTATCATCCGCTTCTTGATTATAAGAAATCAAATAAACATTAAAGTATATTTTATTTTCTAGTAAATCAACGTTAGAAGCCGAAACATAAATAGTTCGACCATCTCTAATCGCTTTATAGCCATCAATTATTATTTGTTGAGGAGAACCAGTGAATCCTTGTAATCTATACCATTGGTTTATGTCATAATTTTCTGGATTTGGTATTACACGAATAGCTATCGCATCTGAATCATTTCCGTTTATGTTAAATGATTCAGGGGATGCCATTAATAAAAAAGGAAAAAACAAAAAAACAAATAAAAAAAGAAAATGATGTATTTTTTTGGAAAATAAAAACATGATTAAGTAGTTTAACTTCTTTTTAAAATGATAATAAAAAAAATAAATAAAATCAATAATTTTTTTTAAATTATAATTTGGATTTATGAGATTTGTTTATTTTTTAATTAAGGTAATAATGGTTCTGGGTCTATTGGAATTCCATCTTTTCTTATTTCAAAATGAAGGTGAGGTCCGGTTGAAAATGCTCCCGCGCCAATTGTTCTGGGTGCTCCACCTGTCTTCCCTATTATTTGTCCTTGAACAACATAATCATCTTCTTTTACATTTACTCCTGAAACATGACCATAGACAGTAGAATAACCATCACCATGGATTATCATTATGTAGGAATAAGCAGTTGTTCCGTTAAATTTAACACGAGCTACATAACCAGAAGCTGCTGCTTTTAATGTGTTTCCCTGTGCCGATCTAATGTCAACGCCAGAATGTTCCCCTATACTTCTTCTAAAGGGATAAGAAGGGTCATGAAAGGTGGCTGTAATAACATTTTTTGTTACTGGCCAAACAAAGCCACTATCACTAAAAACATTAACATCTTTATCTCCAACTTTTTGTCTTTCAGCTATCTTAGCTCTAACTGTTCTTTCTAATTCTGATATTTCAGAGGCGGCTCTGTCTTGCTCTCTTTTGGCTAATTCTAATAATTTTTTATATTCTTGTTCTGATTTTTTGGTTTCGTCTAAAAGAAATTCTTTATTTTCTAGCTCTCCTTGCAGTATGATTTGTTTTTTTTCTAATTCAGTTTTTAGTTCTTGTAATTTTTTTTCTTTTTCTTTTAATATCCCTTCTTGTTTTTCTAATTGTTCTTTTAATTCCTTTAAAGATGTTAGACTCTTACTAAGTTCATCGTTAGTGTTTTCTAAATATTTTACTTGATTAATGAAATCAGTTAAAGAGTTGTTTAAAAGAATTATCTCTATTGGTGTTGTTTTATTTTGTTTATAAAGAAGTTTTAATAAATTTGAAATATGATTTTTTTCTTTTTCTATTGTTTTGTTATTGTTGTCTATATCAATGGCTATTTTTTTTGTTTCTAAATTATTTTTGCTTACCTCTAGTTTTACTCCTTCTATTTCTAATTCAACCATGTTAGCTCTGTCATCTAAAATTTCTAGCTGATCTTTTAAGCTGCTTTGCTCTTGTTCTTTTTTCTTAATTAATGAGGCATATTGTTTTTGTTGATTTTGAATACTTTCCAATTGTTTTCTTTGACCTTCAATTTGATTATTTAAGTTTTTGATTTCTTGGTCTAATTCAGCTGTTTGACTAAAAACAAAAGAAGGGCTTTTTATTAAGAACCCTAAAAAAAGTAGAAATATAAAAATTTTTGTTATTTTTTTAAACATAGTTATATTGTAAAAAGGTTTATTATTTATATTATTTATTGCCAACATTGTACATTTTCAGCTGCACAGCCAATATGAGAAGTAACCTCCATATTGTTATTAATGATAAATGAACAGGTAGGATTAGTTTTGCCTATACAAACATTTTCATAGAAGTTGAATTTATACGGATATGGGGCGATTGTATATAGAGTTACTTCGGTTCCTCCCGTAATATTATAAGAACAAGTATCTTCGTAGCTATAACAAATGTATTGATTATTATTAACACTGATTCTGATATTATTTGAAGGATAAAGAGGGGTGAAGTTTAGAGTTAAAATATAAGTAGGGCTCCATTTGGCGTATAAAGTTGTATTTCCAGGAAAATTGTAAATAGTTGTTCCGGTGTAGGCTGTACCACCGCCGTTTGTGTTTGTGTACCAGCCACCAAAAGTATAACCTGATCTTATTGGAGTAGCGAGAAGTCCAACCATAGATCCATATGTTACTGTTTTTGATCCAATTGAGTTCCCTCCTTGAGAGTCAAAGTTTAAGTAATAAGTATTAGCTGTCCATTCAGCATATAAAGTTATAGCAGAAGATATATTGTTTAGTGTTGCACCAGCGTTGTAGTGAGTTCCGGTTCCATTAGGAGAAGAATTCCAACCGCTAAATGTATGGCCAGTCTTACTGAGGTTTCCAGAATTAGTGGCAAGTACAACGTTTTCCCCACAATCATAAACAGTTGGGAGTGTTGTTGGAAGACTTCCTCCTGTGCTACCATTACTATTGTATGCTATAGAACAAACTGTCGATGATGTCCACTTGGCATACAAAGTAGCGTTACTTGTTTTATCCCAATTTCTAACACTACTCATTGAACTACTATAGTAAGGTACCTGGACAGGAAACCCAGGACCATAATAACCATCAAACGTATAACCAGTTTTGGTTGGAGCAGTAGCTGAAGGCATAGCAGAGCCATAAGCAACTGTAACAGAATTAGAACCTCCTGTTCCTCCCTGCTTATCAAATGTAACAGTGTAGCTAGTTGATGTCCACTTAGCATACAAAGTAGTATTAGCGGCTAAATTCCAAGTTCTAGCACTAGCCATTGTATTGGTATAGTATTGTGTACCTCCTCCATTTACAGCGGAATAATAACCTCCAAAGTTGTAACCATCTCTGGTTGGAGCAGTAGCTGTAGGCATGTTGGAGCCATAATAAGCAGTAACACTACTGCTACCACCAGTTCCATTATCTTTGTTAAAAGTAACTGTATATGCATCAGGTTTCCATTTAGCATAAAGATTTAAACCAAGTGGTGGCATAGAAATACTTTCATTAACATTGTAAGAATCACCTGTTCCTTCTGCATTAGTACTCCAACCAACAAAAGTATTGCCAGTTTTAGCCAAAGTATTTTGACTAGAGATAATAACACTATCACCAACATTAGCTGTTTGAGTAGCTGGTGGGGTTCCGCTGGTTGAACCGTTACCACTGTAAGTAATGTTTTTGCTAATTTTGGTGGTAAAAGGAAAAGTCGCACCATAAACAGTTCCGAAATCACTAGCGATGTAAGCCTTTAGGTTGTAAGCAACTCCTGGTGATAAATTAGGAATGCTTAGTTCAAAATTAGAAGAACAAGAAGAAGCTTTTACCTTTGTTTCACCTGTAGTATGGGCTGAATCACTAGACCAATAAATTAAACCACATTCACTAATAGTAATACTGCTAGGATTGGAGATATTGCCGCCAGATTTAACAGAAGAAGTGGTGATGGTATTAGGACTAACAGTGGTAACACTAGGAGGTGTTGGAAGGGTTAGAGTGTCGTAATTACTAAAACCAATTCTTTCTCCTACATAATCTTTGTTTAAAGCAAAGGATTTAAAGTAATAAGTTTTACCCGGAGTAAATTTAGAAGCGGATACTGATTTAGCAAAATTACCAACAACATAAGGAGAATCAGCTAAGATACAGTTATTAGGATTTAAAGTACAGGTTCCAGCTATACTTTCTAGAGCTGAAAGATTAGTAGACCAAACAAAACCCATTTTTAAAATACGACTAGTACCAGAGATTATGTCTCCACCACCATCATCTACTAATGAACCTCTGAAGTTGATACTGCCACCTGAAAGACTTTCATTGTCAACAGTTAATTTAGGATAGTCAGCTCTGGTTTTAAAACTTTTAGTAGCCCCGTAAGCAGTTCCAGCTAAATTAGTACCGTAAGCACGATAATAATAACTAGTATTACGATTTAAACCAGCGTTAACATGAATAAAAGAATAATTATCTTGCATAATAGCTACATAACTACAACCATTGCTAGCATTACAAGCAGCGGTGTTAGTTACATCTAAGTTGGCAGAGTTAGTAGAGACAACACAACCATGTCCTCCAGTTTGATTACCGCCAGCTGAGACTATTCTTCCGCTGCAAGTAAAAAGATTTGACCCAATGTCGTAAGCAGAAATTGTTTCAACGCTTGGCTTAGTAAAAACACTAAGGTTAAGTGAACCTTCAGCTGACAAACCAAAATCATTAGTAATCTTAACTCTAATCTTGTGATTTCCTAAAACACTAGCTGTGCCAGAAAAGGTTTTGGTGTTAGTGTTAAAACTTAAAAAGCTAGGTTTTTCTAAAGATTCAGCACTAAGACTTTCCCCTGGTTTGTTAGAGGAAACTTGGCAAGAATAGGAGCTGTTTAAACTGGCATTGTTAGAGCAATTATTAAACATAACTACTGGTGGATTAGCAGTAAAGGTAATTTTAAAAAATTTGTAGGTTTGAGCTCCATAAGGATCTTTAGCTGTAATTTTAAATTTATGAGTACCAATATGACTAGAGTTAAAAACCTTGGGTGTATTTAATGAATATTTGTTTTCGATATTTAAAGAATAACTATTATTATCTTCTCCTAAAGCAGAAAGATTCATAATTAATTTATCATTGAAAAGAGCGCTATTGGTAAAATTAATAGTTTGAGATTTAGAGGTATTAGGATCTAAATCCCAAGTGTTAATACAATTATTAGAAGAATCTAAATGACAAAGACTGATAGTTTGTATTCCACTGATATCAGATATTGATATAGGGAAAGAAAAATCTTGATACAAACTTAAATCCTTGCTGTAGTCAGAACTAGCTTGAACATTAGGATTTTGATTAGAGATATAAATTGGGAAATTTTTAATAGTTTCATAGCCAGAAGAATTTTTAATAGAAACTCCAACTATATATCTTTTGTTTCTAGTGGTAATATTAGAAGAGTTAATGCTTTCTGATTCTCCAGCTTTAGTAGCTTTTAAATAAATCATTTCATCAGAGTTGCTATTTTCTTTAGCTGGAAATTTGTTAGGTGTCCAGCTAGACCAACTAAAATCAGAACAATTATTAATAATTGTTCCATCCGGATAAAGTTCTTTGCCGGGGATACAACTAGAAATATACCAGTTTAAACTTTGACCTCTAGGATCTTTAGCTTTGATATAGCCACTAAATTCTTGACCACTGTGACCAGATAATAATACCTCTTCGAAGTAAGGGTTGTTGTATTGTGGTAATTCATCATCAATAGGGATATATGGTGGTTCAAAGTCATTAGTATTTTCACCTGATGGTAAATCAAAATCTGTTCCCCAATAATCAGCTGACTCCATAGGAGAATACAAGCTAGCTACTTGTCCTTGAGGGTCACTAACGTAAGAAAAAACTGAGCTGTATTCTGGTAAAACAAAATTAGTAAAGTTTACTGGATTTTTAACGTTTAAAAAGGCTGATTTATTGTTTTCCCAACAAGTTGTTAAATCAAAATTATTTTCCTCGTCATAACAAGAACTAATACGATTAATATTGTCAGTTAAACCAGAAGAATTAATTTGACTTAAAAAAACTTTTTGCCAACTAGGCCAAGAAGAAATAGCTAAATGAGGAACATAAGTTCCAGAGGATAAAATAGGATAATGGCCATTAGCGTTTTTGTAGGCCTCTAATTTAACTTTGATAGTATTTAACTTCTCTAATCTGTCCATATCTCTAATCAATTTAGCCTTAGGGCTATCACAGAAGAGGTTATTAGGACATTCTGAATCTAGGAGACAAGCTGGGGTGTTAACTAGAGGTTGATTGTAGTCAGCTTCAGCGATAATACAACGATTTTTTTGACTAATTTGACCTAAGTTATTGATATCATTATTGTCTTCTAAATGGGATGAATCAACAGAAGCATAGCCACCACAAATATATCCACTTGGACAATCAGAGGATGAATTACAAACTTTAGTAGAAATGGTACAATTGCCAACCTTATCTTTTAAGTTAGTATTTAATCTCCAATTACTTAAAATTTTACCAAAAATATCTATAGTATTATCATCAGCTTCTTGGTTGTATGATATGAGGTAGATATTGAAATATATTTTACCTTGATCTGGGTCAATATTAGCGGCGGAGATGTATACTGTACGACCATCTCTAATGGCTTTATAGCCATCAACTAATAATGATTGAGGAGAACCAGTAAATCCTTGCATTCTATACCATTGTTGGATGTTGTAGTTTTCTGGGTTAGGAATGATACGAATAGCAATAGCGTCTGGTTCAGAATCAGATAGAGCACTGGTTGCTATTGGTGGATGATCATTAGGAGTCTCTCCGTCTGATATTAGGTCATCGACAGGTGGAGCAGACAAGGTGACAAGGGGTGATAAGAAGAAGGTGAGAAATATGAAAAGACTTAACAAGAAATGATGCTTATTTTTTTTAAACATAAACTATATTTTAAAAATATTTACTAAGATATTTTAATTAAAGAAAAATCATCAATATAAAAATCACTGCCCATAGCAACCGTATCAGCATAAGACATACTTATAGATAATCGAATCATTTTATTATAGTCTCTGGTTAACCACAGAGACATTTTGTCATTATATTCAAAAGTTTGAAAAAATGTTTGCCACTCAGAATAAATACCTGAAGAAATAGATTTAGAAGCAACACCAGAATAACACTTTGTTTGAGCTGGCGACTGAACACAACAAACATTGGCTTGCTCGGCACAAGGAGATCCATAGCTTGGATTACAAGGATTTTCTCCAGGCTGAGGAACAGGACTAACAGCCCCATCAATCCATTTAAAAGGAGATCTCAATGGGTTTGAAGAACTAGAAGCCATAGAAATACACTGATTATCCCATCCAGGAGAAGGCGTAATTTTTACAAGAACGTTCGTGGCCGCATTTCCTCTATAATTAAATTTTACAGCATATTTTTGATTTTCTTTAAAATCAAGTTGAAGTAAATCATAAACTAAGCTAACCCACATAACCCTATTAGTGTTGCCCCAACAAAAAGTTTTTCCTTCTGGATAAACGGCTGGAGAGTTGGGATTACAATCATCTTTACTAGAAAAAGTACAAGTCCTGTTAGCATCACTCCAGCTACAGCTAGACATTAAAAGACAAAGATCCTTGCCACAAACACCTGGGTAAGGATGACCTTGGTCTTGTTTAATTAACATACTTTTACTTCCAGAATTGCTAAATAAATCAGTGGCACCAACTTGGGCATATTGATAAGCTGTTTTAGACCAACCAGAAGGAATACCACCAATAACAATAGATTCAAAATCAATATTATCAAAAATATATTCAAACAAACTGACAGAAGGATCATTAAAATAAACAAAAACCTCTGACGACTTCTCACTTTCTTGACCAACTGGATTTATACTGCTAATTACAAAATAAAAAGTGTCGTTTTGTGTGCCAGCCAAACTAATAGTGGCTTCAGTAGAATCATCTGCAGTTAAAACTGAAGTTCCATAAACACCAGCAACGGAACCTCTATAAATCTTATATTTAGAAACCTCACCAGCTGGAGCAGTCCAGGAAATTTTTATCAAACGTTCATCATGAGAAAGAATTTCGATTTTAGGATTAGTTGGTTTGGCGGAAAGATTTGCCTCAGTCGGAGTTGCTGAAACAGTTGAAGAAAAATTTGTTTCTGCTAAATTCTCACTAAGCGCTGTTATTTTTATATCATAAGGAATGTAATTTAAAAGACCATTTAAAGTATATTCACAATTATATTTATCATCCTCTATTAAGCATCCGTCATGCGGCAAGTCAATAATTTCCTCCTGAAAAACCTCTTCGTCATTAGGTTTGTAATATATTTTATATTTATCAACCAAAGAAACATCTGATTGCCAATTAAGCCTTAAAGACCCACCAAGACCAATATCAACAACCGAAACATTATTAATAAACCTAGGAATTCTTTCTTTAAAGAAATAAGTTTCTTGTAAAATATTAAATATACAAATTCCACCTGAAGGGCAGTCAGAGTCTGTTGAACATGTTTTTCCTGGAAAGTTATCACAAATTTTTACAGGACCCTTAACTACAGCCAAGTCACTAAGAAAGGCGGGTAAATCATCGCTAGTTGTTTCATCTCCAGAATCACGACAATAATAAAATTCATAATTATAACCACCAAAAGCAGTGTCAACATCACTCCAAGGAAGCCAAGTTCCATCACTCTTAACTGGGGGCCAAGGATTTTTACAAACAAAAACATAAGCCATAACACTACCGCTAGTATTGTTTCCGTTTAGTGTTATATTAGAAGAATCCATTTTAACTGTGGCCGAAACTGAAGTTTGGTCATCTCGAATATTTTCTTTAACAGCCAAAAGCCTTTTATCACCATCTGCCATCCAAGAAACAACATCGTCCTTAAACTCAAGAACTAAAGGGTCTCCAATTTTCCATTCCCAGTCCCAAGAATATTCAGGAACGGGTTGTAATACTTGCTTGTCACTCGACAAAGCATAAGCATAATAAACCTTGTCTTGATCTTTTTCGGAATCAAAACTTGAGCTATTGGGATCATTATCGTTTTCTTTTATGCTATTAGCGCTTTCTGAAAAAAGATAAGAATCTGGAGAGACTAAAACTTCTTCAACGCTACAAATTCCACCCTGATCAGCTGGTTCATCCATTGTTTTAAAACCAAAAATATGAGAGTTAGAAAAATTTAAATTATTAAATTTTAATCTACTATCAATACCTTCGACCCAAACCGTTTCATTAACAGAAAACCCTCGACCATTCATGCCAACACCTTGATAATTTAAAACACCACTTGAACTATCCAAATCAACATCACCCTTAACAACTACAAAATATTTAGTTCCTTCTTTTAATAAATTTTTTGGACTAAAAATAACAACTGAACGACCATCTGGATTTAGTCTAGCCTCAGTTGAACCTAAAACAGAACAATAAACCTTGTCACTAGAAGCAATATAAGTAGGAACACTAAGATCATCACCAAAAGGATTGGTAGCAGCTAAAACATTTGTTTTTAAAATTTTACCCAGGTAATACAAAGGTTTATAAATAAATAAGTTTTTTATTTTATCAATAAAATTAAGTTTTTCTTTGTGACTTATAAAATAAGTACCACTCGAACAAGTACCTGAACTCTCTTCCAGAAGAAGAACGTTCCCATCAATTGACAAGCTTTCTATTCTTTGGTCAAAGGTAATTGAAATTGAAGCGTTATGACAAACCCCCTCTTGTTTATTATAAGGAGATGTTTCTATTACTTGAGGTCTTGCTTGACAACAAGTATCAAACCCACAGCCAACATTAGCTGGGTCCAATCCAGCACTAACACAATCAGAGTCACCAGAACAACCACAACATAAGCCCCTATTATCTCCAGAACAATTACCCTTATCTTTATAACAAGAAAGTTTGTCGTTTATGACTGAGCACTGATCTTCAGCAGCGACAGGGTTACAACAACAAGCACCACAATCAGGAGCTGTTCCCAAAGAACCATTATCTGACAAACAATCCAATTTATTACAAACATCTGCACAGACATTACTATCGTCTATGATGTTGTTTACACATTTCTCTCCAAAACCAGCCGGTAAATTCTCACAAGAACTTTCACACAAACTTAATTTAAGATATTCTCCGCTAGTATTTGGATAGCCAATAGCACAAGCATCTTTGTTCTCGTTACAGTCATATCTTTTGCAATAACCAACAGGACCACCAGTTTCGCCAGTTTCAAATCGAACCCCAGAAGAACAAACAGAACTCTTAGCGTCCCAACAACAACTATTATTAGAAACACAACTACTAGCATCTGTTAATTGCTTACAATTTTCATTACAAGAAATATCACAAGCCTCTTTGTTTTTATAATCACCAATAACAGATATTTCGTTTGAACATAAAGTAGAATCTTCTGTATCACATTTATAATAAGGACAAGAGCCAATATTTGCTGATCCCTCCCCCCAAACAGAACTGTCGCCAAGACCGCCTCTGCAAACATTATTTACCTCATCCCAACAACAAGTAGCATTATGCTCTTTACAAAAACTTTCTCCTAAAGATGTGCAGTCTAAACAAACACCACTTGGATACTGAGTATTAGTTTCACAATATTTTCCACTAGTACCAACACAATTACAAGCCAAATCTTGAGCTAAATAATTTCCAGGAACCTCTCCACAGCCGCTACATAAACCAAAGTTTGTATTTTCAGTCCCAGGATTTGCACTAATTCCACAAGAATAAGAACAAACCAAAGGAGAGCAACAAGCAGGATTACCGATGGCACTACCGGTATCTACATTTTTATCTATCTCACAACAACAATCACAGGAAGCTTTGTCGGTTTTAATACATTCATCTAAAACACAATCTGAACCAGCAGGACAAAGTTTTTCAGAAGAACAAAAGCCTTCATTAGTACAAAGAGACCCACTAGGACAAACAGAGCAAGTTGACGAACTGTAAACTGAATCAACATCAACACATTTATCATTTGCGATCATCGTCCATTGAACTCCATCAATTTTGGGACAAACAGTTTGAGTAGAAATTTCATAAAAACTTCTTTCTCCAACACCATCAATATTATATTTTTGACAAACAGCCAACTTGTTTACAGTTCCAATACCATCTCCCAAATTATAAGAAATATTTTTAGAACAAGAAATGTTTTTAACAATACATTTATCAGTTTCTGAATTGTATTCACAATTTTCTCCACTTTCCCCACAATAATCAAAAGAAGAGCAATTATCTTGACAAACACCAACTTTAACTATATTACCTCCATCATAAGAAGAACAAAATCCAGGAGAATTAGGACAGACATATCCAGTTGGACAAAAATTATAATCTGCACAACTAAAAACATTATCATCTTCATCTAAATTACCCCCATCAAAGCCAGTGTCAAATCCCCATTCAAAAACCGAACTTTTAGGCGAGCCACTTAAACAATCGTTAATATTAGTAACACAAGCCCCAGGATTTGTTGTTTTTGATCCACAACAAACTTCACCACCAGAACAATCAGAATCACTAGCACAAGATTTCACATTAAAATTTAAACCATTACCAATCAAACTTCCCCTGGATATTTTGACCGGACCAGTAATTGAGTCTTCAACAACCAAGGCCTCTGTTTTGTCAGCCCCATCTTCGAAAACAATATTTAAATTTTCACTAGTTTTATTATTACTAAAAATAGCTCTGGTTTCTTGACTATTTTCTGAAAAATATTCACCCCAAAAAGAAACCTTGGTGGTTCCTGCTGGACCAGAATAAGGGCTAATTTTACACAAACTAGGCAAAAGGGCATAGGTAGAACTAGCCACAAAAGAATCAGCAGAGACAACATCGTCCCAGGTACCTATTTTTAATTTTAGTTTATAATCACTATTATTATAGTCAATATTATCTGGAACCTTAACAATTATTTGATCATCTCTCCAAACAGAATGTAAACAAACTTCTGGAAAATTAAAACTAGCCTCTATATCATTACTATTATAAAAATAAACTTGATTATCTCCTCGACTAGAACCAAAGCCAGACCCGTAAATAGTTATATATTGACCAGACCTGCCAGTGCTTGGTTCAAAAAAAGATATAGAAGGAGCTTTTGGTGGCTCTGGTAATTTTTTAAAATCTAAAAAATTACTAGGAATATCTAATCCTATTTTTTTAGCAAAAGTATTTGTATCACCCGTTTTTATATTTGGCGCCATTACAGTGCCGAACAAATTATCATCAAAATTATTAGGAGCAAAGCCAGAAACATTATTAGCATAATTACCAAAATAAGCCTTGCTATTATTAAGATTAACTCCGTAATATAAAACGGAATCATTTGACTTAGCTTCGGTTGGATCAATTCGACACAAACCAGGCCGAGCAATAGAATTTATTTTTATTGATTCTAGAACCGCTCCATTTTCATCATTACTACGATCTTTCTTGCCAGCTTGAGTTACAACCTCTACTAAAACATTGTCAGAAACATTAAAACCATTAGGCAATGAAACTATTATTTGAGAATTAGACCAAGTATTGCCACAATAAGAATTAACGGTTGAAGGCATTATTCCTGGAATTAAAGAATCGTTTTCTTCATTAATAAAATTAACACCAGAGAGAAACTCATTATATTCATCAAAATTATAACCCCTAATTGTTATAAAATTACCAGCACTCGCATTTGGAGTAATTTTATTACAAACACCACTAGAACAATCATCGTCTTGATCACAACTTGTATTAATATCATTTTGACAAAAACCGCCAACTGGACTAATTCCAGTAATAATAGGACTGCCAACACAAACACAAGATTCACAACTAAGACCATGATTAGGATTGCAAACTCCATCACTTTGACAAACACCCTCTATTCCATCACCACAAGGCTCTCCTAACTCTGAAAAATTTTCATCTTCTTCGTTTTTAGATTGACAAGTACAAGTATTAGAATCACATACTAAGTTTGGATTAGAACAAAATGGTTCAACCTCATTATTACAAACACCTTCAACAAGCTCACCGCAAGGATCACCAACTCCTTGCTGAGTGCACTTACACTCATCACTACAAAAAAGATTAGGATTACACAAAGTATTGTCAGGCAAACAAGAATTTCCTAAACCAGAGCTACAAGAAGAGCCCTCGCTTCCCGGCAAACAACTAGAACCAACACAGGGTCCCCAGCTGTTATTAGCACAAGTCGATATTCCACCACAACCACAGGCTTTGATAGAACCATCATCACAATAAAGACTACCAACAGTTCCGGTAGCATCGCCTAACTGCTTAAACACCAAAGAAGTTATTCCCCAAGCAGATAAAATAATAGCCAAACCAATAACGCCTGATTTTAAAATTCCCTTAGCTTTAGATATTTTTTCTTCATTACCCTCAGAACTCATCCAAACAAAACCGCCGTAGATAACTATAACTACGGCAACTATTCCCAAAATACTAAGAGAGACATTTATTATTTGTGAAGCAATTGTTCGAGGATCCTTGGTCGATAAATTTATTTCATTTCCAATAAAATCTTGACCAAAATTATCATTAGCAGAGGCAAAAACGTTTATGCTAAAAACACCAAAAATAATTAATAACAAAAACGAAAAAACTACAACTTTTTTTGAAAATTTTTTTATATCAAACATAAAAATAAGACAATTTTTTTAAGATCTTTGCTAATAAAATTTTAACACAATTTAAACAATAAGTAAACAAATAAATCTACTCTAAAAT
>Ga0334900_1003046_pt1 | contig 13582 bp, 11 predicted proteins | sample GraSluR3_MG_2_FD_207231 | JGI IMG/M metagenome (GOLD analysis project Ga0334900, IMG submission 207231) | Sludge microbial communities from methane-producing bioreactor in Wageningen University, Netherlands - Granular Sludge_31_08-R3 | ecosystem: Engineered > Bioreactor > Anaerobic >...
GCCCGGCAGTGACGGCGACCACAGGCGGTCTGGGGGATGTGCCCGTAAGCATTATGGAGGATGTTATCTCCACCGTGCTGTCCGTTTTATCGGTGGTGCTGCCGATTGTGGTGGGCATTGTTCTGTTGATCCTGGCGATCTGGATCATCTGGTGGCTGACCAGCCGGTCCATGCGAAAGCATGGTGGAGCATAGGCGGTGTCTCTCCGACGCGGCCCTGCCTGAGTCTTAAAGCTTTGACGTTGAAATTGTTTATCGTATACAATAGGAATGATCCACATTTATTAGAAAAGGAGACAATCTATGACTTATCAGGATTATGATCGAAACCTGCCACCCGGCTATGGGCAACAATCTTCTTCAATGGCTGTGGTCAGCCTGATTGCGGGCATTGCAAGTTTTATATTTCTGCCTGTGATTGGCGCGATTGCCGCAGTCATTACCGGCGGTATGGCAAAAAAAGAAATCCGGCAGAGCGGGGGGCGGATTACGGGCATGGGGATGGCGAATTGGGGTATGATCCTTGGTTGGATCAATATTGGGATCGGCCTGATCAGCATCTGTTTCGCAGTGTTGGTATTTGCTGGCGCTATTTCACTGCCTTTGTGCTTTATTCCTTTTGCTAATGGGTTTAATTACTAAGAAGGATTGATTTATTCAAATTAATATAAGGAGGATGGGATGTCAGATAATGTGTATGAAGTACCGGAAGTCTCAGAATTTGGAAACGATCCGGTGAAGAAAAAGAACAAAACCCTTTGGATCATCCTGGCAGTAGTCGCGGCGGTGATCCTATGCTGCTGCCTGGTTGTCGTTGTTGGGGTGATCATTGCTGCAGCAACAGGGGCTTTTGATACCTATAATTATTATTATTTCATGCCGGGATTGTTACCTCTGGCATAATAATTATTCATCAACTAAGACAGGAGACGCGATCCAGGCGTCTCTTGTTGTTTAAGAGATCTGAAAACCTGTGGGATCATGGACAGCGCGCAAGCTGATCTGACTCCGCAAGATGGATCAGCTCCTTCAGCGCGTGTTTGGCCTGGTCCCGAGTCTCCGGGTCAAGGGGGAGGTCGTCAAATTCATCCTGGTCCAGGACCCGATATTCCCCATCCGGATAGACCAGCAGATCGAGGGCCAGGTCCACATAGGCGATCCGGCCGGGCGCGAACTCGGCGGGGGTCGTGACGTTGCAATACCAGGCTTTGAGGTTGTCGTTTTCCCGGTCATGGATCTCGAAGATGTTGTACCAGCGGTCTGTGAAATAACGTTCGAGGAACCGGTCGTTTTCCCGGAAGGTGATGCCGTGGAAAGGCAGGTCAGGACGGTTGAAGCGGGCTTCAATCAGCAAAGTGTGGTCATTGCGTTCAAGGATCAGGCCTTCATACCGCCAGGTCTCAACCCGGTCGATGTTCAGCTTGACCACCACGACTTTATCCTCAACAGTCCTCATTCCATTTCCTCCTCATTTTCCAGGCATAGAACATCATCCGGATCGTACCCGACCGTGATTGCCTCATCGATCCGCACCGGTTTCTGAAGCATTACATGAAAGTACATGGCTTCCTCGTTGATGTGGAGGGTGACCCGATAATGTTCGCCCTGGAAGACCTGGTCGATCACTTTGCCGGTGATGCGGTTTGGGCTGTTGTCTGTGTCCTGAACAGCCTGAGCAGGACGGAAGAGCAGGGTGGTCTTTTGCCCTCTGCTCAGGGGCTGTGATTCACAACAGCCCTGGATGAGGCCCAGGGGCGTATCAACTGTTAAAGGTGCTTTGCCGGTCACAGTCCCTTCGATTAGGTTGCCCAAGCCAAAAAACCGGGCTACCCAGGCATTGCGGGGGTGATGGTAGAACTCGTGAGGTTCTCCGCTTTGCAGGATCACACCATGGTGCAGGAGCAGAAGGCGATCGGCAATGGCATAGGCTTCTTCCTGGTCATGGGTGACGTAAATGGCGGGAATCCGTGTTTCACGCAAGATCCGGCGCAATTCTCTGCCAAGCTGTTCCCGAAGGGTGCGGTCAAGCGCACCCAGGGGTTCGTCCAGCATCAGCAAGCGGGGCTCCGGGGCAAGCGCCCGGGCGAGGGCAACCCTTTGCTGCTCCCCGCCGGAGAGTTCTGTCACTTTACGATCCGCGAAGGCCGTCATCGTGATGGTCTCGAGGGCGGTTTTCACCCTGGCCTGAATTTCCGCTTTGGGCCGGTTTTGCATCCGCAGTCCGAAGGCGATGTTCTCAGCAACGGTGCGGTGCGGGAAGAGAGCGTAATCCTGGAACATCAAGCCGAAACCGCGTTCGTGGGCGGGAACGCGAGCCAGGTCCTGACCAGCCCACAGGATCTGGCCGGCTTCGGCGTTTTCCAGACCGGCGATGATTCGCAGAAGCGTGGACTTGCCGCTGCCCGAGGGGCCGAGGAGACAAATCGTTTCATCCCGGGCCACATCAAAGGATACTTTTCGGAGAAGCGGTTTACCTTCATAGGTTTTTTCTATGTTATGGACAGTGAGCATCAGAAGAGGTCCTTCCCGGGTAAATGGAGGTGTTCAATCAGGAGGATGCCGGCGGCGCTTACGGTCATCAGGATCGTGGACATGGCAAGCGCCTGGCCGTAATTCAGCGCGCCGGGCTGGGAGATATAACGGAAGATGGCAACCGGCAGGGTGGGATATTCCGGCCGGGTGAGAAAGGTGGTGGCACCAAACTCGCCGAGAGAAATAGTCAGGGCGAAAATTCCACCAACCAGGATTGCCGGCGCGAGCAGGGGAAGGTCGATCTCTCGCCAGACACGCCCCGGCGAAGCGCCAAGGACGCGGGCGGCGTTCCGGAGAGAGACAGGGATGCTTTGAAGCGCTGGACCAAGCGTGCGGACGACAAAAGGCAGCGCAACCAGGCTATGGGCAATGGGAAGGAGGATAGGGAAGCGGAAATTGCTGAATGGGGGGCGGTTGAAAACGATTATGAACCCCAGGCCGAGGGTAATGGCGGAAGCGCCGAGGGGAAGCATGAGGAGAGGGTCAAGGATTGCGTTGAGTGCCGTTCTCTGGCGCAGGCCATAGGCGACAAGGAGACCCAGAAAAAGGGTTATGAGGATGGTGATGCCGGCAAACATCAGGGAGTTCCAGGCGGCAGCGATGGGGGGAACATAAAAAAGCGAGCCGCGGCGGTTGAATCCCAGTTCACGATAGTAATCGAGGGTGAGCCCGCGCTGGATCTCGCCACGCTCACCCCGGTCGGCTTCCAGCTTGACAAAAGAGCGCGCTGCCAGGGCGGCCAGGGGCGAGACAAGCAGGGCGAACAGGGATACGACCAGCAGGATCACCACCAGCCGTTCCAATCCGCGTTTGGGTATGCGGACGCCAACCTCCGGAGAGCCGGGAGCCAGGGTGCGATCCCGCCTGCCGGAAAGACGGTTGTGGCCGATGGTGATGACGAGGGTACAAAGGAGTTGAAGGATAGAGAGTACTGCGGCCAGGGGCAGGTTGAGCATGTGGAGCGCCTGGATATAGATCTCCACTTCCAGGGTGCTGAACTGCGGGCCGCCCAGCATCAGCACTACGCCGAAACTGGTGAAATTGAACAGAAAGACCAGTAGCGTGGCGGCCAGGATAGAGGGCCGGAGGAGGGGAAACGTAACTTCCTTGAAGGTCTGCCAGGGGGTCGCTCCCAGCACGGCGGCGGCGTGCTGCAGGCGGATGTTCTGCCGGGTCCAGGCATTGCTGACAACCCGGATGATGATGGTGGTGTTATAGAAGACATGGGCGACCAGGATAGCGCCAAAGGTGTTAAGGAACTGGATCGGCGGCGCATTGAGGTCGAAGAGGGCCATCAATCCCAGGTTCACCCAGCCGCGCGGCCCCAAAAGCGCGTTGAACCCGGCGGCGACCACCACAGTCGGGAGAATGAAGGGCAGAGTCGTGAGCATTTTGAGGGTCTGTTTGCCCGGAAACTCAAATTTTGCGAAGAGCCATGCACCCGGCAATCCGATGATCAGCGTGAGCAGGGTGGAGAGGGAAGCCTGCCCGATGGTGAACTCTAGGGGGCTCCAAACCCTGCGCCAGTTCAAGGTGGAAAGGTCAAATCCCCATTCCGGAGATATCAATAGTTCAAACAGCGCCAGAAGGGGCTGGTAAAAGAAATAACCCAGAAAAGCGGCGGGCAGCAGCCAGAACAGGGCTGCCCGCCAGGTGGGATTCTTGAACAAAGACCCAAGCTGAGATTTCAAGGCCATTACTCCAGGACGGTTTGCATCCAGGCTTCAATCCAATCGCCGCGGCTGGCATCAATCACATCTATGGCGAGGGTGGCGGGTTGGTCAGGGACCTGGACGCTGTCAATGAAAACCTTGGGCAGGGCTGCTTCGGTGTTGACCGGGAAAACAAACATCTGGAGGGGGATATCCTCCTGGAAGGGGACACTGAGCATGAAATCAACGAAGGCCTCAGCCAGGTCACGGTTGGGGGTGCCGTTCAATATCCCGACGAATTCGATCTGGCGGAAGCAGGTGTTGGGGCCGATGATGGAGGCCGTGGGGGCTTCATCCGGCGGCGTTTCAGCAAAATAGACCTCTGCCGCTGGACTGGAGCCGTAGGAGACAACCATGGGCTGGGGGCCCTGACCGGAAGAGCCGCTGAAATTGGTGTAGTAGGCGGTTTCCCAGTCCCCCACAACGACCAGGCCGTTGTCGGCCAGATCGCGCCAGTAATCCAGGTAACCCTCTTCGCCGAAATTTGCGATCGTGGCCAGCAGGAAAGCCAGGCCGGGGGAGGAGGTGGCTGGGTTTTCAGTCACAAGCAGGCCTGCATACTCGGGCTGGGTCAGCTCTTCGAGCGAGGCTGGCACTGCCAGGTCATGTTCTTCAAAGTAGGCTTTATCGTAATTGATGCATACGTCGCCGTAATCAACGGGCAGGGCATAATGCTGGGGGTCAACGATGAACTCGGCGGGGATGACCTCAAGCAGAGGCGAACTGTAGGATTCAAAGATGCCGGCCTGCAGCGCACGGGTCAGGAAGGTGTTGTCCACGCCGTAGAAGACATCCGCCAGGGGATTCTCTCTGGAGAGAATTGCCTGGTTGAGGGCGGAACCAGTGTCGCCGCTGCGAATAAAGCTGACCGTGACATTGTGTTCAGCTTCGAATTGAGCGATCAGGCCTTCACTGGCTGCGAAAGAATCATGCGTCATAACCGTCAGGACGCGGGGGCTTTCGGATGGTGATGCGCTTTGAGGTGCGCAAGCGGCAAGCAGCCCGAGGATTAAAGTCAATGTCAAGAGGAGATAGGTGCGTTTCATGTGCTTATCCCTTCCTTTCAGGGGTTTGTTTGGGGGGTTGTTTCGTGGATACACAAAAGTAAACCGTGGGTAATCCTGACAGCGGCGGTCTCGGCGTTCATGACGTTGCTGATGCCGCGGGTCTGATCGGGGTAGAGCGTTTCAGCGTTGAGGGGGTATTGCAGCCCTGTTGTGCGGATGCCTTTAACCGCGCCAAGAAGCGGCAGGAGGGAGACCCGCTGTCCGGGTTGACCTTTGATTTCCGCATCATCACGGATCAGGAAGACTTCCTGCGTGCCATCAATCAGGCGGATATCGGTTTCTAAAAATTTTGTTTTTGAGAGGAGAAAGATGTTGGCGAGGGTCTGGTCAAGCCGGCCGCCCAACGCAGCGATGACCCGGATGGAGGCTGGATTCAACTTTAGCGCGGCATTGAGGGCAAGCTCCAGGTCGGTTTCGTCTTTTTGAGCGGGGAACCTGCGGATTTCAACTCCCTGCTTTTCCAGCCGGCTGAGTTTATCAGGGTCAGCGGAATCGAGGTCTCCGATGACGAGGTCAGGCACGAGGCCGAGTGCGGTGAGGTATTTCAGACCGCCATCCACCGCTATCAGGGTGTCGTCCTCACCGATCAGCGCACGGATGGCTTCAGGCGCGGGCAGATCGCCGTTGGCAAACAAGAAGATATTTTCGGTGTCGGAAGTCATAAGAAAACACCCTACCTTTACGGGGAGGGTGTAATTATTTTCGCAATCTCATCCCTCCGCCGGCATTATCCGGATCAGGTCTTGCGGGTCGAGGACCGAAATGTCCTCCTCTCAGCCTGTTGCGTCAGGCTCCCCGTTCAACTGTCAGTATTATTTATTATTCTGTCGATATCGTACCACACGAAAACGGTATGTGTCAAATATTTACGACGGATCGAATCGGACAATGTGTCCCGACTTGAAAACCGGGACGGGATGGTCAGCAAAGCTGAAGATTAGTTTTTATCTGTGAGGAATGCGTTGACTTCGGCTTCGGCTTTTGAGCGGGTTAGTTCATATTTTTCCTGAATGGTGCCCACAAGCTGATCAAACTGCCCTTCGACCTTTTCGAGATCGTCATCGGTCAATTCACCCCATTTTTCCTTGGCCTTTCCGCGTAATTGGAGCCAATTCGCTTTCAGTAATCTTGATAGATCCATTAGAAATCCTTTCTATCTATTGAATATTTTATTATTTGTTATTTGCACCTTCAATTTAAGTTTAGGGGAAATGCAGCGTGTGACCGAACGGGAAAGGATGGTAAAGGGTTGGGAGTCCGTTGATTAGGATGGGGTTTGTTAGGGCGTGAAAAAGACAGGGTGCGGGGGATGATCAATCATGTTTCTGAAGGGAATTTACACGTTGTTATCGATCAGAATATCCAGTAAAATCAAGGAAATAGTGTGATGATATAAAAATATGATAAGATTGTCTTCAGCGGGTTGACGAAAAACGAATTTGAGCGTTGTTGAGCTTGACTCTTGTATCCCAATTTGTTATAATGACAACTTGCGCTTTGCGCCTGCGTATTCATTTAAAAAGGACGCGCTTTTTTACTGAATCCCGGCAACCTTAGTTTACCAGGAGTGCTGAATGGCAGAATTATTGCCCACAAAATCTTACAGACGAATTCCAGTCGGACTGGAATTCCCAAAATTAATTCAAGTACAAATGGACTCCTTCGCGCGGCTCAAGCGAGAAGGATTTAATCATTTATTTGGTGAGATATCTCCCATTGAGTCTTATAACAAGGGGATGCAGCTTTACTTTCCAAGCGATGATGCCATCTCCAAAGAGTGGGATCTGAAGTACTGGTTTGAAGAGCCCAAGAACACGATTGAGGAATGTCTCGAACGTGACCTCACCTATTCTTCTCCTTTATATGTTTCCGTTCTGCTCAAAGGCAAAGAAATCCCGGAGCCGATCAAACAGGATCTGTTCCTGGGCGATTTCCCGGAGATGACGCCCAAGGGCACCTTCATTATTAATGGCACCGAGCGTGTGGTCGTCTCTCAGTTAATCCGCTCACCTGGTGTTTATTTTGAACGTGAGGTTGACCGGGCAACTGGACGGTTCCTGTCCACTGCGAAAATGATCCCCGACCGGGGCGCGTGGATGGAGTTTGAAACCCGCAAGAATGACTACATTATCATCAAGTTTAACCGTAAACGCACCACACCGGTGACGGTGTTCCTGCGCGCGCTGGCCTGTGTTGATGATGGAATGGGTGAGGATACGGCGATCAAGACCGGCAAAGATGAAGAATTGATCGAACTCTTCAAGGACGTCGACACCAATACCGACCGGCTGTTCATTCCCTCATCCATCAATCAGGAACCTGCCTGGGAGATTGGCGAGGATCGCTCAGTGGCCGAAGCTGCTTTGATTGAATTCTTCAAACGACTGCGTCCTGGTGACCCCCCAACGCTGGAAAACGCGAAGGAATTCCTTGAGGAACAGCTCTTTGATCAGCGCCGGTATGACCTGGAACGGGTCGGGCGTTATAAATTGAACCAGAAGCTGGATCAGGAAATTCCCATCAGCCACCGGACGATCACCAAATCGGATATTGTGCAGCTTGTCCGCCGGATGATCCAGATCAATAACGGGGTGGAACGGGAAGATGACATTGACCACCTCGGCAACCGCCGCGTCAAAACAGTCGGCGAACTGATCCAGAATAAGCTGCGGGTGGGTTTGCGCCGGATGGAAAGAGTCATCCGCGAGCGCATGTCGATCCGTGATCAGGATCAGGTCTCTCCGACCAGCCTGGTGAATATCCGCCCGGTGGTCGCATCTCTGCGCGAGTTCTTCGGCTCCAGCCAGCTCTCCCAGTTCATGGAAGAGACCAACCCCCTGGCGGAGCTTCGCCACAAACGAACTCTCTCCGCCCTCGGCCCTGGCGGCCTGCGACGTGAACGCGCTGGCTTTGATGTCCGCGACGTGCATCACACCCATTATGGCCGGATCTGCCCGATTGAGACCCCGGAAGGGCCGAATATCGGTCTGATCGGCCGCATGGCAACATTTGCCACAGTCAACGAATACGGTTTCATAGAAACGCCTTATCGGCGGGTTTTCAAGTCACTTAAACCCAAAGACGACCTGGTCGGCCATGAGCTGCGGGAAGACGTCAAAGATCCCAAGAATGATAAAGTGATCGGGGTCAAAGGGGAGCGGATTGACAAGGACCTGGCGAAGAAGCTTGCCAAACTTAATGTTGAGAGAATCCTGGTGACGCCTTTCGTCTCGGATGAGTATGAGTACCTTTCCGCTGACGCGGAGGATAAATTCGTCATAGCCCAGGCGACTGCTCCTTTAAATGATTATCGTGAATTTGCCCGGCGGGTTTCCTGCCGATACTACTCCACCTTTTTGCTGAGTCAACCTGAGCAAATTGATTTTATGGATGTAGCGCCACAGCAGATCGTAGGCGTCAGCGCGGCATTGATCCCCTTCCTTGAGCATGATGATGCGAACCGCGCTTTGATGGGCTCAAACATGATGGCGCAGGCTGTGCCACTGATCCGCCCTGAAATCCCGATTGTGTCAACGGGTATGGAGGCTTATTCCGCAGTCGATTCAGGCCAGCTCGTTGTCGCAGAAGAGGATGGCGAGGTGGTTTCTGTGACCGGGCGGATGATCCAGATCAGAGAGAAGGGCGGCACAGTCCGGACCTATAACCTGCGCAAGTACCGCCGTTCCAACCAGTCCACCTGTATTGACCAGCGCCCAGCTGTGATCAAGGGGCAGCGGATTCAAAAAGGTCAGATCATCGGCGACTCATCCTCCTCGGTTGATGGGAACCTTGCCCTGGGTCAGAATGTCCTAGTGGCGTTCGTCCCCTGGGAAGGCGGCAATTTTGAGGATGCCATTCTGATCTCTGAAGAACTGGTTGAGGAAGACCGGTACACCTCCGTGCATATTGAAAAGCACGAGGTGGAAGCCCGGGATACGAAGTTGGGACCGGAAGAGATCACCCGCGATATCCCCAATGTTGGCGAGGAAACCATTCGTAACCTTGACGAACACGGGGTTATCCGGATTGGGGCAGAAGTTGGTCCAAACGATATCCTTGTTGGCAAGATTACGCCCAAAGGCGAGAAAGAGCTGACGCCGGAAGAGCGGCTGCTGCGAGCGATCTTTGGCGAGAAATCCCGCGATGTAAAAGACACTTCCCTGCGGATGCCCCATGGTGAAAAAGGGATCGTGGTTGATGTAAAAGTCTTCACCCGCGAAGAAAACTCTGACCTTAAAGCCGGTGTGGATATGATGGTCCGGGTCTCTGTGGCAAACCGCCGCAAGATAACTACTGGCGACAAAATGGCCGGCCGCCATGGCAACAAGGGTGTTGTCTCAATGGTTGTCCCGGTTGAGGATATGCCCTTCCTGGATAACGGCCGACCGGTAGACATCATCCTGAACCCCCTGAGCGTTCCGGGCCGGATGAACCTGGGTCAGCTGCTTGAGGTGCACCTCGGGTGGGCTGCTGAGCGGCTGGGTTTCCGGGTAGTCACGCCGGTGTTTGACGGGGCAACTGAATACGAAATTGAAGCTGAACTGGCCCGCGCCTGGCTGATTGACAAAGCATGGGATGTTTCTGCGGAAAAAGCCTGGGCATGGCTGAATGAGCAGGAATATGATCCTGAGATGATCAGGGATGAGGATGAGGTCCGGCTGCTGTATCTGGAAGAGTGGCTGGGCGACCGTGATTATGACGTCTATGAACTCACTGCCAACCCCACCTATGCCCGCCGTGTGGCTCTGAAAGAGTGGCTGCGGGATGAGGGATATGATCCTGATGGGATTGTGGCTTTTGAGACCGATGAGATTCCCAACGGCGAACGTTACGATCAGGATACCCGGGCTATCGAAGCCTGCCTCAAGCTTTGGATGGCTTCCCATGATATCAAGTATAAGAAGAGCCTGAGCGGTGAAGAGTTGCAGGCTAAAGCCAAAGAGGTCATGAAAGAGATTGGCCATCCGATGCCAACCGTCGGGAAGCAGAAACTGCGCGATGGGAAATCGGGCGACTATTTTGACCATCCCGTGACTGTTGGAATCATGAACGTTTTGAAACTGCATCACCTTGTGGAAGACAAGGTCCATGCCCGGTCCACCGGTCCTTACAGCCTTGTGACCCAGCAGCCGTTGGGCGGCAAAGCCCAATTCGGCGGCCAGCGGTTTGGCGAAATGGAAGTCTGGGCGCTCGAAGCCTATGGCGCAGCCTACACCCTGCAGGAAATGTTGACGGTGAAATCCGACGATGTGACCGGGCGGGTGAGCACCTATGAATCGATCGTGAAGGGTGAGCTCATCGAAGATCCCGGTATCCCGGCCGCTTTCAAGGTCCTGGTGAAAGAAATGCAAAGTCTTGGGCTGGCAGTGGAGGCCGTTCTGGATAATGGCGACATTGTGAAATTTGGTAAAGATGAAGATAAAGCCCGGGTTCCGAACACGCCGACCGGTTTGATCAGCATCGGCAGAGATATTTAGGGTATACTTATCTGTCACCTGAATCGCCTTGACGCACCACAGGTCGCATGGTAGAATCATCAGCCGTTACCTTCATACTGGCCCTATAATCCCGGCCAGCGCATTGGAGGCAAAATTTGATAGCAGTGAGGCCATCTTGAAGGATGATGATGGCCTCCCTTATTGGAAGAAGAACGATTTTATTTTTTAGATTTGGAGGCAAATGTGCCAACGATCAACCAATTGATACGCAAAGGCCGAAAGTCCAAACGCAATAAAAGCAAAGCACCTGCGTTGCAATATACCTTTAACTCGCAGAAGCAGAAGCGCATCCGTCAACCCAAGGGTGCACCGCAAAAGCGTGGTGTTTGCACGGTTGTGCGTACGATGACCCCAAAGAAACCGAACTCTGCGTTACGGAAGATCGCTCGTGTACGTCTGACGAACAATATGGAAGTTACGGCATATATCCCTGGTGAAGGCCACCAGCTCCAGGAGCACTCGGTTGTGCTCGTGCGGGGCGGCCGTGTCAGGGACCTGCCTGGCGTTCGTTATCATGTCGTCCGAGGTACCTTAGATTCGACAGGTGTTGAGGACCGCGCGCGCGGCCGCTCGAAATACGGCGCTAAGAAGCCGAAGTAATATTCTGTCGGAATACTTAAGTTAGGGCGAAGCATTAAATCGGTCTTGTTGGGATTAGTTTGAATGCTTTGCCCTATTTTAATTTTTGATTTTGTAAGGAGCTAGTATGGCGCGAAGATATACACCAGAAAAACGAGAGGTCGATCCTGATATCCGATATGGGAAACTGGATGTTCAGGAGATGATTAATCGAATCATGATCAAAGGGAAGAAGAGCACAGCCACACGGTTGTTGTACGACGCCCTTGACCTGATCGAAGAACGCACCGGTAAGGACCCGCTTGAGACGTTTGAAGCCGCGCTTAAAAACGTTTCTCCCATGATGGAAGTGCGGCCGCGACGTGTGGGTGGCGCAACCTATCAGGTCCCCATGGAAGTTGATCCCAGCCGCCGGAAAACTCTGGCGATGCGCTGGATCATCACAGCCTCACGAGCCCGCCCCGGAAAATCCTTTGCGGAAAAACTGGCTGGCGAGCTGATGGATGCTGCCGCGAACCAGGGCGCTGCCTATCGCAGGCGCGAGGAAGCTCACCGTATGGCGGAAGCCAACCGGGCCTTCTCTCACTTCCGGATCTAAGCCCGCCCTTTTTTCTTGCCCGATTGGATGATCTTTAATGGCTGATATGAAAGGACACGAATACCCGCTGGAGCGATACCGAAATATCGGTATTGTCGCGCATATCGACGCCGGTAAAACGACGACGACTGAGCGGATTCTGTTCTATACCGGCCGCACTTATCGAATTGGCTCTGTTGATGATGGGACGACGGTCACCGACTGGATGGTGCAGGAACGCGAACGGGGGATTACGATTGTCTCAGCTGCCGTAACGGCATTCTGGAAAGATTACAAGATCAACATCATTGATACCCCCGGCCATATTGACTTCACCGCTGAAGTCCAGCGGTCTTTGCGTGTGTTGGATGGCGGCGTTGTTGTTTTTGATTCCGTTCAGGGTGTGGAACCTCAGAGTGAGACAGTCTGGCGGCAGGCAGATCGTTATCATGTCCCGCGGATTTGCTTTGCCAATAAGATGGATCGAGTCGGTGCTTCCTATGACCAGACCCTTGAATCAATTGCAGACCGCCTTGGCGCGGTGCCTCTGGCGATGCAATTACCGATTGGCGCGGAGGATAAATTCAAAGGCGTGGTGGACTTGCTGACCGAGCAGGCCATCATCTTTGAAGATGAGTTGGGTAGTACGCCTGAATATGTCGCTGTGCCGGAGGATCTGGTTGATACCGTCGCTGAACGCCGGGCTGAGCTGGTTGAGCGGATCGCTGAGCTGGACGATGACCTGACCATGAAGTATCTGGAAGGTGAGACATTGACCATTGAAGAACTCAAAGCGGCACTGCGCAAAGGTGTCCTAGATAACCGGGTCGCTCCAGTGTTCTGCGGTTCTTCATTAAAGAATAAAGGCGTGCAACCCCTGCTGGATGCTGTGTTAGATTATCTTCCCTCACCGCTGGATGTCCCTGATGTTCGGGGAATTCATCCAAAGACGGAAGAAGAGATAACCCGACCTTTGCGCGATGACGCGCCGGCATCGGCTCTGGTCTTCAAGATTGTGACGGATCCTTATGTAGGGCGTTTGGCCTATATCCGGGTTTATTCGGGGACTGTCAAAAAAGGGAGCAACTATTTAAACGCCACCCAGGAACAACGTGAACGGGTCGGACGACTCCTGCGGATGTATGCCGATTCCCGTGAGGATGTGGATGAAATCCACGCCGGTGATATTGGCGCGATCCTCGGTTTGAAGAGCAGCTATACTGGCGATACCTTGAGTGATATCAATAACCCGATTGTGCTTGAAACGATCACTTTCCCGGAACCGGTGATCTCGGTTGCGATTGAACCCAAAACAACGGCAGACCAGGACAAGATGGGGATTGCACTTCAAAAATTAGCCGAGGAAGACCCCACGTTCAAGGTGCGCGTTGATGAAGACACCGGGCAGACGATCATTTCCGGGATGGGCGAACTCCATCTGGATATCCTCGTTGACCGGATGCTGCGCGAGTTTAAAGTGCAGGCGAATGTGGGTAACCCACGGGTTGCTTATCATGAAACGATCACCAAACCTGTTCCAGAAGCTGAATATAAGTTTGTCAAGCAGACGGGTGGTCACGGCCAATACGGCCATGTCGTACTCCGAATTGAGCCCCTG
>Ga0334900_1003049_pt1 | contig 13575 bp, 14 predicted proteins | sample GraSluR3_MG_2_FD_207231 | JGI IMG/M metagenome (GOLD analysis project Ga0334900, IMG submission 207231) | Sludge microbial communities from methane-producing bioreactor in Wageningen University, Netherlands - Granular Sludge_31_08-R3 | ecosystem: Engineered > Bioreactor > Anaerobic >...
GTTTCGCGCCCCGAGGAACGACGGAAGGAGAGTCATGAATATCAGGAATAGGATCGATATTCTGCGCATTTCTTGAAACATTAACCCCACTTATGCAAAAGTTATATTACTTGCGTATCGGTATGATAACAGTCGAACCGGGGCAAAAGATACATTTTTTTTCAATTTTTTTCTGCAACTTGTTATCTTATTTAATTTTACAGATATCATAGATTTGTCATCTACTTATTATAAAAGAAGTAACAAAATGCAAGGGGCAGCAGTGAAACCAGCAGATTCTCCCCCTATGCTCTCTTTAGGGGGAAGGTGTGGAGCTTTGCGCCTCCTGTTCACGCTTCGTACGATACTACCATGCTACAGTCGATCGAGTTCCTCTAGCCACAAGGCAACACTCGCATCGCTTGGCATGCGAAGGTCTCCTCTCGGACTGAGTGCGACAGAGCCGACCTTCGGCCCATCTGGCATCGCAGAGCGTTTGAACTGCTGAGAAAAGAATCTGGTGCAGAAGATCTTCAGCCACTTCAGGATAGTCGACCTATCGTAGACACCGCTAAAGGTGAGCGTGGCGAGCCGGAACACCTTGGCAGGACCATAGGACCAACGGAGCATGTAATAGAGAAAGAAGTCGTGCAGTTCGTAGGGTCCCACGATTGCTTCGGTCGACTGTTCATTGGTCTCACCCTTTGCCGGCAGCAGTTCCGGACTGACCGGAGTATCGAGCACATCGAGCAGCACTGCCCTCATATCGGAAGAGTCTGCCTCTTGAGCGTGAGATCTGATCAGATGCCGAATCAGTGTTTTGGGAACCGAACTATTCACTCCGTACATTGACATATGATCGCCATTGTATGTTGCCCAACCCAGAGCTAGTTCAGAAAGATCTCCGGTACCAATGACCAACGCAGACTCGGCATTTGCGATATCCATGAGCACCTGAGTCCTCTCTCGCGCCTGCGCATTTTCATACGTTACATCGTACACCGAACTGTCATGACCGATATCGGCAAAGTGTTGCAATACAGAAGCACTGATATCTATCTCTCGTAGCGAGACCTGCAATGCCTCTGCGAGTTTGCGTGCATTGTTTCGCGTCCTCTCGGTTGTCCCGAAACAGGGCATAGTAATCGCAATGATGCCCTCTCTTGGCAGTTTAAGCCAATCGAACGCATCGACAGCCACAAGAAGTGCCAACGTTGAGTCCATACCACCAGAGATCCCGACCACCACGTTCCGTATGTTGGTGTGTTCCAGACGTTTCACCAGTCCCATGGCTTGTATCGTCTGAATCGTCTTGCACCGCTTGTTCCGGTATGGGTCCTCGGCAGGGACGAACGGGAACCGACTGAAAGTTCTACTCAACCGAGTCTCCACCTCCGTCTGTGCAAAATCGACTATCTGGTAATGCGGGCTGCGAACCGATTCGAACGATGAACTTCTTCTCCGTTCTACTGCGAGCCTATCGAGATCGATCTCGGAATAGATGAACCCCTCGAACGGTATTTCACTCTCTGCAAGTATGATACCGTTCTCTGCGATCATGTCGTGTCCTAGGAAGACCATGTCGGTACTCGACTCTCCACTGCCTGAACTTGCATAGAGATATGCACTGTACAGACGGGCACTGTGGTGCTCTACCATCCGCCGTCTGTAGTGGGATTTACCGACCAGTTCGTTACTTGCCGAGAGATTCACCAGAACGGTCGCTCCTGCAAGTGCATGCCGAACCGATGGAGCTCCCGGTGCCCAGAGGTCTTCACAGATTTCGACACCAATAACGAGATTCGTGCAGGAACTGGATTGAAACAGTACATCTGTTCCGAATGGAACGGTTGAGCCCAACAACTCGATAACACCCGGCTCATCTGGAGCACGTGTGAACCATCTGGATTCATAGAACTCGTTGTAGTTGGGAATGTTCACCTTGGGAACTACACCAAGAACCGCTCCTTTATGGACTACCGCAGCGCAGTTGTAGAGTTTTCCCTGCCAGACAAGCGGCAGACCAACTACAGCGACAACCTCCCATGCCCTCGTTGCAGCGACCACCATCTCCAGCGCTCTCATAGCGCCATGGAGCAGTGTCGGTTGGAGAAACAGATCTGCACAGGTATAGGCGGTGAGTCCCAACTCGGGGAAGACCACCAACGCAACCTGCTCCCGTTGAGCTTTTTCGAGCATTGCAATGGTCTGTTCGGCGTTGAATCGGGTATCGGCAACCCGCACCTTCGGTGTGGCCACGGCAACCCGTACGAATCCATCTTTCATGCACGTACCTCCAGACATTGTGAGAACGGTAGTCAGTGTATCACATGAGTATACTGCTTGCCATTACTTCACGCGCAGAAGCCACGTGATACCTTGGAGCCACGATTCGAGTTCCGCACACTCGGCCAGCTGGTCGGCCACATAGTCTGCAAACAGATCGGCCGATTCTGGATACCGTTCGGTCAATTCAGCTGCACGATGTTCTATGGATCTCTGTGCGTATCGGTTCGTTGCAGCGACAATTGCCGGATCCACAGGAACCTCTTCGACTATCTCACAACGCGCCTCGTCCAGTATTCGGTACCAGTCCTTCAGGGAAAGATACTCATCTCCTGTCAGAGCGAAAGCATCGTCGATCACCAGATATCCTCGTGGCTTCACTGTCCTTTTCAACTGTTCCAACAACTCATATTGTGTCTCGAACAGATCGCCCACCGCTCCGAATATCACAGCATCGAAGTCACGTTCGGTTTCGACCGACTCAAAAATATCGGCAACCTCGAACCGGCACAGATGTCCCACTTCGAACTCCTGTGCCTTCCTTCTCGCAACATCGATGAATGGTGCCATGAGATCCCTTCCCTCTACTATGCAGCCGATTCGTCTTGCGACCTCCACCGAAACCGCACCCTTGCCGCAACCCAAGTCGAGCACCCGACTAGAGGCACCGAGCTGCGCTGGTCCTGCAAGCATACCTGCGATCTCCTGAGGATCGCTACCCAACTCCCACAGATCCTGCAACAGATAGGGAATATGATCCATAAGGCGAATATCGGTCGCTGAAAGCGAGGCTGCAACCAACTCTCGTTGCGACTCATGCATAGGGATCTCCTTCCATAAGCTCTTCAAGAGCTTCACGATCGAGAATAGTGACACCTCGGTGTCCGTGCAACTCAATGATCCCCGCCTGCTGAAATGCCGAGAGACGTCGGCTGAGTGTCTCATGGGTCATACCGAGTAGCGAAGCGAGATCTCCCTTCGAGAGACCGAGGGTGAACGAGGGTCTGCCGACCGAACTCTGTAGCAGATAATTCGCAAGCCGCTGTTCCACGGTAGTGAGATTCGTCTGTTCGAGAAGACTCTCGGTCTTCTCCAGACGTCCACTGAGCTGCTCCATCACCTTGAATGCAATGGAGGGAATACGTTCCATGAGCGACCGGAGATGCGACCAATCTATACTGCACATCCGTGTCTGCTCGAGCGTGACAGCAGTATCGGTCTGCGTGTTCATGCTGAAAAGGGAGAGCTCACCGAGGAACTCTCCAGGTCCCACTATGCGGATAACCTGCTCCTTCCCCTCCACCGTGAGCCGATAGACCTTCACACTTCCGGTATGGAGCACAAAGAGTTTTCCACGCCGCTCTCCAACCCGATACACGACCTCACCCTTCTCAAACGAGCATTCGGTAGTGATCGCTGCAACTTGAGCCATCTCTTCATGGGTCAGATGCTGAAAGATAGGCACGATATCGATGCAGTTGTAGGGTCCATGGTCATTGCAGGAGCAGTTCATGACAGTACTATACTCTGAAAGTACTCGATACACAATTATCTGGCGACTACTTCCGATACCGAAGCAGTCGAATTGCGTTCAGAATAACCAGAAGTACCGACAACTCGTGTACCAACATGCCGATAGAGAGATCCACACTTCTTAGCAGAACACCGACAAGCAGCGTAGCAGCCACAAGAATCGCGAAGTAGATGTTCTGCTTCATATTCCGCACCGTGGCTCTCGAGAGACCCAAGGCATGACCTAACATGGGAAGCTTGGAGGACATGACCACGACATCGGCAGTCTCCATGGCGACATCGCTACCGGCACCCCCGATCGCAATTCCGATATCGGCTACGGCAAGCGCCGGAGCATCGTTCACGCCATCGCCTACCATCGCAACCGATGTATAGACCCGCTGTAGCTCCTTGATCGCCGCAACCTTGTCCTCAGGCAACAGTTCCGCCTTGAACTCATCGAATCCCAACTCCTCTGAAATCGCTCTGGCAGTACGTTCGTTATCACCGGTCAGCATGATCAGATGCTTCACATGCTGTCTCTTCAACGACTGAACGAGATGCTTCGCCTCTTCTCTCACCGTGTCCGCAACAGCGATGATTCCCAGTATGCGATCTCTGGTTCCCACCAACACCACGGTTCTCGCCCGCTTCTCCTCTTCGATCACCTGATCCTCATACCGATCGAAAGGAACGCCATAGGTGGAGAAAAGAGCTCGATTCCCCAACAGGTAGCCGGTATCTCCGAGTGTGAACGCGATTCCCTTTCCAGCAATCGGCTCCGAATCTACCGGTAACTCGATTTCACCGGTCAACTCCTTCTCAGCGTACTGGACAATCGCCTTGCCTATCGGGTGCTCAGCGTAGCTCTCGCCACTCGCTGCTATGCGCAACAGCTCAGTTTCCGGGATATCAAACGTCTTCAACGACACCACGGTAGGTGCTCCCTCGGTGACTGTTCCGGTCTTATCGAAAGCAACAGCCTTCACCGTTCCCAACCTCTCCATGACATCGCCGCCCTTGATCAGAATGCCCCGCTTCGCTCCGTTTCCGATTCCCGCGACGATAGAGACTGGAGCACTGATGACCAATGCCCCGGGACAAGCGATCACCAGAAGTGTGAGCGAAAGGTAGATATCACGGGTAATCAGATAGACCACCGCCGAAAGCACCATGATACCGGGAGTATAGTATTGACTGAAACGCTCAAGGAACTTCTGCGTCTTCGCCTTCGCATCCTGTGCCTCTTCGACCAGTTCGAGAATTCTAGCAAAAGTCGTCTGCTCACCGACTCGTTCAGCCTCTGCAATGAGGTAGCCCGATTCCACAACAGTACCCGCAAACACCTCTTCTCCCTTGACTTTATGAACCGGAATCGACTCTCCGGTTACTGTTGCCTGGTTCACATACGCAGATCCTTCGAGAAGAACTCCATCGACCGGAATCCGTTCGCCCGGCTTCACCACCACGACATCTCCACGATTCACCTGATCTGGGTCGACAAGATGATCCTCTCTGTCTCTCCGGACACGTGCGGTCTCAGGAGCAAGACTAAGCAGTGATTGTATGGATGACCGCGTCTTCTCCAATGTGCGCGCTTCAAGGTATCCTCCGAACATAAATAGATAGGTTACAGCCGCAGCCTCCCAATACTCTCCAATGATCACGGCCCCCACCGTGGCGACCGTGACCAACAACTCGATACCTATCACCCGATATCGAAGAGCTCCGATAGCCTTCGATACCACCGGGTATCCGGCAATCGCAGTGGACAGTAGCATGAGAAGCACGACTGCCGTGGTATACCCGAACATACGGTGTGATATGAACGATGCGACCACCAATACAGTCGCAACGATGAGGGCGCGTGTTTTCTTCATGTCACTTCACCCCCAGGACTTTGTACCCGAGCGATTCGATCCGTGACTTCACCTCATCCGAACCAACCAGTGACTCATCTAACTCAACCTTCACACGCGAGGCGTTGAACAGTACCTGAGACGATACCACGCCTTTCGTCCTCTTGAGCATTCCCTCGATCTTTGCCAGACAACTCGGGCAAGTAAGTGTTTCTAACTGATACGTAATGTGCTGCATAGGGCACCTCCTATTGGTATTGATGCCCTACTCTAACCGGTACGAAAAAACCTTTCCTTGACCTGAATCAAATTTCACAAAGAATTGTACATAGAGAAAAGGGTACGGTTCTAGCGGCGGGATACCACCGATTTCCGTACCCACGATATAACCGTGTTCTGAGCATGGCTCATCGATTCACGATGGCTTCATACTCCTCCAAGGAGATCCAGGAAGGCTCGTACGGCGCTCCAAAGCGATCGAGGAGTCTGCTAAAGGTGCGCATATGCTGCTTTGACCCCTGCAGAAGAGCACTATATACCCTGATCACCACCGGATCATCTGTCTGTGAAAGCAGATGCTGTAGATCATATATATCGAGATCCTCGATCATCGCTCCAACGGTGAGCGCTTGAATCGGTGACTCATTTCCCTGCATGACCAGCTCATCGTAGAGCTTCTGCATCGACGGGATCGTGAACTCCCCTGGTGCAGTGTGTGAAACGGGATCATCGATTTGTCGGTATGCCAGAAGGGCAACCATGGCATCCATGTGTCGCTGTTCACTTCGAGCAATCTGTGCGAATGTACGGATCCCCCACTGCTCATAGAGGGCAAGATAGACATCTCGCGCGAGTTTCTCCTCTTCTCGCATATGGAGCATACCCTCTTCCGGCTGAAGCGATTGCACGCTATCGCTGAGCTTCGACTCGTCATGGGCATCAAGGTACTCCTGAGCAGCCTGGGCGAACAGTGTCCCCGAGACCGCCAGCAGCAACACCACCATGATCAAACTAATTCTTCTCTTCATGATACAGTCTCCTGATTCAGATTATCATCGACCACTACGGCCTCTGTTGTTTACCGGGGCGGCACTCTGTTTTCCCGATACAGGACGTCGGTCGACCTGAGCATTCCGACCACTTTGCACGTGCTTGTTGTCCGAACGTTCACGGCTCATGGGTGCTCGGTCTCTTGCTGCCACAGCTTCCATTCTCGCTTCGGCACGAGCTTCCTGGAACCTGATCAACGCATCTCTATCCACACCTTCGACACAGAGAGGACACAGCGCGATCTCCTCTTCGGTCAATGTCTGCCACCGCTGAACAGGTCTATCCGAATCGACTTCCACAGACTCGGCAACCACAGCGCCTGCTCCGGCAGGTACGAATCCACCTCGACCCATCGCCCTCGCACTCACTGCTGTACCAGCAACAACGAGAATCAGCAAAACAACTAACACCACTCTTTTCTTTGTAACCATAGTATTCTCCTTCGAGCTCCTGCTCTAATTGGTTCATGGTCGAAGGATACTAGGGGCATATCAGCGATTGTTAAAGAGAATGTGAAGATTAGGTAAATGATACGATCCCCTCATGGAAGTCTTTGCAAGTGGCAGGAGACGGTTCGGAGCATATTGCATCGACATCGGGATTACAGCATTGGTGCAGCTACCTCTCTGGATATGGTACGCACGAGGTCTTTTCGGTCCCGAAATCGGCCTCTTCCTCCTTGGTTATACCGTTCTGCTGCCGATCATCTGGGTCCTCGTTCGCGCTATCTATCTGATCATCTGCTGGAGTGTATGGAACCAGACAATTGGTATGCGTCTCTTCTCGATCATCATCGTCCCGTCACCGGGGAAACGACTCACGGTATGGCGATCGATGATTCGATATCTCTCCATGGTGCTGTGTACCTACCCCCTCGGTATAGGATACCTCATGATGTTCTCACATCCATCTCGCCAGGGTCTTCACGACAGACTCTCCTCCACGGTAGTGGTACACACAGGCAGTCGGAGCACGTAGTACCCTACGAAGATCCATAGACTGTCGCGCACGTAGTTCGAAATTCTTTCCATGGGGGTATTGCCGCTCGCTCTTTGAATCACTACCCTTTCAATAGGGTATGATCGGCGAGTCTGGTGAACCCATGTGTACAACATTGCTGCATGCATGCCCGTAACAAGATACATGGGGGCAAGCAATGAAACGAGTTCTTATACCCGCAGCACTGGTACTCATGGTACTGCTGTACGGATGCACCACCGACCGAACCGTGGCACAACATGACGAAGAATCATCTCCGATTGCACCGGCAGAACCGGTAACCCTGGAACCTCCGGAGACTGTAGAGGCCGAGACCAGGGTCGACTCAGAGACCGAAGTGGAGGATCCTTACGATGCTCAGAGTGAATTATTCCAGGCAGTCTCTTCGGGCGGTGTCGATGCTACGCGTAAAGCACTGGAAGCGGGAGCCGATCCGAACTGGCTTCCGGAGGGTTATTCCACCACACCACTCATCTTAGCAGTTTCAGAGGACTCCCCCAGCCTGGTCTCCCTGCTACTTGAAGCTGGAGCCGATGTCCATGCACGTGATCTGGACTATTTCGATCCGCCAATCATCTGGGCAGCTGAGCAAGCAGGAGAACAGGTCATCTCCTTACTGCTCGAAGCTGGTGCCAATATCGAAGATAGAGACGACTTCTTTGGTGGTACACCACTGTTATGGGCAGCTTCGTCGAACACTCCCGACGTGGTCTCTCTTCTCCTCGACCGTGGAGCCGATGTTACAGCACGTGACACGCAGGATATCGGCGGCAATGCACTCATCTGGGCAGCCCAGGATGGATCAGCAGAAGTGATACGACTGCTCCTCGCTTATGGCATGGATATCGAGAGTCGTGATCTGCACTTTGAATCCACTGCTCTCATGTGGGCAGCACTTCAGAACTCGTACGAAGTGGTCGCCACACTTATCGATGCAGGAGCCGACCTGCAAGCCACAGACCTCTTTGAGAACCAGACAGCTCTCGAACTAGCCATATCCGAAGGGAGAGACGATATAGCCCAACTGCTACGCCAAGCAATGTCTGCTCGGCAGGTGGAAACTGTAGAATCCGGTGAACTCGATATGCCAGCTGGAGCTCAGTCGGATCTTCAACGTGCGATCGATACCCTCGACATTGCAGGAGTCCGGGCAGCACTCGAAGCAGGAGCCGATGTGAATCGAATCCATCAAAGCTCGTTCATGACCCCACTGATTACTGCAATAGACAACAACTCACCAGAGTTGGTCGCTTTCTTGCTTTCAGCAGGGGCGGATGTCCATGCATACGATCTTGAACTATATGATCCACCGATCATCTGGGCTGCGGCAGTTTCAGGGCCACAGATCGTTGAGCTCCTACTTGACGCTGGAGCAGATATTGAAGCGGTAGACGATACCGTGGGAGGCTCTCCCCTCATGTGGGCTTCGCTCTACAACACACCAGCAGTAGTCGCTACCCTACTCGATCGAGGAGCCGACATCTCAGTACGAGATACACAGGACATCGGTGGCGAAGTGATTACCTGGGCCTCCCGAGGAGGGAGAACGGACGTGGTAAAACTCCTGTTGGAATCTGGAGCGGATACCGAAAGTCGCGACCGTTCTTTCGGTGGCACGCCACTCATCTGGGCGACAGAGGAGAATACGCTGGAGGTCATGCAACTCCTTCTTGACTACGGAGCAGAGGTGGATGCGAGAGTCGAAACGATCGGCAGCACAGCCCTCTTCTACGCTGCAGCTCAAGGAGATGTTGAGAAGGTGCACATGCTCATCGAGGCTGGAGCCGAGGTGAAGGTCAAGGATCTGGATAGGCGCACTCCGCTCATGTTCGCAGTGGACAGTGGCAGTGCAGAAACGGTGCGCATGTTACTCGAAGCTGGGGCCGACGTCCATGCCCAGGACAACGAAGGAACCACTGTGCACGATATCGCAGACTGGTACCACCCAGAACTGCTGGAACTCTTGCAATGATCTTTTAGCGAACCACGACTGGTGACTCGAAGCTTGCTCCACGAGCGGCAGGGACGTAGTAGCTCTCTGTGTCGGACCGGCTGAGGAAAGCGTGATACCGTTCTCCTCTAGCCAGCACCGGGATAGGACGTGGTCCCACCCAATGTCGTGGTGGGCGATAGTTCATGTACCTGATCTCGATAGTATCTCCTGCCGAGATGTCGCGAGAGCTTCGGTATACCTCAAGGATCGTGGCGGTGACCGTCACCGGCTTCTCCCTACGGAACAGTCGAAACGGAGAACTCACTTTCACTGTCTCGATCAAGTAGTACTCTTGCGCTTCTTGCTGGAGACTCTGGTAGACCTGCGGGGAGAGTTCAGCATAGACCGCTGTGGTAGAGAGTATGAAAAGTGCGAACACCAGCGTAGCAACTTTGCTTCGTTTTCTCATAGGCACCTCTTGGTCCGAACATTATGAAGGGTATCGTTACCTCAGGGCAAGCCCTGGACTCAGGAGGCTTCGCCTCCGCTACCGCCCCAAAGGGCGGGGTATCTCCCCTACGTTTCCTGCACTCACTCAGTAATGGAACACTAGTAATTGTTCCGCTACCTTCGTTTCGTTTGGAAATGACCAGAAGAAGAAACGGCAACAGACCGCCTGTCACTTTCTTGCCAGATACCCGCCACGGATCGCCTTGGAGTCGTTCACCGCGATCACAGCTCCTGGGAACGTGGTATTGATGATCCTGACAGCCTCGGCAATGCGCTTCCGTTTCAGGTGAAGAATGAGCAGTTCACGGTTTCCGTTCCGCCCGGTCCCCTTCACTACCGTGACTGCGAAATGGTTGTCCCGAAGTGTATCGGCCAACTGCTTGCTCTTCGGCGATTCGGGTACAATGATCTGAATTGAGCTCAGACCGAATGCGAGTTTGCTCTCGAACCAGGATCCGAGGTAGTTTCCCACTGCAAATGCAAGGGCGAACACGACCATCCGCAACGGATCCTCCTTGAACCCCTCCAATACGGTACCGGTGATCACCAGCCAAAGGAGAATGTCGAAGAAAGCGATGATCGTCCCCTTCACCCGCTCTCCCCTATTGATGAGCACCATACGCAAAGTAGCTACCGTGACTTCGAGAATCTTACCGAAGAAAATGATGAAATAGATCCAGATACCCAAGTCTTGAAAAAAATCCATTACCACACCCCCACCACCAAGATATCAACGATATTTTCTATACAAACCATACGAAAGGCCGGCAAGTGACAGTACAAACACCACAGATAGGATGAACTGCGGCGAGGCCGGATTGTCAAGAGACGAACCAGCCAACGTAGTGGCAACCATTGTCGGAAGCAGGCCCAGCACACCCCCTACCACGTAGGGTACATACGGAACCTTCAGAGAACCGAGTAAAGCATTGGTGATCTCATGGGGAATCTTCCCAATGAATTTCACCATGAATGAGAAGAGAAGACTGGAGTGTTTGCTGAACGCCTCGAGTCTGCCTAGGCTGGGGTACTTTCCCAACAACCGCTCTACAAGGCCACTTCCGGTGTATCGACCGAGAAAGTAGGGAATCTGCATGTTCACCACGATCCCCACACAATTTACCACAAGTGCCAACCAGAATGGATAGAGACTGCCCACGCCAATATACAACAGGGCGAACGGAAGACCGAACGAGACCGATTTCAACAAGAAAAGTCCCATGAATGCCGCTGTCGTCAACCAGATACGATCGTGAAACTGATCGACCAGCGTCTCGATTGCAGTGACTCCATTTCTCACTACGAACACGGTCATGAGCATCAGAATCACCAACGGAGGAATCATTCGGAGGATGATGGGGAGAATCGGTTTCTTCGGTTGTCTTTCCATAGTGTTTCGCTCGATTCAGTGTGCCCCAAAACGGGTTTTCTCACAAGGGTCAACTATCGGACTTGTCACTGTCGACACCACCTTGTTCTAGCCTGAAAGCCACCGCCTCTCGAAGCAGTACATAGAGCACTGCAGCCACAGGAACTCCTACGAGCATGCCGAGAATACCGAACAGATTCCCACCGATCATCACAGCAGCAAGGACCCAGAGTGCGGGCAGTCCGATCGAGTCTCCAACGATCCGAGGATATACGAAGTTCCCCTCTATCTGCTGAAGCACGAGGAAAAGTACCAGAAACCAGAGTGCCTGCATGGGGCTGGTTACCAACATGAGCAAGATACCGATCGTAGCGGCTATGAATGCACCGACTATGGGAATGAGTGCGAGCACCCCTACGAGGGCAGAGACGAGAACCGCGTAGGGGAACCGGAAAATCAGCATGGAGACCAGGAACATGAACCCGAGGATCGTAGCCTCGATGACTTCTCCCGAGACGAAATTGCTGAATGTGGTATCGACGACACGACCTGCATGGAGCAGTCGCTTCACTCGATTGTCACTGAGATAGGCAGAGAGGAGTCGCTTCACCTGTCGAGCCAACTGCTCTTTCCTGGCAAGCATGTAGACAGCAAAGACGAGGCCCAGGATAAAATTAACGATCCCGTTGATGAAATTCGTAGCCATACCGACCGTGGATCCCACCAGCGTGGAAGAACTTCTCTTGAGGAAATCGAGCACGTCACTTTTCACATTTGGCCAAGAGATATTCAACTCTTCGAGCCAGAAACCGAGATCGGGGAACCGCTCACCGAGAGACTCCCCTAAGCTTCTTACAGAATCGATCAGGCCAGGAAGGTTCGCAGATAGTTGTTCGATGGCAGAGACAAGTTCTGGGATCACGATCAGGAGCAAGAGGGAGAAGACCAGTAGCACGAACAGGAAGGTCGTTACCATGGCCAATGACCGTCTGAGTGAAGCCGGCCCCTTCTTGAAAACTCGCCGCTCAAGAGAGCGAACCGGCACATTGAGGATGAATGCGATGGCACCTCCTCCAACAAGCGGTCCAATGATGGCAAAGCCCCACCGCAAGAGTCTCGTGGCAGTCTCATGGTTCATGAGCGCCCACAGCAATACAATACTTGCTGCAATGAGTGCGAAAATCTGTCTGACTACTTTTCTTTCCACCGGTGTCGCTCCTCAACCCTTCCCTTTTTTGGTACATGTAGTATATTCGATAGCATATCGTTATATGCGAAATCAAAGAAGAGGGGAATTCCATGATGATTGAAAAAACCTATTCCTACGCTGTGTCCGATACGAAACATATCGAGAAACTGATCGACGATGATCCGGTGATGATCAACCACATGATACTCCCGAAAGGAGATTCCGTCCCGGACCATCATGCAAACTCCTATGTTCACATGATCATTGTCCGCGGGAACCTCACATTGCAGCTCGGAGACCAAGAGCCGCACACCTATGCGAAGGGGACGATTGTACACATCCCCTACGGTACATTCATGCAGGTTCGTAATGAACACGACGATATCTGCGAATTCTTCGTGGTTAAGTCTCCCAGTCCACGACTCTACAACACCTGATCTCCCGTAGAACTAGTTCGGCGTATCGGGAATGAGCACGACTGCACTCTCGATATGCGATGTCTGAGGATAGAGATCGAATACCTGCATTGCGTGCATGCGATACCCGACTTCGGCAAATCGTCTACAATCACGCGCGAGCGTTACACTGTCGCACGAGACATAGATGATCGCCTTCGGCTCCCACGATGCGATAGTACGAACCAACCGAGCCTCAAGTCCTGCCCGTGGTGGATCGACGATCACGGTATCGGCCCGTTGCTCTTCGTTCTTGCGGCTCCACCGCTCTGCAGTCTGCGTGAAGAACTCGGTATGTGCCAAGTTCCGCTGTGCAAGCGAGAGGCACTTCTCATCTCGCTCCACGGCAACCACATGTCTATTCGGTCCCTCGACGAAGGCGCTGAAGGTTCCGACCCCTGCATAGAGATCGACTATCGTGCTCCCGGCGACAT
>Ga0334900_1003054_pt1 | contig 13567 bp, 4 predicted proteins | sample GraSluR3_MG_2_FD_207231 | JGI IMG/M metagenome (GOLD analysis project Ga0334900, IMG submission 207231) | Sludge microbial communities from methane-producing bioreactor in Wageningen University, Netherlands - Granular Sludge_31_08-R3 | ecosystem: Engineered > Bioreactor > Anaerobic > Unclassified...
GAAAACCCAAAGCAGGTTTCAACTTCAAAGGGGATAAAAAGGCTCGATTTCACAATTAGGAACGATGATCGCCCAGTCGCAGACATGTCAAGTGTTCATCCATCTGGCGATGTGGCAAGGCACCTGCTGTACGATATTTACCGAGTAAAAGCAGAAGTAGTTGAAGGCGATGGCTATAAGGCTCAGCTGCTTAATGAGCTAGTCGCTGTTAAACAGGGCCATGAAGACCGAATCTCGGTTTATCTCTCTAAGGATGTAAACGCTTCACCCAACGCAACAGTGAGGTTGTCAGTTGTTTCTGAGAGTAACCCATCTGTTAGCAAGGAAACCCTTTATAAGCTGAATTAGCCATTAAAACATAAGGTGTACAACGCCATAATAAACTCAATACTATGCTAACAATTCGCAATTTATCGTTAAGTGTAATACTACTAACACTTGTAGCAAACAATTCACTAGCAAAAGAATATAAATTGTTTTCTCCCGATAAAAGCATAGAAGTATCGGTAAAGGTTAACAAGGGAATAGTTTGGAGTGCAAAGCTTAACGGAGCTATAGTAGTTGACGAATCTCCCATTGATATAGTGCTTAAGAACGGAGTACGAGCAAGCCAAGGAAAGGTAAGAAGCGCAAAGCAGAAAGAAGTTAAAAACACCATTAAGCCCGAGGTTCCCTATAAGTTTAGTGAAATTTTAGACCATTATAACGAGTTAGCTTTAACTCTCAACAATGGACTATCCCTAGAGTTTAGGGCATACAACAACGGCCTGGCGTATGCTTTTGGAACAAGCTCCAAGTCCACTTTACAGGTAGAGGATGAGCCGCTCAATTTGCAATTTCCGCAAGGAACCAGTTCTTGGTTTCCGAAGGAGCAGTCAATGTATTCTCACAATGAGAACTCGTACCCTCGAATCCCAATAACCAGTATCGACGAAGTCGATTTCTGTAGCCTTCCCGTTATGTTCGAATTGTCAAATGGTAGCAAAGTGGTATTTACCGAAACTGCGCTGAGCCACTATCCCAACATGTTTCTTCGGAAAGATAGTGGCAAGCAAGGTTTTGTATCGCAATTTCCAAAGTATGTGCTCGAAGCCATTCCAAACAGCAACCGTTCCCCCGACCGGAACCAAGTAATAACGCTCGAAGCCGATTACATTGCTGTTGTTGAATCGCCTCGTAAATTCCCTTGGAGGGTTTTTCTTATTGCCAGCAACGATAGCGAAATCTTAACCAATACTCTTGCATACCAACTTGGCGAACCATCGGAAATTAAAAACCCCCAATGGATAAAGCCTGGTAAAGTGGCTTGGGACTGGTATAATGCTAACAATATTTACGGAGTGGACTTTAAATCGGGGTTAAACACCCAAACCTACAAATATTTCATCGACTTTGCCTCCGACAATGGCATTGAGTATGTAATCCTCGACGAGGGATGGACCAAAAGCACCACAGAAATTCTCGATTTTAATCCAGAAATGGATGTGAAGTGGCTTATTAACTATGCAAAAAGTAAAAATGTAGGCATTATCCTTTGGGTACTTTGGAAACCTTTGGACGAAAATACTGAAGAAATATTGCAGATTTATCAATCGTGGGGGGCAAAAGGCATTAAAGTGGACTTTATGCAACGTTCGGATCAGGCTATGGTTAACTCATACGAAAAAATAGCAGCAATCTCAGCCAACCTTGAGCTTCTGGTCAATTTCCATGGCAGCTTCAAGCCAGCAGGTTTGCAACGAAAATATCCCAATGTGGTGAATTTTGAGGGAGTAAAAGGCGGGGAACACAATAAGTGGTCCGACCACTTAACGCCCGACCATAACCTAACCATACCCTTCATAAGAATGGCTGCTGGCCCAATGGACTATACTCCAGGCTCTATGATTAATACCACTAAGGGTAACTTTGCCATAAGCTACGATCGACCCATGAGCCAAGGCACACGCTGTCATCAGCTTGCAATGTTTATACTATACGATGCCCCCCTACAGATGATGTGCGAGTCGCCATCGACCTACATTAGGGAACAGGAGTGTACCGATTTCATCGCACAAATCCCAACAACTTGGGATGAAACCAGAGTTTTCAAGGCTAAAATAAGCGATTACGTTGTTATCGCACGCCGAAAGGGGAACGATTGGTTTATTGCAGCTATGACCGATTGGACTCCTCGATCCTTTGAACTTCCCTTGTCATTTTTAAAAGGGACCTTTGAGGCCACCATTATGAGCGATGGCATTAATGCCGACAGGTATGCACCAGACTATAAAAAAACAGCCAAGACGCTAACACCCAACGACACGATTACCATCGACATGAAACCTGGAGGTGGGTACGCTGCCATCCTAAGGGCAAAATAGCATTTATAATCAGATGTCACCCTTAATCTAAACCCTAAAAATGAAAACAAAAGTTTCCAAATCATTATCAAAAGTAAGCGGAATGCATTCCAATCATAAACAGATTATCGTAGTTTGTTTTACTGCTTGCCTGGCATTCTTACATATAGCTGCTAATGGTGAAACTATTGGTCAAACCCAAATCCCGTCATATACCCCAACGGGCGGATATGTTAAGGAAATTTCAAAGATGACAAGTAGCCCCAACCAAGTTTTACTTACTGTTGAGGCTATTCTCGATACTCTTGTTGCCAAGCAGGACATCCTTCTTCATACCAACGATTCGGGAGCAAACCAAACAGCAACTGATGATACTAGTTCAGTTACCTCAAATCGACTTGAGCAAGAAGTCAATATAGTTTACGATTCACAGAAACGAGCAAGTGTAACTGGTGCAATCTCATCCGTTGGCTCAGAACAGATTACCCAAGGGCCTGTTAGGGATATTGGGCAACTGCTAAGGGGGCGTGTGCCAGGTCTTAGCATTAATATGCCCAGCGGAAATCCTTTAGATAATGTGGAAATCAGCTTAAGGGGAACAAAATCTTTTTCGTTAGGTAGTTCACCGCTTATACTAATCGATGGAATACCCGGAGATCTTAATACGATTGCCCCGCAGGATGTTGAATCCATAGAGGTGCTAAAAGACGGTTCTGCCATGGCCATTTATGGTAGCCGTGCCGCCAACGGGGTGCTCCTTATCACCACTCGCAGGGGGCATCGGAACTCGCCCCTAAGGGTCGAGTATCAATCGTACATTGGTACCGAGAGCCTTGTGGGCAGACCCGATTTTCTTACCGCTCAGGATGTTAGACGACTAAACGAGCAGGGAGTCACCAACTATACCGATTATGGGGATAGTAACGATTTGTTGAGGGAGATAACCCGAACCCCAATGACCATGATGCATGACATAAGCATTAGCGGCGGCAGTAACAACACTTGGTACTCAGGCTCACTTAACTATAACTTGAACGAGGGCATATTCCTTAAATCGGTTAGGGAGTCAACTACGTTTCTTTTAAACCTTACGCACGCCATGCTTGACGACAAGATTACCATTAGCATGGGAATCATTGCCGGGATGGAAAACCGATCGAACAACGATTTTGAGCGGGCTTACCACCAGGCGTTTAGGAACAACCCCACCATGCCATTAAAAAATGATGATGGGAGCTGGTTTTACCCCATACCTTATTTGACATACAATCCCGTTGCCATGATCACCGAATGCTCCATACCCGAAAGGAATAGAAATGCACGATTCTATGGGAGCATCAATTTCAAACCCATACAGAATTTGGATATGCAGCTGTTTGTGGCCCGAAGCCTGGGTAGCCAAGCCAATGGCAACTACATAACCAAGCAGCATCCTTATTCTATAGGTACAAGTAGAACCAATTCATATAGTATAGCGACCTCGCGCGACGACATTCTTGAGTTTACAACACGTTATAGCAAGGCAATTGGCAATCACGAGTTCCGAGTTCTGGGAGGGTATAGCTATTCAAGTACTGCAATGGATGGGCTAAATTTGAGTAAAATCAAATCGCCAATTAATCTAATGGGGTTCAACCAACTAGGTGCAGCTAGTTGGCAATATGATGAGAATACCTCTGTAAATGGATGGTCAACCCCCTCACGTACCATCGGTTTCTTTGGGCGGGTTAACTACAGTTACTCCAGTAAGTACCTGCTGCAGATAAGTAACCGGTACGAGGGCTCCTCTACTTTTGGGGAATCTAACCGTTGGGGACACTTCCCGGCGGTACAGCTGGGCTGGCGTGTAAGCCAGGAATCGTTTATGAGCGCCTTTAGCTACATTAACGATTTAAAAGTTCGATTTGGGATTGGTGTTACCGGTTTACAACCTTCACTTTCACAGCCTAACCTTCCCATATATGCTGTCTCGGCGAATGCTTTTATTAATGGGGAGTGGATTTCAACTCTTGTGCCAGCAAATTCACCCAATCCCAACCTGAAATGGGAACAAAGCGTTGAGAAGAATATAGGTGTTGATTTTAGCCTCTTAAACCAGCGGCTATCGGGGTCGATAGATTTTTATAAGCAGAGTAATTCCGATTTGGTTTATGAACATTTTACTAAATCACCTCCTGCCTTTACTAATAGAATTCTTGCAAATGGTTTTGAAATTGAGAATGTTGGGCTCGAGATTCTTGTTGATTGTGCCGTAACTCAATCCAACTCCATAAGCTGGAATACTATGGTTGCCTACTCAACCAATGCAAACAAGGTAGTCTCCCTTTATAGCAGCCAGCTTCAAACCTCTCTCGATTACATTGATGCTGGGTATTTTTCTGAACCTGTTGGAGTGCATTCCCAACGAATCCAAGTTGGTAAGGCTATTGGCAGTTTCTGGGGGTATAAGTCAGTTGGCGTTAATGAGCAGGGAGACTGGCTAATAGAAAAACCCGATGGGGAAGTTGTTGAAATTTTCGATGCTAATTATAACGATAAACAGTATATTGGAAACGGGGTACCGAAGCATACCCTATCGTGGATCAACACGCTTCGTTACCGGGCATTCGTCCTAAGCGTGTCGCTCCGCGGCGCATTTGGATTTCAGCTAATCAACAACTATCGTATGTACTATGAAAATTCGACGCGAGCACCCTATTACAATGTTCTAAGTTCGGCTTTCGATCCTATAGATGGTGTTACCCTTTCAAGCCCTCTTGCTTTTGTTAGCCATTACGTTGAGAATGGCGACTACCTTAAGCTCGACAACCTTACACTTGGTTACACCTGTAAGGCACAGAATCGATATGTGCAGCATGTAAGGCTATACGCTTCGGCCAGCAACCTGTTTACAATAACCGGCTATAAGGGTGTCGACCCCGAGGTTAGCATTATTGGAATGGCACCTGGTTTTGACGAGTTGGAGAAATACCCAACCACCCACACGTTTGCCCTTGGTTTAAATGTAAGTTTTTAAACTTAAGAGCTAACAACACTAATTATTTGTTTAAAATTCCTAAATATGAACTTAATTATGAAAACATCAAAGTTGTTTTTGGGACTGATACTCAGTCTATGTATTATGAGTGCAAATCATGTGTTTGCGCAGGGCGGCGACCAAATTCTTGATGGAATAGGGGAAACGGACTTGAATGCCCGCTATATCTTCCGAGGAGACCTACACGACTGGTCTCGAAATAACCTTCATTCAAGAATACAAGGTTCCGATTTCAGATTTGAGAAGGATAACGTGTTTGGCGATGTCCTATCCTTATCGGGAGATCAAGAAGTATTTATAACTATCCCTGGCGAATCCGTTACTGGGCTAGAATCACTAAGCATCACAGGCTGGATCTACTTACGTTCATCAGAAGTAGGCCAAGTACTTTTCGATTTTGGGCAAAATAGCCAGCTACACCTCCAAGCTGAAACCGTTAAGGAAAACGACGGGATAGGGTATATGGTGCAAATCCAAACCGAAAAAGATAAGTTTGTGGTTCAAACTCCCGCCCTCGAATTGAATAAATGGAATCATTTAGCCGTAGTTATTAATATTCCCACTAGAACACTTAGTAGTTACATAAACGGTATGCTAGTGGGTCAGACTCGTAATGTTTCAGTGAACTTGCAGCATCTATTCGACAACAGAACCGTTAGTAACAATAAACTCTACATTGGAAAATCGATAGCCGCAAACCACAAAAACCTAAATGCCAAGCTGCATGATTTTAGAATCTACCGTATTCCCTTAAACAATGGTCAAGTAGCCAGAATTCATGCCAATGCCTTGAATCTGGATCAACCAGTCGTTAGAGTGCGAGACGAAGCCGATCCCAGCCTTCCAAAGTATTCCGAAAATACTCCTCAACTATACAACGCTTACCTAATTAGCGTTCCCGACATCAAAGTGGAAACAGCAGTGGGGCATCTCCCCAGCCTTCCTGCTTATGTACAAGGTGTTTACAGCGATGGCATTGAGGGGCCAAGCGTAAGGGTTATCTGGCCCGCACCCGAGGATAACAAGCAAGTTCTTGCCCCAGGTACTTACACCGTTAAAGGCAGGATCGCTGGCTCTCATATACAGCCCACTGCTTTTGTTACCGTATCGGAAGCAAAAAAAATAACCATCCCAAATCAAACCTTGGGAGATTTTGGCCTGAATCGAGTTATCCTAAAAACTGATCTTGAAAACAACGACACCAAGTTTATCGAAAACCGCGATAAATTTGTAACCGTTCTTGCTAAAACCAATCCCGACAACTTCCTTTACATGTTCCGAAACGCTTTTGGGCAAGCACAACCTAAGGGTGCAGAACCTTTGGGCGTGTGGGATAGCCAGCTAACAAAACTTCGCGGCCATGCAACAGGGCATTACCTAACTGCCTTAGCCCAAGCCTACGAGAGCGCTTCCTACGATCCATCGCTCCAGGCAACTTTTCTCCAAAAGATTGACTACATGGTGAATACGCTTTATGAACTGGCCCAAATGTCTGGACACCCCAGTGTAGCCGGCGGAGATTTTGTTTCCGACCCAACGGCTGTTCCCCCTGCCCCAGGCAAATTGGGTTACGACTCAGACCTAAGCGAGGATGGCATAAGAACAGATTACTGGAATTGGGGACTAGGATACATTAGTGCGTACCCACCCGATCAGTTTATCATGCTTGAGCATGGTGCAACCTACGGAACAGACAATACCAGGATATGGGCACCCTACTATACATTAGATAAAATCCTTGCCGGATTGATGGATATTTATGAAGTGTGTGGCAATGAGAAGGCATTAGAAACGGCCAAAGGCATGAGCGACTGGGTATATGCCCGTCTAAGCAAACTACCTACAGAAACCCTTATAAGCATGTGGAACAGATATATTGCTGGAGAATATGGGGGAATGAATGATGCCATGGCACGATTGTATAGGTTGACCAACAATCCAACATACCTGGAAACTGCAAAGATTTTCGATAATATTAGGATGTTTTTTGGTGACTCCAATCGTTCCCATGGACTAGCCAAAAATGTTGATATGTTCAGGGGATTGCACTCCAATACACACATTCCGCAAATTCTCGGAGCACTTGAAGTGTATCGTTCCTCAGGTGCCCCCGAGTATTTCCACATAGCCAACAACTTCTGGAGAATGGCTACCAACGACTATATGTATAATATTGGAGGAGTTGCTGGAGCCAGCAATCCTGCTAATGCTGAGTGCTTTACTGCTCAACCAGCAACCCTTTACGAAAACGGGTTCTCTGCAGGTGGACAGAATGAAACGTGTGCTACCTACAACATGCTAAAGCTAACCCGGGAACTATTCCTTTTCGACCAGCGTCCAGAGCTAATGGATTACTACGAACAAGCACTTTACAATCATATTCTAGCATCCGTTGCAGAGGACTCTCCAGCAAACACATACCATGTGCCGTTGAGACCAGGTTCCATTAAACAGTTTGGCAACCCGCATATGAAGGGATTTACCTGCTGTAACGGAACAGCCATTGAGAGCAATACAAAGCTTCACAACTCAATCTACTTTAGAAGCACCGATAACCAAGCTCTATATGTAAATCTATATGTCCCCTCTACCTTAGAATGGACAGAAAGAAATATTACAATTACCCAAGAAACCTCCTACCCAAACGATGATCATACACGCTTAAGCATTGAAGGAAAAGGAAGATTTGACCTTCGTGTCCGCGTACCGCATTGGGCTAGTAAAGGATTCTATGTGAAAATAAATGGCAAGAGCCAAAAAGTTAAGGCTGTTCCAGGTACGTACCTTACCCTAAGAAGAAATTGGAAGAATGGCGACACTGTTGATCTGCATATGCCCTTTCACTTCTATCTTAAGCCCGTTATGGATCAGCAAAACATAGCAAGTTTATTCTACGGGCCAGTTCTACTCGCCGCTCAAGAATCTACCCCATTAAACGAATGGCGTAAGGTATCTCTAGATGCTAATGACATTAGCAAGTCAATTACTGGCGACCCCAAACAATTGGAGTTTACAATTGACGGTGTTAAGTTCAAACCTTTTTACGACACTTACGGGCGACATTCGGTGTATTTAGATGTGACGCTAAAGTAGAACGCTCGCAAACGAAATAACTGCAACGAAAAGTAATGCGGGGCAAGCGTGAGATTCGCTTTGCCCCGCATAGTTTTTTCCCATTTACTCAACATGTATATTCACCTGACGGATTTTATGTAACCAAACCCATAAACAATAAACAGGCAAAACACTAAATTGGTCTTGTATACTATTATAAATCATTTATTCTCCCTACCATCCCTTTTTGGACAATCCCTTCCGCATAACAAATCGTTAGGTTTATTTCATTTGCCTTTCCCCGACTACACAACCCTTCCTTTTCTATAGTAAGTAATGAAACAAAGATACTTTCGGCAAAAAGGCATTATTCAAAGTACCAAAATTTCATGTGTAATTAGTAATGAAAACTTGCTACAACATTGAAGTATCATAGGCTATGAAAGAGTAAAGTTTAGAGTTTAAACTTGTTCATATATTACTCTCTCATAATGCATTATAATACTAGCCTGAACACTTGGAACTAAAGGTTTAATACGATTTGCTCACTGCTCATAAAGTCCAAAACCACTGCATTAATTTAGACTAATTAGATATTGGGTTGTATTGTCAAAAAAAGTTAATGTTTTCTTACGGTTATATTAAAAAAGTGTTAATATTACACTTTATATAATAAGTGTATATGCAACACCTATAAATTGACACTTATAAAGTAGGTAACCTATTTAAGCAAAAATGCCGGTCTTGGTCTCCGGGAAACAGACCTCCACCTAAAAAGTATGTTAAACAAAAAAAACATCACATGAATCAAAAAGCTATTAAGATGAGTAAACTCGCAGTTTTACGAGCCAGACACATCCTAGTTCTGGTTCTTACTATCGGGTTATTGCCTAGTTTTGGGAGTAGTAGCTATGCCTCAACTACTTCTGAAACAGAGCATGTTCTTGCTATTGCTCAACAGGCCAATGTAGTAACTGGGCAAGTTACCGATGCGCTCTCCAACGAGCCTTTGCCTGGTGTGTCGGTTTTTATAAAAGGGACAACCGCTGGCACATCAACCGATGACAAAGGTTCCTACACGCTGAGCGTTAGTGGGCCAACTGACGTTCTTGTTTTCTCGTTTATTGGGTACGAAACACACGAGGAAACAGTGGGTACAAAACGAATTATCAATGTGTCGCTTTATACCGCAATGACTGAACTCGATGAGATTGTGGTTGTTGGATACGGTACACAACGCCGTGGTGACATCACCAGTTCGGTGGCCAGTGTGAACGAGAAAGACTTTCAAAAGGGTAGTGTTCGCGATGCCGCTCAGCTAATTGCAGGTCGTACTGCTGGCTTACGGGTTGGGGTTACAAGTGGTGATCCAACCGCAGGTACCGAAATATCGTTACGTGGTTTCTCAACCGTATACGGTATTAGCAGTCCGCTTGTAATTATTGATGGTATCCCAGGCAGCCTTAGTACAGTTGCTCCTGAGGACATTGAATCCATCGATGTTTTAAAGGATGGTTCTGCTGCGGCAATTTATGGTACAAGGGGTACCAATGGTGTTATTCTTATTACTACCCGCAAGGCCAAAAGGAACACTTCTACTGTTGACTACAGCTCATATGTAGCCGTTCAATCCATTGCTCGCCAACTCGATTTCCTCGATGCCAGTGACTATCGTCGCTTGATAAGTGAGGGGTATGATTTTATTGATCACGGGTATGATACCGATTGGCTTTCGGAGGTTACCAGAGCAAATCCAATTAGTCACAACCACAACCTCACGGTTATGGGTTCTTCGGAAAGTTCTAGCTACACTGGCTCCTTCAACTACAGGGAAACAGAGGGTCTTTTCCTTAAATCGGACAATCAGGACTACCGACTACGCCTTGATGCAACCCATTCGATGTTCGATAATAAGTTAAAGATCAATGTTAATCTTTTAACTCGCCAGCAAACTTACTGGACAGGAGGCGATGGCTATAGCTTCAACAGCTATGTATATCGCCAAGCACTAATCCGCAATCCAACGGATAGGCCCATGGATGATGAAGGAAACTGGATTGAACGTGATGTATATTTCTACGACAACCCATCAGCCTACATCCAGGAAACCGATGGTGAATTCAAGCGGAAAAGCCAAAGGTTATCTGGTAATATCATTTACCAGCCCATAAAAGATTTGAACCTCAAGCTACTGGTGTCGAAAAGTTCTAATAGCAATGCTACTGGATTCTATCAAACTAAGAACCACGTATCTACCACCAAGTATGGAAGGAATGGGTTTGCCTCTAGAGGAGCTACTAATTCAGATGATTTACTGCTAGAATTCACCACCGACTATAACCTTGAGCTAGATAAGCACCGTTTTACAGCTCTAGGTGGATATAGCTATCAAGAGAGTATGTACGACAACTTCTGGATGCAGAACTGGGACTTCCCAACCGACAACTACACTTACAACAATATGGGGTCAGGAAACGCCTTAATTCGTGGCGAAGCTCCAATAAGCAGTTATAGAAGTATGAATAAACTAATCGGATTCTTTGGCCGATTAAACTATAACTTTGACGATCGCTACTTATTAATGGCCAGCGTACGTAGGGAGGGATCCTCGAAATTCGGTGCAAACCACAAGTGGGGAACTTTCCCTTCAGTTTCGGCTGGTTGGAGAATAAGCCAAGAGTCGTTTTTAAAAGATCTTGAAATTCTTAATAACCTAATGGTACGTGCAGGCTTTGGGGTAACAGGAACTGAACCCAACGACCCATACATGTCGCTAACCACCCTGAGCTACGCTTCGCGCTTCTACTATCAGGGCGAGTGGATACAAGGGTTAACACCCGCACAGAACCCAAACCCAGATTTACGCTGGGAGCAAAAGCAGGAGTATAACCTTGGACTGGAGTTTGCTTTACTAAATCATAGGATCAGCGGTAGTTTCGATATGTACAAAAGGCATACTACCGATATGCTTTGGTGGTACACCGTGCCCGTTCCTCCATTCCTATTTGGCAGTATGCTGGCTAACGTGGGCGAAACTGAGAACAAAGGGATTGAAGCACTTATCCGTCTGGTGCCAGTTAGGGAAAAAGATTTTGAGTGGAGTACTAGTATTTCCTACTCTACTAATAGTATGAAGCTTCTATCACTATCGAACGATACCTACTCAACCGATGCAGACTTTTTCTACGAGGGCCATACAGGTGAACCAGTACAGGAGTACACCCACCGTATTGAGATAGGTGGTTCAATTGGCAACTTTTGGGGATATAAGTCGGTTGATATTGACGAGAATGGCCGTTGGATTATAGAAAAGCCCGACGGGACACGCATTCCAATAGATCAATCTACTCCAAACGACAAGCAGGTGCTAGGCAATGGTATTCCTAAGCATGTGCTTAACTGGAATCACCAATTCTCATATAAGAACTTTGATCTTGACATATCGATGCGCGGTGCTTTTAGGTATCAAATTTTAAACTTCACTCGCTTATACTACGAGAACCCCAGAGTAACCCAATACAATATGCTTGCCTCAGCTTACGATAAAGTGTACGATAAAGCTGTGCTAAACAACGACCTTGCATACGTAAGCCACTACGTTGAAGACGGTGATTACTGGAAAATTGACAATATTGCATTAGGTTACAATTTTGCTACGCAAAACATTAAGCATATCAGCTCGGCAAGAGTGTATGTTGCTGCTCAGAACTGTTTTACCATTACGGGCTACAAGGGCATTGATCCCGAGGTTAACTTTACGGGTTTGTACCCAGGGAATGACCAAAGGGATAAGTACCCAACCACACGAACTTTTACCATTGGTGTAAATCTTAAGTTTTAATTATCAAAATTTGATTGTTATGAAACATAAAAGAATAATAACAGCAATTCTGGTTGCGCTTCCTCTGCTTACCTTTACCCCTTCATGTACAGATTTAGAGGAAACTGTGTACTCATCGCTGGCAGCACAGGATTTTAACCCAACGGAAAATGATTTAGCTTCCCTAATTGCGCCCGTTTATGTTCCTATGCGAGCCATGATGATGGGATGGCAAGGCTATTTTGATGTGATGGAGGAGCCCGCCGATATAGTAGTTACTCCTGCGAGGCCAAATGGATGGTATGATGGGGGAACCTATCACCGTATGCACCGCCATGAATGGACATATACCCAATGGCAACCAACCAACCTGTGGAATAACTGCTGGAGCATTATTAATAATGCGAACAGGGTTATCTACCAAATTGAATCCGGTGACATACCTCTTGAGGGTGAAATCTACGATAAAACTTTAGCGGAGTTGAGAGGTGTTAGGGCATGGTCCTACTACATTTTAGTCGATAGCCATGGTAATGTTCCTATTGCAACTGATTTTACCGATGAAGAACCACCACAACAGTTCACACGGCAACAAGTATTCGATTTTGTTGTAACTGAGCTAACTGACGTGCTAGATCATCTGGAAACAGAGGTGAATACTAACTCGTATGGCCGATTTACAAAGTGGGCTGCCCTTACTACATTAGCTAAGCTTTACCTAAATAAGGAGGTATACACAGGTACACCCGATTGGCAAAAGGTAATAGATTATACCCAAGAGATAATTGACCACGCACCATATATGCTCGAGGATAGCTACAAAACCAGCTTCCTAACCGACAACGAGGGGTCGAAGGAAATTATTTGGGCAGTGCCTTACGATGATGTTTTGGCTACGCAATGGAGTCAGCATATGAAGAGCCTAAACCCCAACCACAGGCTTGTACTTAATATGGAGTCACAACCTTGGGGAGGCAGCTGCGGAGTTCCTCAGTTTATTAATACTTACGATCCTGATGATACCCGTAAGCAGGATACATGGATAATGGGCGATCAGTATAAGTACAACACTGATGAGGTGCTCTTTACCTACGATAACTACCTGCCCAGTATGGGAGGCGACTACGGTGATCTTCCTACTATGGAGAATGGTTATAGGCTTGGTAAGTACGAAATAAAGGTGGGTGCCAAGGCTGCTTTAAGCAACGATTTTGTTATCTTCCGCTATGCCGATATACTCATGATGAAAGCCGAGGCATTGCTTCGTATGGGACAATCAGGCCCTGCTGCACTAATTGTATCGGAGGTTCGGGA
>Ga0334900_1003057_pt1 | contig 13545 bp, 9 predicted proteins | sample GraSluR3_MG_2_FD_207231 | JGI IMG/M metagenome (GOLD analysis project Ga0334900, IMG submission 207231) | Sludge microbial communities from methane-producing bioreactor in Wageningen University, Netherlands - Granular Sludge_31_08-R3 | ecosystem: Engineered > Bioreactor > Anaerobic > Unclassified...
AGGGGTGCAAGCAATGTGGGGGATGCGATGACTTCGAGTCGGCAGAACCCGCACGGGGGCGGCACTAACGGCGGATGATGACGATGCGCCACGAACTCCCCCACTGCTCACACCCCCAGCCGTTAGGGCACATAATGGAAAACGACACAACATTCTGAATATGTATAAATTAAGAATCATATTTTCCCTTATATTTAACATCGTTTTTTTGAATTTCAATTATTCACAAAATGAGTATGGAGTTTGGGCGAATGAAAACTGTGAACTTTTTAGAACTAAAGAATTTGCGCTACTTTTTGAGCGAGTAGAAAATAGATTCATTTCTAAACTATTTCATTTCAAAGAAGATGAAAACCATTATAAATGCAGTTCATATGGAGAAATTCAATTTATAGACACAATTCAAATTTTAAAACAAATTGATTATCACTGTGACTCTTTGCTGATGGCAAAGAGTATAGGAATATTAATAAGTGATTCCTTAATTGAAATATCAGGAGCAAGCAGTGTGCAAAAACTAAAACTTGTCGAAAGTGTTAGTTTAACAGACCCTTACGAAATGACATTCGCTGAAAAAGAAACGGTTGGAAAGTGCTTGCAAGAATGGATGCTAGGGACTAGGCTAGAAATGAACGAAGAAAAAAATGTTTTTAGGTTTAGCGCAGGAACGAATAATCATATCTATATGTTTGACATTCAAGAAAATTTCACATATTGCCGTTCTGCACGAATTAAATCCTGCAACCAAGGAACATTATTTGCGCAGAACATTAGATTGTATGATGACGGACAGTATAAAGTGGCAATGATGAAAAAGAATAACTACCTCGAAAAAATAACACCTTTAGAAATAAATCTAGAATTATTTAATCCAACAGCCTGTGTTTATGACGCTACTGGATTTTACTGGTCACTTGTTCGTTTTGAAAAGAATAAAATTGTGCTGAACGGCTGTAGCGATGAATATGTGTTTCAGCGATTAGAAAAAAATAGTAGCGCATTGAAAGAATGGATAGAACTAGAAAACAAATAATTACGTGCCCTAACAAGGGGTGTACCCAATGTGGGGGATTTCTAGATAATCCAACTGTTTCGCCCGCATTGGGCGTCCTTATCGGGGGATAAGGACGCTGACCCCGAACTCCCCCACTGGGCACAACCCCCAGCCGTTGTGTGCAAGTGTATGACGAAAAAATCGAGCAAATTCGGTTGGTTCAAGCAGATTGGGAAACGAAATAATTAAACCAAGAAAAAAATAACGGGTTGAATAAAAAGACAAAAATGGTAAACAATTTTATTTTGCCCCCCCGCTTTGCGCCTGATGGCGCATTTGGATTAAGAGGCAACCCCAACGCACATTGCACCACATTTGCAAACCCGCACAATCCAACGCACAGTCAAAGGCTTGCAAAAGAGGTGCAATCTATCCAACGCTCACTAGAAATAGCGATACTATTTTGTTTCAAAGAATTGTGGTACTGTATTTGTTGAAAAAATAATCTTATCTTTATTATTCTTAAAAAAAATAAAAATTGCTAATATATTGGTAATGAATACTAAAATAGTCTCTTGTAGTTTTATTTTATTGCTTTTTACAATAGTTAGTTTTGCACAAACTACTCAAGAAATCAGAACATCTGGTAACTATAATTGGGGCATAGGAACTGGCTCAAACTATACACAAGCACGGAGAAATGCTCTTGAAAGCCTAACCGAAAGCATATCAGTGCATATAAAAAGTGAATTTGAACACATCATCAAGGAGACCAACGACAATGTGGACGAATACGCCAAAAGCGTTGTTTCCAGCTACTCATCGGCCGTAATTAACCAGTACGAGGAAAGGGTTTTAAAGGAGGAACAAGGCACAATTGAAGTAATGGTTTTCATAACGAAGAAAAACCTTCAAGAAGTATTCAAGCAGCGTGAACAGATAATTGGTGACTTTATTGTGCAAGGAGTACGTGCAGAGAGTGAGTACAGAATCTCCGATGCCCTTCGCTACTACTACTGGGCGCTAGTGCTCACCCGCAGCCATCCCGACAACTCCAAGCTAAGACATAATTTTTCAAGTCAGCAAGATGAACCGGTAATGATTGGACTCTACGATAGAATAAACAGAATCTTTTCCCTGTTAAAGTTCGATATAACTTCTGTTGCCGAACAGCAAGAACCTACTCAAAAGCAGTTCCAACTAGCCATTACTTACAGAAACAATCCTGTAACCGACCTCGACTATACCTACTGGGTGGGCGATGGCTACTCCAGCCAAATTAGCATTCGCGATGGAAGGGGTATTGCCATTATCGATGGTCAGGCTGCAAGGGAAATTTCAAACCTAAGGCTCCGAGTTGAATACCAATACAACAATAAGGCGCATTTGGAGCCTGAGGTAAAATTGATGATGGAGAGTGTAACATTGCCCTACTTCGAAAGAGCCGAGGTTAGAATCCCTTTGTCCGATATACCAAAAACTAAAGATGCAGCTATTGGTAGCAGAGGATTCTCTTACATTGAATCCAATATGCCCGAGTATGCCATATATGAGGATGTACTGAAAGAAGTAACCACAGCCATACGTACCCGAAACCACCAGATGGCAAAGCCATTATTCACTAGCGAAGGTTTTGAAATATACAACAAGTTAATAAACAACGGCAGGGTAAGCATACTCGACCAGCAGCTCGATACTCTCAAGATTATTCGTTTTGGCAAAGAAACTATGGTTCGCTTTGTGCCTATGCTTTTCTCTTTCCACAATAACCGCAACAGATTTGTTGAGAATGTGGTTTTTACGTTTAACTCAGACAGTAAAATTAGCAACATATCATTTGCTTTAGGTCAAATTGCCACAAACGATATCCTTAAAAAGCCTACTGGTTTTGGAACGCTGGAAGAGAAGTACTTCCTTATCCAGTTTATGGAGAACTACAAAACAGCTTATGCGCTAAAGCGCATTGATTACCTTGAGGCAATCTTCGACGAGAATGCTCTAATTATTGTTGGCAATGTTGTTAAACGCTCCCCCGAAACCTCTGATAAAGTTAGACTAATGTATGGCAACCTATCCGAGGAAGAGGTTAAGTATATGGTATTTTCCAAAAAGGAATACATTGAAAGGCTAAGCGGAATCTTTAAACGGAACGAGTTTGTTAACCTGCATTTTGAGGATAATCAAGTACGTAAAACCCAGCGCGACGATAAGATTTACGGGATACAGATTGCCCAGCATTATCATTCCTCAACCTATGCCGATAAGGGCTACCTTTTCCTTATGGTTGACCTAAACGACACCCTGCAACCCAAGATATACGTAAGGTCGTGGCAACCCCAGAAAAACTCTGACGGCAGCATATATGGTTTAGAAGATTTTAGATTTTAATTAACATACCCCCTATGAAATACTTTATACTAAACACCCTACTTGTTCTTTTTTCAGTTTCATTATTTGCACAAGAGTTCGACATACGCGAATTCAAAGCCGACCCCAACGATATGGCTGCACGTAGGTTCGAGAAACTAGACGTTAATGGTAATGTTTCTGCTCTTATAAAAATCACCACCAACATCAAGGGGATGCAGTTCGACTCCAATAGTGGTATAGTGGATATCGTTCACCAACCCGATGGGTACTGGGTTTATGTTGTCCCCGATGAGCGGAGAATAAAATTAATGGCCAAGGACTATATCTCCCTCGATGTGGATTTTCCCGAACCAGCAAAGTCGTTGAGTGTTTACCACCTTGTAGTTGCCACCAAAGGCGTTTACCACACATCCGATTTGGTTAGGCTAACCTTTAGGATGAATCAGAGCAATGTGTATGTTCAGTCGGGGGAGAGTGCGCCCATTCTATCACTGGGCAGTAGTGCTGTTTTTAATGTTCCCAAAGGTGAACGAAAATTTCGTTTCGTTAAGGATGGCTTTGCCGAGGAGGAGGTAACTTTAAATGTTGAAGAGGAGGTTGTAAAGGATATCACGCTTAGAGTGGGCAAGCCTTTTACCAACCTTGAAGCAAGTAGTAATATTATTGTTGAAAGTGACCCTTCTGGTGCCGATGTGTATCTTAACGACCAAAAAGTTGGTGTAACACCCTACAACAGAAAAAACATAGCAGGTAAATACACCCTTAGAATTGAGCACCCAATGTATTACGAACATATCGAACAATTTGAATTAAAAGAAGGGGTTAACCAGAATTTACCTAAGGTTATCTTAAAACCCCGCTTTGGCTACTTAAACGCAACATCAATACCTACTGGGTCAGAAGTATTGTTAAATAACAAAAGCATTGGCACAACACCTTTGAGGCAGGAGAAGATTAGCAGCGGTTTTCACGAGGTAATTATCCGTAAATCTAACTATCACGACTACAGGGAAAGTTTTAGCATAAACGATGGGGACACCAAAGATATAAGTGCCACCCTCATGGAAGCCTTTGGCTCAATGATTATAACCTCCGAGCCCAACGGGGCTAAAGTGTTTATTGATGGAAGAGAGGTTGGCGTTACACCCTACAGAAACACACAGCTAGCATCGGGAAGGTACAATATCGTTATCTCAAAAGATCTTTACACCGATTCTCGGGAGGTAATTACCATTTCCGATGGTCAGGAGGTAAGCAAGTTTTATGCCCTTACCCAAAACTACGGGATTCTAAGAATTAGTGCTGCCGATGCCGAAATATTTATTGATGGTGCAAGGGTTGGACAGGGCACGTACACAGCCAATCTCACCCCCGGTCAGTATAGGCTAAAAGCATCAAAAGACAGACATACTGACGATGAGCGCACTGTTTTAGTTGAATTGGGACAAACACAAAATATAACCCTCAGACCCAAACCTCGTGAGGGGGTAATTAGCATAACAAGTACCCCATTCGAGGCGAGGGGTGCCGACATATACTTAAATGGACAGAAGCAGCCGAGAACAACACCAGCCAACATTACGGTACTTGTAGGCGATTATAATGTTACTCTTAAAAAATCTGGTTTTATTGATGCTTCCCAGAATGTAACGGTTCAAGAGGGTAGAGAATCTACAGTCAACCTGAATATGACCAGCTTTAAGGGCAGCCTTCACCAAAAGGCGAAACGATACAAAACAGCAAAAATCCTTTATGGTACAGCTGCTGTAGCTAGCCTTGGCACTGGCACGTACTATCTACTATCAGCAAATAATCTAAATGAACAGTACAAAACCGCCACCACCGATGCTGGACTAATTTACGATAGAATGGAAAGGCACGACCTTTATTCTATGATAGCCTATGGAGCCGCTGTTCCCTTTACCGTAATGACCATAATTAAAGCCACTCAGCAAAAGCGTGCAGAAAAAAGGGTTAATATGGCACTTATCCCCCTACGCGATGGTTTTGTATTTGGAATGGCATATAACTTCTAGATTTATTTTGCAGTAAAGCATATCAATATGAAAACATTCAGTTCGATACGATTTATACCCATAGCAATTTTTAGCATTGCATTAATTTCCCTTACAACTTGCGATAGGGAGGATAGAAACAACCCGTGGGATCCTCATAACACCCTTAACCCTGATGCTTGGGCCCCAAAAGGGTTGCTTATTGAAGATGTTAGCTTAACTGAGAAAAAAATTAATTGGACATATGATGGCGACGAACGTATTGAGGGCTTTCAAATTGACCGCAAAGTAGGTGAAGGTGAATGGGAAGTTGGGTATGGTATTGTTAAGAAAAACGATAGACATTATACCGACGTACAGGTCACACCTGATACTAATCTTGTTTATGCTTATAGGCTTTTCACCTTTGCTGGCAACAATAGTTCTAAAAGTTTAACAGTTAATTCTAAGCTATTATTCCCTCATCCAACAAACTTGGAATTAGTCGTAAACTCTGCTAAATCAATAAAATTAAATTGGGAATATAGCCCAATGGGGCAACAAGGGTTTAAGATTGATAGAAGGGTTGATGGTAGCGATTGGCAAATGGATATTTCAGAAGAGGCAATAACAAATAATAGCTTTACAGACACTTCAATTGATCTAGAAAAACAGGATAGCTGTTTCTACAATGTTTACGCATTCTACTCTGAATTTAATTCCACAAAACTGCAAATTTCAATATCAATACCAGAAGTTTCAACTAATCAAGTTTCGAACATAGGCTTAACCACAGCCATTTCAGGTGGAATCATATTAAATAATGGTGGTTTGCCTATTCTTAGTTGTGGTGTTGTATGGAGTACATCCGATAACCCCACTGTTGAATCAAATATTGGTCTCACTATCAATGAAGAAAATGACGGTTCATTTACTAGCAGCATAACAGAGCTTACCCCTAATACTAACTACTTTGCAAGAGCCTACGCTACTAATGCTGTGGGAATTGTATATGGCGAAGTTAAAAACTTCTCAACTCAAGGCGTACCAGAACTTAAAACCACAAATATTAGTAACATTACAGCTATCAGTGCAGTTTCAGGTGGTACTATTACATCCGACGGAGATATTGCGGTAACTGCACGTGGGGTTTGCTGGGGTACAAGTCCAAATCCTACAATTTCCGATAATATTACGGATGATGGTGCTGGTTCTGGGTCATATACAAGTGAAATAACAAACCTACAGTCAGGCATCACCTATTATGTTAGAGCCTATGCAACCAATCAAGCAGGAACGGGGTATGGTAACGAATTGCAGTTTACAACATTAACAACTCCAACAGTGAGCACCAGTAGCATAACCAATATTGCTGGAACAACTGCCATTTCAGGAGGTAATGTAATTAGCGATGGTGGAACAGAAGTATTTGCCCGTGGTGTTTGTTGGGGCATTAATCAAAACCCTACCATTGCTGATAATCACACAACCAATGGTAGTGGCTTAGGTAATTATTCAAGTGATATAACAGGGTTGGACTATGGCACAATTTATTACGTAAGAGCCTACGCAACAAACAGCCAAGGTACAGCGTATGGTGAGGAGCGTACATTTAGAACACTCAATTTCCCCGAGGTTACCACTTCTGCAATTAGCAATATATCCGGCTCTTCAGCGATATCAGGTGGTAATGTCATAAATGGAGGTGGTGGTAGCATAACCGCTCGTGGTATTTGCTGGAGCACAAGCCCAAACCCAACAATTGCCAATAGCCATACAGCTGATGGTACGGGTACAGGCGTATTTTCAAGTACATTATCCAGCCTTACTCCCAATACTACCTATTATGTTAAAGCTTACGCAACAAATAATGCAGGTACAGCTTATGGTGATGAGACATCCTTTACAACAACAAATGGACATCCCTCAGTTTCAACAATAGAAGCAACAGAGATTACAGGAACAACTGCTACCAGCGGTGGCAATGTTACGTCCGATGGCGGTTTTAGCATAACAGACCGTGGTGTTTGCTGGAGCACAAGTCCAACCCCAACAATTGCCAATAGCAATACAAACGATGGCACAGGTTCTGGCTCATTTACAAGCAACCTTATAAACTTGTCACCTAATACAACCTATTATCTTAGGGCATATGCAAAGAATAGCATTACCACATCATACGGCAATGAGGTAATGTTTACCACAGGGGCAGTTAGCCTACCCACACTAACCACTACCATTGTAACTGGCTTAACGGGAACATCTGCTGTAAGCGGTGGCAATATTACATCCGATGGTGGTGCGCCAGTTACAGCACGTGGGGTTTGCTGGAGCACATCCCAAAACCCTACAATTTCAGACGTACAGACTGCAGATGGTTCTGGTATTGGAGTATTTGAGAGTAACCCAACAGGATTTACTGAAGGGGTAACCTATTACCTTAGAGCTTACGCAACCAATACGGCTGGAACAGCTTACGGTAATCAGGTTTCATTTATTTCAATTGCAGATGGTACTTTAGGCAGTGTAAACGACATAGAGGGCAATGTTTATAAAACTGTTTTTATTGGCGGCAACTGGTGGATGGCCGAGAACCTAAAAACCACCAAGTACAACGATGGCACAAGCGTTCCCATCGTAACTGACAATGGTACTTGGGCTGGCCTGAGTACCCCCGCCTACTGCTTTTATAACAACGACCAATCTACATATGGTACAAACTACAGTGCTCTTTACAACTGGTATGCAATTAATAACCAAAACCTCTGTCCTATAGGCTGGCACATACCAACATATGAAGAATGGGATGCCCTAATAAGTTACACTGGAGGAGTAACCATTGCAGGTGGAAAAATGAAAAGCACTCGTACAGAACCTGATTCGCATCCTCGTTGGGTAAGCCCTAACATAGGTGCAACTGATGAGTACAACTTTTCAGCCCTTCCTGGCGGTCAACGCAACTATGATGGCAGTTTTCAGCAAATTGGCAGCTCTGGTTATTGGTGGACTTCTACCGAATATACTAATGACAAAGTTTGGATACTTACAATGTTTAGTAGTAGTAGCCATATGCAAAATATGTTTGGTGACTTTAAGGGATTTGGCTTTTCCATTCGCTGCATAAAAGATTAATTTTTAAAGATTTTTTCTTACTAGTTGTAACTTCTTTTTGTCTCAACTCATTTTATGGTTATAAGGGATTAGATTTATATTGAGATTAATTTGTTAGTATTGAACATTGTATATAATCTTAGCAAAATGGGGGGGGCTTTTAATTTTTCTTGTCAGTATAGAATTACACGTTTATAGTTAGCGAATAGGAAAATGAGGTTTTGAGAGATCCTATTATAAAAATAACATAAAAATGCTTTACGACAATTACGACAAACTCAATGGAATCAGGTTCAATTTCCAGCCTTACATTAAAAACCCTAATCTTATTTACACTTTTATTGGCCCTAAGGATAAAGTGTTATTTGATAGGTTTGTAAAATTACTTTTAGAAACTCCCAACATTTCGGGTATTTCCTACTTTGTTATTAGTAATCTAGCGTTAGGTAAAGATATTTTGATTGAACATTTCCCTGATAATACAGAATTGGAGATATATGTTTCTTCGAAGAGTTATTCAAATTTTTGTCTCGTAGGTACCTTAAAGGAGTATATTGTTAAAGAGGGGCTTAAATTTACTATACAATAACACATTAATATATGACGACATAATGATTGCTTTTAAAGTTTTATCTACCTTATCTATTGGTGAAGTAATAATAACAATTGTTGGTTTATGTACACTATTGGTTGCATTGAAAGTTCACAGAGAGTTTGCTGAAAACCACGCTAGGGCAAAACAAGTCGAGGTTATGTCTGATTTGCTTGAAGTGCTCAACACCTCAAAAATCTACTTGTTTTTCCAGTCTTACAGTAAAAGCGGAGGTATGGGTGCTGATAGTACTTCAATTTTCTACAACATATTTGAAATTGGAAATCTTCTAAAATCTAAAGAAGTGAACAAACTAAGTGGTAAACCACTAAATCGGAATGATTATGATGATGCACCAGTTTTGATAAACAGTAAGTGCAAAAATCTAATTGATATAAACCAATATATTGATAACCCATTTGTTCCAAGGAATATAGCAGACCTCTTAGTGAATTTCCGTTTTAATGATTTAATTGCCGTTTGCATTGAAGAACTTATGAAAGATGACAATGACATTGTGGTTATTAATAGTATTGATGCTGAACCAAATTTTGACAAATTAATGATTCCCAATTGTGAAGCTTTAAAGACTTGGCTAGGCTTTAAATCATACTCTCACAATTTAATTATTGAAATTGAAAAATGGTTTAAGGATAAAGGGATAGATGATATAAATTTAAGGATTGATTATAAGAATATTGCTAAACCTAAATAATATGCATAAATCATTATTCCTAACAGGTGCAGGGCTAGCAATTACTTGGGATGGGAAATCTACCAATGGTATTACAAATGACCTTATATGCAAGAATAAACTATGCTGTGCAATATACAAATACCTCTCAACTAAAGATATTAAGCTGAATTTTGAGGAAATCATCTATTCTATAGAACTTCTGTTCCATCATAACTATTCGTATATGTACAGTAAAGACAATAGGTTAAATTATATTTTTCCTAAGGTTTTTAATGTTAGTCTCCCATTTAACGATATAATAAAACCGCTTGTTCAGAAGTCATTAAAAGAGGAAAGGGTATTTTATCACGAACAATTCCTTCAGGCTATATCACTAATTAGTGAGTCAATTAAAGGGTATTCCGACTTAGTCTCACAAAAAATTGATTTAAACACAAAACTTGAGGTTTTTATTAAAAGTTTTTCCGCAACACACCCCCCACGTTGCTACACTACAAATTACGACCGCTTATTTATTGATGCAGTTAAAAGTATTGATTTCTTTGATGGGTTTAGTTTAAAGAGAGAGGATACATACCATCGCAATTATAGAAGTTTAGATTTAAATAAAATCATACAGGACAGGGAATGCAATTGTTTCTATAATCTACACGGCTCAATCTATTGGGATGTACCCTACGGTGAGGATAAGCAACTCGCAGTTTTTGATGAGGGCTTTAGCTCAATTGAACTCAACTATCCTAATAGGCAACAATTAGTTACAGCTAATCCAAAAGAGTTTCAATTAGTTTCTCCAATAATTACTGGATACAATAAAACTCAACGCACAAATCTTGAGCCTTTTAATGTATTCTTCAACTCTTTTCTTCAAGATAGTTTCGAAAGCGATATCTGGTTTATTATAGGGTACTCCTTTTCCGACCCTCACATAAATAACACTCTCAGCACTGCTTATAATAACAGGGAGGGGAACTCACCTAGAATAATATGGGTATCAATGGAGAAAGAGTGCAAGACCGAAATTGATTTGCCCTTCAAATTTGCGGAATTCCGAGAGTTATTCAGTTTACCGCCATATTCAGAAGCTTGTTACAAAAACCCTGATGATTACTTCTTTCATTCTTCGGACAGAAGTGTTTATTTGTATTTTGGTGGTTTTGAGAAGTTTTTAACTGATAAAATATGGCAACAAATAATCTAAAGCCTTGGCAACGTTTCATAGTTCCCTTTTTCGGCTACAATTCCAATATTGCTAAAAGAGCCTTTATTGGAACCGCTTTTATTGTTAAACCCTGTTTGCTTATTACTGCTGGTCATAATATTTTAGGTGTAGAGGGTAAAAACTACAGCAATTTTTGCATTGAGTTGGCGGGTAAAGTTGTTATTCTTAATAAGCTTATTCACTCAGAACACCACAGTGTGACACCTGAAGAAGAGGGAATATTTCACGATCTTGCCATTTACCATTTAAATGACATAATTACATCCATTGACATGGAATCGGCCTTTAATTTAACACAAAAAGATGTTAACCCCATTGAAAATTATATGATTTATGGTTTTGATCAGCAAAACCACACTCAAGTAATTGACTCCACTCCAACCTACGTCAATGCTATACCTGAATCTGAAGCAAGTTCATCAAGATTTGGCGACAATCAGAGGTTATTCACAAACTGTATTAAATTATATCCAGTAGGCACATTTGGTAATAGTGGTTGCCCTTTATTCAAAGATATAGATGTTTATGGTATGTTTATTAGCACTGTGTCAAAAAATAAGGGTGAATCAGTACTGTTTCCTATATACACTAGGGCTTTAAAGGCTAGTTATATTCAGGGTATTATTTCTCGTTATTGTATTGATGCGCGCTCACGTTAGTATTTAAAGGTTTATCCTCATTGGTTCGAGTTTACAAAATCAGACAAATGCACCTTAGTTGGTTGCACCTATGTTGCAATACTTTCCTGCAACCCAAAAACCAAAGCCCTAGCCATTCAAACGAATCATACTTCTTAGAATCTGGTACTCGTAATCGCTTAGCCTTAAACATAAGTAAAAATATTTTTTTAGAAGAACCTATATCTTTTTCGTTAACAAATCTACTTAAGATTGAAATTATATGGTATTAAGCCATTGAGTACAAACAATACTTAAATCACAGTGAACTTGAAATAAGATTTTTCACTAACTTTAAATACAACGAATTTAAGTTTTTCTCATCCTTAATCGCAGTTTAAAAAATCTTACTAAACGTAATTTCTCAGTAATCGACAAAAACTACAATAATTATGAAAACATTATTTGTGTTTATTGCCATTTTTGCTTTCAGCTTACCAACCTCCATTTGTCAGACAGCCAATGAGTACTATAGCTCAGGGGGCAATAAAATCGAATTAAACGATTACAAGGGAGCCATTGATGATTACTCTAAAGCAATAGAGATAAATCCAGACTTTGCCGATGCCTACTATAGCAGAGGATTTGCCAAAAATAGAATTGGAGATTACAAAGGGGCTATTGCTGATTTTACCAAAGCCATTGAAATTAATCCTGAGCACTCAAAGGCTTATTGCAATAGAGGGTTTTCTAAAAACGTTTTAACAGATTATCGTGCTGCCATTTCTGACTTCATCAAAGCAATCGAGATTAATCCAGATTATTCAGATGCTTATTATAACAGAGGGTTTGCCAAAGTAATTTTAGAAGACCGTACAGGTGCTATTGCCGACTTCACTAGGGCTATTGAAATTAACCCCAACTTTGCAGAAGCATATTTCAGCAGAGGATACGCAAATAAAGATAGTGACCTAAAGGAAATTATTGCTGATTTCACCAAAGCAATTGAACTAAATCAAAACTATTCTGAAGCATACTTTTTCAGAGGGGGTGCTAATTTATTTATAGGTGACCCCAAAGCAGCAATTGCTGACTTCTCCGAAGTAATTAGAATTAATCCTGAAGAAGCAGAGTCCTATCTATACAGAGGTAAAGCGAAAGCTTCATTAGGTGATATTGAAACTGCAATTGTTGACTACACCAAAGCCATTGAGTTTAATTCTAAATATGCAGAGGCATATTATAGCAGGGGGGCCGCAAAGATCATCCTTGATGACAAAAAAGGGGGCTGTTTAGACTTTAAAATTGCAGCAGAACTCGGTGATAAGAATGCTATTGATTATTTCAATAAACTTTGCAAGTAAAAACAAGTTCTAAACAATAATTTAAAAGATTAGGGTGTAATTGCCAACCCACAGCCGTAAGCACATTTGCAAGCCCGCACGCGCCAACGCTAAAACCAAAGGCTTGCAAAAGAACTTACGCCTCTTCCCGCCCCCTTGCCTAACGGCATTTTGGCTTTCCCTCGAAGAGATAAAATTGTTTCTGTGTATATTTGAAAAGAAAACAAATAACGAAACGAAAAGAATAAATTGAACCAACCATTTGATAACGAAATATTAACACCAGCACACAACAAGGGGTGTAGCCAATGTGGGTTGACATTGGAGCTTCGGAGCGGTTTCGCCCGCTCGGGCGTTTTCGTCGGGGGACGAAAACGTAACACGCTCTCCCACACTGGTTACACCCCCAGCCGTTATGCACCATAGTAGAAATTCGGGGCAAAAGAGATTAAGCCATTAGATGACAGTCAATTTTTGAAATCGAGACGGAATATTGCTCATTGAAAATCATAGCGCGGAATGAGAATTTGCGCATTGACTGTCATCCGCTGACTTAAATTTGTTTTTTCGGCTCGACTTTCGACTAGATTCATAACGGGCTGAAA
>Ga0334900_1003062_pt1 | contig 13537 bp, 15 predicted proteins | sample GraSluR3_MG_2_FD_207231 | JGI IMG/M metagenome (GOLD analysis project Ga0334900, IMG submission 207231) | Sludge microbial communities from methane-producing bioreactor in Wageningen University, Netherlands - Granular Sludge_31_08-R3 | ecosystem: Engineered > Bioreactor > Anaerobic >...
AGAAGTCCCAGTCACTGGGAGTGGTGCATCAGTTAGTACGGTTATCCACCGAACCCTAGGCCCTGCTTCTGGTGTTATTAACATGCAACTTTTACCAATCCATCCATGACCTGCTAGATGGGCTGTTAATTTATGGGAAAAAAGAGCACAGATCCTTTCATCATCATATCGTTCAGATGCAGGTAAGGGCAGAACACGATAACCTGCATTCTGAATATAACTGCTTAAACATGACGCCAAAAGATCCAACCGACGGTTTATAACTTCATAACCATGATGACGGTAGTTAACAGCCACCGAACGCTCTTTCCGATGGGGAAGATCATCCACAATACTGTCCATAATCCGTATACCCAGTGAAATGCCCCGGGGATAGGAAGCAACTTCATCACCCCCCTGTTCTCTGATGAAATTTTGGGCTAGTGATAGGTCTGCCACCCCATAAAAATCTACCCCTTTCCTACGAGCAATTATCCTTAAATCCTGATCTAATCGGTTTATATTCTCCTGAAGATCCATTTAAATCATCCTTAATCCTATTTGGTCTGTGAAGCTCTATTTTTTACCGTAAAGCACCACAAAATTGTAATATTTGTAATAAACATCCACATCTTGGTAACCAATTTCATCCAGCCATTTCAAGTTATCTTCCAAAGGGGCAGGATTATCCAGTTTCATACGGTCATATATGATCCTTTTTTCAGATTCAGATAGGGATCCTACCTCTATTTTGTCCATCCAGTTTTGCTGATATTCTTCCTCATTGGCAGGATGAGGTCCCAGAACCTGATCGGCATTAATAAAGATACCACCAGGATTCAGGTGTTCATGCACTTTATGGTACAGGAACTTTTTATCTTGGTGTTCCAGGTGATGGATGGAGAGGGATGAAATTACAATGTCAAAAAATCCTTCAAAATCATATTTCAAATAGTCTGTGGCCACATAACTGAAATTAGGTGCATTTTCGAACCTGGCCCTGGCAATGTCCAGCATTTCTTCAGATAAATCAAGAAGAGTGAAACTGCCTTCAGGGTACCGATCATAGAGATAACTAGTTAGCAACCCAGTACCAGCACCTAAATCAAGTACTTTTGGATAGGGCGTGTCAAATGTAGCTAAATCAGATGTTACTTGATAAAGATCCCCCATACAGGGAATAACATGCTTCCGCTGCTGGTCATATTCATCAGCTCCTCTACTGAACTTTTCCTTTAACAACTGATCAAGGCTTTTCTTCTTCAAAAACAATCAACTCCTAAATATTTCCACACGATTAATCTTAAATTACTTTCTATCAGGTTTAATTATTTGTTTAAGTGTTATGGACCGTGGACGAAATCCGTAACCTTCATAAAATGACAATGCTTCCTGGTTACCCGTAGCCACCACCACTTTTCTAGTCCTGACACCTTTTTCATCCATCCACTTTAAGGAACGTTTCATTAATTCTTTACCAACGCCCAGAGATCTATACCTTTCTTCAACATAGATGGAATCAATTTCTCCCTCATTTTCAGGGGATAGGGTGGTGATACAGTATGCCACCAGAATTCTCGAGTCCTTATCCTCAACCAAAATAATCAGCATCTTTCCACCATGCGACTTCTTCAGGAGCACCTCCTTGCGCTCCTGGAAAGTGAAATTTGCATAATGTTCCTGGAAATCTGATTTTTGATTCAGGTGATGTTCATTGAGTTTTTCCCATAAGGACTGAATTAAATCCAGAGATTCAGATCCAGTTTCAATAAACGTTAAATTTACCATCTAACCCACCCCCAACATCATATTCCATAAATACTGATCATATTCTTCAATCCCCTCTTTTTAACATCATTTGAATACTGATCTGAATAAATAAATAAATAAATAAATAATTGATTACAATTTGATTATTTAGCTTTTTCCTGATTATTTACCTTTCCCTAAGACATTAGGACATACACTTCTACATAAATGACATCTTTTTAAAACAAACCCTCTTTCTGTTACAAAGTTCGATAAGGTTCTGCAATTTTTTTGATTAACTGTTTCACCATCCAAAGCTTTTTGAGGGCACTTATCCATACAAAGACTGCAATTTTCTCTACAAACACTAAAATCTGCTATTGGATCACTTTCCAATTTGATATCAACCAGAATCGCCCCCATCTGGATCATATTACCATATTTTTCATTTACCAGAAGTGTATTTTTTCCCATAACGCCCAAACCCGCTAAATAACCGGCATGCCGCAATGATAAAACACCTCTAGCATACTGAGTTTCAGCTTCCCAGTATTCTGACGGATCATCAGAAGGTATGGGAACTGTTTCTACCCCTGAATCTTCTAAAATCAGGCAAAATTCAACTCCTATTCTATCAACTTCCAGAGTAACCATGTTGCTTGCGTGAGTGTATGGCACACAGCTTTCAGCTGATAAAGAACCTGCTGGAACTCTTTTGGCGAAAACTATCACAGATTCACACTTGGAATAGATGTCTAATGGACTAAATCCAGAGGGAGCATCTTGAAATCTTTCAACACTAGCGATTCCACAAAGGTCAGCACCAAGTTCGTAAGCGATATTTTTGATTGTTTTGGAATTCATGGAATCATCAATCCTACTTTTATTTTAATCAAATATCTATTATTTTCCAATTCATTAACCATATCTATTGAACAATCGACAGATAGCAAGGCAAATCCAATATTTCAAATCCTTATCACTCCCTCGTACAACTTTTAATTTGAAAAGTCCGTCAGGATTCTGTCGATTGCATAAAAAATTCAATCCTTCCCATATATAGGAATTGTCTGCTGTAAATCCCAGTAAGGATAATGAATCCAGAGCACTGATAACATCGGTGAACCAGAAAGGATAAGAAACTCTTTCCCAATATTCTTTATTCTTCCGGTCAGGATATTTATCCGCCTGAAAAAATCTACTGGCCAGTAGCACTCCTGCCTTTTTTGCATCTTCAGCTTTGCGATATTCCGGGTGTGCTGCGAAGGCGCGAAGCACCATACCTGTCACCAGGTGAGAAAATGGTCGGGAATGATCCGGTAATTTTGGATCATTATCCAGCATTGCTTCTTTTAGATTCATACCAGAAGTTCGGAAAGGAATAACCCAACCTCCATCATCTTGTTGTATGCTTAAAAGCCAACGGAAACCTTTTTTGATATGTTTGTCATTCTCGTAACCTGCTTTTATTAAAAGTTCCATAATGGCTGAAGAATAAGTGGGAGCATATTACCATAAATACCTCTAAAATCACCTTCGGAGGTCTGACAACTGAAAAAATATTCTGCTGCATCCTGTATTTGATGATGGTTTCTGTTAAATCCATATTTTTCAATTAATTCTCCTAAAATTCGATAAGTTTCCAACTGGTCATAGTTCTCCCTGGAACGCAGATCTTCTCTGATTTTACCAGGATATTTCCAGGAACCATTTCCCTGTTGTTTTTTAAGAATCTTCAAAACAGAGGGAAACTGCCATAAATCAGTGACAGATCCTACTTCTTCACCTAAAAGATCCCTACGAGTGAAATATTCAACTGCAGGATTATCACAGGATAATAAAATGGGAATAGGGTTTATTTTCAATTTAACGGCTCCTGAGCTCATGAAATTTGCCTCAAATTAGTATCTATTATTTCCAAAAAATTATCCATCATCTCAATTATCCATCATCTTCAAAGAGTTCTGCTGCAGGGCATCCAAGTTCTCTCTGCCTGCAGTGTTTGCAAGTTAAGGATCTGATGAATGCATTACCTCCTGAACCCAGAATTAAAATGATTATCATAAGTAACAGGATGATCCAACTGAATTTGTTTATTAAGATGATAATTCCACCAGCCAGGGGAAATAAAAAGACCAAAAAATCTGGCAGGACAGTGTACCATGAGACATTCTTCTGGGTGAATAGTTCAGGATTGCCTCTTTTGAAAAAATAAGAGGATAAAAGACCTTTACCAAAGGCACAGGTTTTCCCATAATAATAACAGTTGACACAACCTTTCTTCATCAACCGGATTTCCATAACTAGGCAAAAAACCAGGTACAATACTGAGAAGATGATTCCCAGACCATAAAGTATGAAGGCACCGAGGATGTAGATGGAAATGGATAGGGCATTGGATAAAATCACCATCCATAACGGATAGTTCTCATAACATCCATTTTCCAATTAAATCCCCCCTTATTTATGGATTTCATTCGTTAATTTGCTTATAAATCTGGAAGATGCTTAAGCTGCTCTAAAACATAACCTCTGATTTTATCAGGTTCTGGCAAGTCCAACAGGAGTTCATGGTTCTTTATTAACAGATAAAGTAGACTTTCATATTTTCCCCCACATCCACATTTTTCGAATTCCTTTTTGAGGGGTAAAACCTGGTCTTCATAACACTCCTGGCAGCGGATGACATTTTTAGCCCCGGAACACTTCCCTCTTTTGGCCAGAGGCTCCCCATCCACTTCTACAATGTCCATGGAAAAGTCCACCACCGGTGCGTTACTGATGGAAGTTCCAATTCCATATGCGTCCACCAAAGGATTAAGTTCAGGAAGGTTTTTTTCTTTAATCCCACCACTTACAAAGATTTTCACATGTTCAAATCCCCTTAAATCCAATTCCCATCTTGCCTCTTTCAGAATATGGTAAAAATCGCCACGTCGAGATGAAGGTGTGTCAAAACGTATGGCATATAGTTTTTCACCTAAAGCCTCTGCCACGTTCAAAGATTCAAATTTTTCATCATTGAAGGTGTCAATAAGTGCAACCCGATTCACATCGGGATCTATCACCTCATCAAAAGCTCTCACAGCGTTGACAGTAGAACCAATACATATAATCAGGGCATGGGGGATGGTTCCCAAGGGATCTTTTCCTATAATCTCCCCACTTTTAATAACGGACACACCATCACAGCCACCAATAAAAGCGCTCCTTTCTATCATAGGGGCAATGGCCGGGTGCATTCTCCGCGCACCAAAACTCATCACCAGGCGTTCCCCTGCCAGTTTCCGGTAACGGGCAGCCTGAGTGGCAATGCCCGTGGCCTGACAGAGAAATCCAAGTATAGCTGTTTCAAAAATACAGAAATCCTGATAATAACCTTCTATCTCCAGCACAGGTTGGTTGGGATAAAAAACAGTACCCTCTCTCATAGCCCGCACCTGCACAGGCAGATCCTTTAAAAGCAGAGCTACTTCTTCTAAACCTGCTAAAACAGCCCAAGACCATTCACTGGGCAGACCCTTGGCAACAAATTCTGCCCTGACTTTAGGGTTTATATTTTTATTTTTCAGTATCTCCAGAGTCCGCTGGAAGTAGACGTCAGTGACGTTGCCCTCCATTATTTCCTTTTCCTCAGCTATATGGAACATGCAATCCACCGTTTTCACATTTCACTTTGTTTAAACAGGTATAACTTAAGTTAAATTCAATAAATTTTAATCAATAAACATTTTAAGTAATTAATCCTGATAAACAGCGTAAAAACCATCAGTATCAGCATACACTGGTTTAAAACCAAAATCTTCTGATTTTATCATGGTCTTTTTAATGTAATCCCTTCCCCAGGCAGTTATAGCAGCGGCACATTCCAATCGGTACCATCTGAAACGTGAATAACCATAAACTCCATACATAGAGTTAGCCAACCTTTTCAGGGCTTCTTGCTGCACGTTCAGAATCTTCTTTTCCTTTTCATCCTGTGATTCTTTCATCATGGTCTTTAGACGCACCCTCTCTTGGAGGATGTTGCCGATGATAGAAGGAACAAAACCAGCTGGCTCTTTAAGAAACATGTATCCTCCTTCAGGGGAAATATGGCATTTTTCAGAGTCACATTCATCTACCAAAGTGTCCGGTGAAACGTTTTTGGAGATGATGATACTGGGGTACAGACTACGGAAATCAAAGTAAACAATGTTTTCATGAAGACCCTTAACTGGATCCTTCACGTAGCCTCCTGTGGCTCGTTTACCTCTCCGGTTTGAATACTGCGAGGCTGAGGGTTTGTTAGGCACCACTTCGCCCTGTTCATATGCTTTGCGGATAAGGTACCATTCCACCATTTGTCCAGTGGTCATACGGGCCACATCAAAAAATGGCTGGCCCACTATCCTGGTAAGTTCCTGGGTTAGGGGTAGCATCTTCTCCCCAATCTCAGTCACAGTCACTGCATCATCCAGGGAGTACTTGAAAAGTGTTTCCAGTTTTTCTCCTCCATCTGTCCAGTACTGGTGTATTTCATCACCGGGAATGTCCTGTTTTTCTTTGCCGAAAAGTTCCAGATACACTCTTTCCAGGGTGTAACGGTCCAGGTGTAGGTAGCGGCGCATGATAAGGTAAAGATCAACATGAACTCTGCCTTTTACCAGGGCGGCATTGGCAAAACCTCTCTTCATAAATTTAAGAGATGAACCATCAGTACCCAAATTCAGGGGAACATCTAGGAGAGCTGCCCGATCCCGGATATAGGGAAAATCAAAATTATCAGAGTTATAACCAATGAGAAGATCTGGATTCTCCTCTTCAACAATATCCACAAATTTTTTAAGCATTTCTGCCTCACTTTCCACAGTTTCCACAAAATCCAGGGGAGATTCAGCGGTGGATATCACCATCTGTAGCCCTTGGTTACTGGAGAGGCTGATCATGATGATAGGATCTGTTTCTGAGTTTGGCATGCCCTTGGGATTGTAAACTTCGATATCCAGGCTAAGAACATTAAGATCTGGAAATTCAGAGCTAACCGGGTGGATTTCACCTTCCAATTCCATGATACAGGTAGCACTGTTGGGTGGGACATTTTGAACATCTTTCATTTCAGAAGAACTGATAACAGTCCCTTGAACTTTCACCTCCGCCATGGGGAACAATCCCTTATCTATAAGATATCTACGGTAGAAGGGAATATCATGTTCTCTGATGTCTTTAACATCAGGTAAATCCCTTATTTTGTCTCTTAACTTAGGAACATCCTGGGGATGATTTAAAGTGACTTTTATAAAATCTTTTTCCTGTCCCAGATCTTTCATTTTCACCTTTTCAACCTGCAGAACATCCAGTTCTTCTACTATTTGCTCCTGACACTTATCCAGGTCATGAGGTACCACATAGATGTAGGGTTTGAATCCTTTATCTAGGATGATAATGGAATTTTCTTTTTTCCCATCCTTTTCTCTTCCGAAAAGTCTTAACACGGCTTTTTCGTCCCTGGTGATGTAGTCTATGTCTAAGAGTACCATTCTTTTGGTTTCCATACAATCTCTTAATTTATATTGAACAGATTATATAATTTGTTGAATCTGATATTATCTAAAAATCCCCCACCAATATATTGATGAAATGAATTAAACAGTGAGGATAAGATATGAATAGGGGCAAGTGTTTGCTTTAATTTTCCAGGAAAAAAAGGTCCTTAAATTGTTACTTGATTTCAAATGAAATATTTTTAAGGAGAATATGATTACTTTAGATCATACTCTGTTAATTACTTCGCCATACATTGCAACTGTATCAATTATTGCAACTGATGTTGAAACATTATTGATATCCACTTGGAATATGCTACAGATCATACTATTTTCATAAATTAGCCATAAATTTCAAGTGTAAATATTGTTAATGATAAGCAAGAGGGTTTGGTTTAGGGAACTATTAATACATGGTTAACTAAGAATTCTTCTCAAGCAAATTTTAAGGAGTTAAATGTTAAAATGCATCTTCAAAAAATGGATAAAGAAAAACATGACCCGTTGAAGGTTTCAACACTCATTTATGAAGCCGATGTGGATACATTCAATTTTTTCTTTGGTAATTCAAAAAACGCATCCCAAAAAATTGAAAAACTGGTTACTGCCGGGGATAACAGTCTGGGACACCAGCAGATCTATGTGGTGACCAGCGAAACCAATGATATTAAGGGAGTAATGGTTTATTCAGTGGGGGATAGGATGGATAAAATCCAGGAACTGAACATTCTTTTCAAAAATCTTAATCCTTTAGATGCATTTCGCTTCCTGATGATTGAAATAATAGACAGTATCTTTTTATCTAATCTAAAGGAGGATGATTACTATTTTTTTATCATAGCTGTGGATGAAAAATCAAGGGGACAGGGAATAGGTTCTTTTATCTTAAAGGAGGGAATAAAACTGGCCAGGGGAAATGGATGTAAAAGGGCGGTACTGGATGTTGACATTGAAAATGAAGATGCTTTAAGGTTGTATGAAAGGAGGGGGTTTGGAAAATTCAAGGAAAAAAGTTTATCACTTTGGAAATGGAAGAAAGGGGCGTATAATATGGAATATTTACTTTAAATAAAAATTCATTCTTTTTAAGTCAAAATAAGGATTTATACTAGTTTTAATAATATTATGTCCAGTTTTTGAGTCTTCATTGTAAGATGAAGGCAGTTTCTTTAAATCAAATATGGGGTATGGTTTTCCTTAATCACAATCTATTTATATGATGACCCACTTAATATCGATTAGTCGATATCGGAAACTTGATATTGTTTGAGAAAAAAATTGTCATATAATAATTTAAAGATATTAAATCAATTATTCAATATCAAACTATCGATATTATATCGAGTATATGATAGGAGAGAATTCCAAGATGTGGGATGAGTGGAGAAATAAATGGGATAACTGGAGAAACATCCACGAAAAAATAGACAAACTGCATAAACTGGGAGGTTTGAGAATATGGATACTCCATGTCCTTGATCACGGCCCAAAAAATGGTGTAGAAATAATGGATGCAATCCAGGAACACTATGACATCATAAATGAAATGTATCAAAAGCGAAGACAAGAGTTTGGAGGTGATCACTATGATCATCACTTTCAAAAAACAATGAGACGTGTCCCCTGCCGACCTTCACCTGGTTCAGTATACCCCATGCTTAAAAAAATGGTAGATGAAGGATTAATAGAAAAAATGGAAGATGGAAAATATGATCTAACTGAAGAAGGACGGGAAATAATCATTGATCTTTTCGGTGGTTTAGAGGGGCCAGCGGGTCACAGAAGGGATAGGGGAACTTTCGCTGTGGAGCATGTGTTAACAGAGATTGGTAGCTATGTGACCTTTTTGGAAGACATAAAAAAAGAGAAACTTGCACCACACAAGGAAATAATAGGAGAACTAGGCGAAAGATTAAAAAATATGGGAGAATCACTCCCAGATGAATAATTCAGATTTAAACGGGTCTGAATAGTAAAATAATTTTGAAAAATTCGTATAACCTAGCTTGGGCTATCATTGCCTATAAATTAAATTGGAATAGGGGAAAACATGACAAAAAATGCTATAGAGATAAATAATCTCACAAAAAAGTTCAAAGACTTTACAGCTGTGGACAATTTATCTTTGACTGTAAAGGAAGGTGAAATTTTTGGGTTCCTAGGCCCTAATGGTGCTGGTAAAAGTACCACCATACGAATGTTATGCACCCTGGCTCAACCCACCTCAGGATCTGCAAAAGTTGCTGGATATGACCTGATTAAAGATTCTGCTAAAATTCGCCAGAACATTGGACTGGTTGCAGAGAAGATGATCATGTACGACCGTCTGACTGCTGCTGAAAACCTCCGTTTTTTCGGAAAATTGTACTCAATACCAAAACAAAGGCTGGAAGAAAGAATAAATGAATTGCTTCAACTGGTTGATATGCAAGAATGGAGAAATACTCAAATAAATAAGTTTTCAACAGGTATGAAACAACGAATCAATGTAATCCGGGCTTTACTACCTGAACCTAAGATATTATTTATGGATGAACCCACACTGGGTCTTGATCCACAGACTACTTTTTCTATCAGGGACATTACCAGAGAAATCAACAAAGAAGGGATGACAGTCATCTTAACCACACATGCTATGGCTGAAGCAGAAGCCCTCAGTGATCGTGTAGCAATCATTGACCATGGCAAAATAGCCGCCTTGGACACTCCACAAAATCTTAAAAACATGATATCACAGGGAGATACTACAGTATTCAGCACTAAAATCTCCAATCTTTCCTCAAAAATAATTAACAAAATCAAATCCCTAAACACAGTTACTGCAGTGGCACAACAGGACGATTATAATCTAAAAATTAGTGCACACGGTGAAAATCCCCTCAATGAAATCATTGACGCCATTCGTGAGGAAGGAGGAAACATAACCTCAGTAACTAACAGCAAGGAATCGACTCTAGAAGACGTGTTTTTAGCAGTAACTGGTAAACAAATGCGAGATCAGGCCACTGAAAAAGCAGCCCCTATACATCATGGGCATGGACCTGCACCTAAAGCCAGGGTAAGGTGAGATGATGAATATTAACAAGATATTAAAGGACAGTTACCATGTAATGGCCAAAGACCTGCTGGAATTCAGGCGGAATCGCATGCAACTAGCTGCTCTTTTCATGATGCCCCTAATATTTCTTTTGATGTTTGGGTTCATATTCCCCAGTGGGGGCACACAACAGCACATGCCCATGGGAGTGGTAAATCTGGACCAAGGTCAGGGGAGCAATGAATTCATAGCCCAACTTAATCTAATAAATCAAAACACGAGTTCCATGGATTTCAAGACTTATTCCAGTATAGATGAAGCTAAAACTGCCATTAACCAGGGAAAAATATATGGTGCATTCATAATACCTCCTGGATTCTCAGACAACGTTACCAATGGGAAATCAGGAGATTTCACAGTTTACATTGACAACAGTAACCCTCAAAGTTCAATGCAAGTTCAACAGGCATTATCCAGCACATTAAATGGAATAAATAATATGGAAGCCGAGGCTAATGTATTAGAACTTGCTAATGAAACAAATCAGCAAGTTAATCCGCAAGCCATAATTTTCCCCTATGTACTTAACGTATCAACTACCATACCTGGTGAAACAAACTATTTCAATTTCCTGGCACCAGGGCTCATGATCATGATCGTCATGATGACGGTGATGACAGGAATTCCAGAAGCCATCTCCAAGGAAAAGGAAATGGGAACATTTGATGGAATGTTATCTGCACCAATCAATCAAGTTTCGGTTATACTTGGAAAAACCGCTGCATTATGTACCAAAGGATTTGTACAGTGTGTGATTGTACTAGCTCTAGCCATGTTACTTTTTGGAGTAACCATCCAGGGAAGTCTTTTACTGGCATTTTTCATGCTACTTTTGGGAATATTCAGCTTCATAGGAATAGGAATTTTGGCAATTTCCATGTCTGGAGACCAGGCATCAGGGACCATGATAGTAAACCTGTTAATGTTCCCTATGATATTTCTGGGAGGAGTTTTTTATCCCCTACAGCAGATGCCCTGGTTCATGCAGGCAATTTCCCAATTCATCCCCCTAACATATGCTGCTGATGCAATGCGTAAAATAATTCTCCTTAATGCAGGAATTGGTGATGTTTTATTCCAGATGTTAATTCTGGTGGCTTTTGGAGTGGTTACCATGGCCATTGCTGTGCCACTATTTAGAAAATCAATGACCAGATAGGAGGTAATAAATCATGAAATTTGAACTGGCAATAAGAAATTCTATTGAAACAGAATGTGAAGACTATTTTTTAGGAATAGTGGATTTATCTCAGTTAGAAAACACCTTGATCGAAAAATACAATTCATTGATCTTGGAATATCCTCGAGCGATATCTGTAGGGATTACATTACCTTACTTAATCTCTGATGGGTTAAAAAGAGGTTACGAAAAGATTCAACGCCAAACAAACTGTCAATTAAAATTAATCACTTCACAATTAAGTAAATTATTAGAAAAAGAAGGATATCTAGCATTTACCATGCCTAAATCGAGAATAAGTGATGAAAATCATATTTCCTTCCATGAAACAGTGGCAAGTTTGGCAGAGATGGGAAAAATTGAAAAAAACCTGTTAATAACACCAGAAGTAGGTTCAAGGGTTAATTGGGGAACTGTGCTAACTAATGCACCTTTAAAGACATTTTATAAAAATTAGGGTTGGTTAAGAATGTTCAATGAATTTCAATTGAAGATGTTAAATAGGGAAGCTTCTTTGCCAAAAAATAGTCCCTCAACCATCATTGAACACCTTAATATCAAAGATGGAATGGTGGTAGGGGATATTGGATCTGGTGGTGGATATTTTGCCTGTGAATTTTCCAAGAAAGTGGGAAAAGAAGGCCAGGTTTATGCCATTGATGTGAAGGAGAAGTCCCTTGATTATATAACCAGAAACCTTGAAAAAGAAGGAATCACTAATGTGAAAACTATACTGGCCCAGCCACATGGAATAGACTTACCAGAAAAGGTTGACCTATTTTTTTTAAGAAACGTGTTCCATCACCTTCCTGAACCTGCAGAGTATTTTAAATCCATTGGAAGATTTCTAAAAGATAATGGTAAAATAGCTATAATTGATTATGAAAAGCAAAAATTCAGTTTCACAAGTATTTTCGGACATCACACGTCCTTTAACGTTCTTTTAGATATTATGGAAAGAGCAGGATTCTATCCTTTAGAAAAACATGATTTTCTGCAGGATCAGTTATTTGTAATTTTTGCAAAGAAAGGGGATTAAAAAAATGCCTATAAAAACAATTAAAGACCATTTTTCCAGTAATCCTTTGAAAAATCATTTTGAAAACAACTCTTTAAAGGAACATTTCTCCAGTAACCATTTAAAGAATCATTGGACTTATTTTTTCCAGGATAACATGGAAAATAAAGTTTTAGAGCAGTTTTATGATTATGGTGGCCTTGAATTCAGGAGATTTTCCTGGAAAGATCTGGATGAATGTGCACAATTATTCAAATCCGTGTTTTCAACAGATCCCTGGTACGATGAATGGATATCCCTGGATCAGGTTAAAAATTATTTGAAGGAACTAATTGAGAATCCGGTTTTCGAAGGATTTGTAGTCTGTGAAAACTCTAATGTCGTGGCAGTATGTCTAGGACACCGGAGATCAGGGTGGATGGGAAAGGAATTCTTTGTTGATGAATTCTTTGTTGAAAATAGAAGGCAAGGGGGAGGTATTGGGACCAAAACATTAAATTTTGTTGGTAAAATTCTTTTTAACGAGGGATACACTCGTTTAACATTGCTTACCAATAAGGGAATATTTGCTGAAAGTTTTTATCTTAAAAATGGATTTTACAATAATGAAAAAAGGACGATAATGGTTAAAGAATTTTAAAAGATTTTTGGGTAGTTTTTTTAATCTTTTTTAAACATTTAAATGGATTATTATTTACCATTTTAGAATTTTTATATGAGTTAATGGAGATTATTTGTTAAACTCCCTGTGTTGCATAGACAATTGTTGCATAGTCAACATATTTATATAGGGGGAACTTCTAAATGTAACTACTTAATGAATTACTTGAAAAACCAAATGATGAACTTATCAAAACCACTTTTTCTAAATAGGGGATTAAAAGCATGCATAAGATTGAAAAAATAATTGAAGAGGACTTAACTGATATTCCATTAGGTATCCTTATTTCCATAATTCACAGGACTCGCATGATGTATTTAAACAACAG
>Ga0334900_1003068_pt1 | contig 13526 bp, 10 predicted proteins | sample GraSluR3_MG_2_FD_207231 | JGI IMG/M metagenome (GOLD analysis project Ga0334900, IMG submission 207231) | Sludge microbial communities from methane-producing bioreactor in Wageningen University, Netherlands - Granular Sludge_31_08-R3 | ecosystem: Engineered > Bioreactor > Anaerobic >...
TGTCGGTCATGAGCTGTCTCTTTACAGCAGCTTCGAGGTCTGTACGTAACGAGGCAATGTCGCTCTGTGCATTCTGAACCGATTCATACGACATCCAATCGCGTGAGTACCAACTCTTTGGCTCGTTGTCAGTGCTTATGTAGTAGGAACCTGGAGGGAACTCTTCGAAGTGAGTGCACACTCCTTCCAACGCCTTCAACTCAGATGCGACATAGTACTGGCCATCAGCATCCCACCCTTGATAGAGTGGAACGATCCCCAAATGATCTCTTCCGATGAGAAAGCACTCTCGTTCACTGTCATAAAGGGCAAATGCATAGATACCGTTGATATCCTCAAAGAAGTCCGTCCCCTTATCTCGGTAGAGGGCAAGAATGACCTCGCAGTCGCTTTGGGTAAGGAATTCATACGAGTCGGCATACCGTTCACGTATTTCCTGATGGTTGTAGATCTCTCCGTTCACTGCGAGAGATAGTGTTCCATCCTTGCTAAGAAGTGGTTGCTTGCCACTGAGTGGGTCTACGATCGCGAGGCGTTCATGCGCAAGAATTGCATTATTCGCGCAGTGTACCCCTGACCAATCTGGTCCGCGATGTCTGATCTTCTTGGACATGAACAATACTTTTTCACGTATCGAATCACTGTCCAGCACAATGTTGAATGCTCCAACAAATCCGCACATGCTCTACCTCCTATCATGATTGTATACCACACACTGTGGCATAAAAATATTGGAATAAACCTATCGAGATACTCGGAGCGTGTCAATTAACTTCAATGATATTATACGGATGATTGCATATTTTTTTTATATTCATGTAATTTTCCTTGTATTTCGGGTAGTTCCATAGTAGTATCGAAATCGATTTCGTAAGGAGGATCCAGTGTCACATGCAGTCACGATATACGACATTGCCAAGATGGTTGGAACATCTCCGTCAACTGTATCTAAAGCAATAAATGGGCGTAACGATGTAAGTGAATCCATGCGAACGAAGGTTTTGCTTGCAGCAACTGAACTCGGGTACCGACCGAATGAACATGCCCGAGGATTGAAAACGAAAAAATCTTGGCTCGTCGGAATTGTCTATGGGGCAGAAGATGCCGACACGCTTGAACACCCCCTGTTTCTCCCGATTCTCAATGCATTTAAGGAGCGGATGGAGCAGTTCGGATACGAGCTGTTGTTCCTGTCCCAGAATTTTCGCATAGAGGGGGATTCCCTACTGTCGCACGTATTCAAACGACAAGTTGATGGATTACTCTTCATGAACGTTTCGGAGCATGTGGTGAAATCCATTGTCCAGAGTCCAACGAACATTCCCATGGTCTCTTGTGACGCGTCGGTACGATCGATGACCAGTGTGGTTACCGACAATGTTGCTGCTGGCATATATGCTGTTGAATACCTTTATGAGCGGGGCCACAGATTGATCGGTCACATAGCCGGTCCTGAGTTACATGTCGCTCAATCCGGAACTGAACGATTGGAGGGATACATGCAGGGTCTGAAACGTTGTGGATTGCCTTTCCGAGAACAGTTCGTGGTAACAGCTAACGGGTGGACACCAGGGGATGGGATGCATGCGAGTAGTGTGTTGTTCGAACAAGAGCAGGTGCCGACTGCGGTTTTCTGTGCTGCCGATTTCTTTGTCATGGGGTTACGAGCCTACTGCTTACAGAACGAACTAGTGATTCCTGATGATGTATCGGTGATAGGATTCGATGATGTCCAGTGGACAGATTATGTTGAGCCTGGATTTACCACATTCAGACAAGACAAAAGAAAAATTGGCATGTTGGCTGCGGATGAGTTGAAAAGTAGAATCGATGGAAACAGCGTACATCAGATCATCAGAATCCCGGCAGAATTGATAGAGCGAAGTTCCGTGTGTACACGGATACTGGAAAACAACAATGGAGGAGAAGTATGAAAATTTCGTTTCCCGCAGATTTCCTTTGGGGATCGGCCACAGCTAGCTACCAGGTTGAAGGAGCTGTCGATGTCGATGGGAGGAAACCGTCGATATGGGACACGTTCTGTGCGGTCGAAGGTAATGTCACAAACATGGATGACGGGAGTATTGCAGCCGACCAGTATCATAGATATGAGGAAGATATCGCTATCATGCAGGAGCTCGGTCTTCAAGCCTATCGCTTCTCCCTCGCATGGCCTCGTATAATACCAGAGGGAAGAGGAGCAGCGAATCCATTGGGAATCGCACACTACCGGAATGTGATGAAAGCAATCAAGCAAGCTGGAATGGAGGTCGTAGCGACACTGTACCATTGGGATCTTCCACAGAGTCTGGAGGATGCAGGAGGTTGGAGAAATAGAGAGACCGTCCATGCTTTTGAAGCATATGCACGTACCTGCTTTACGGAATTCGGAGATCTCGTTGATCGGTGGATCACCATCAATGAACCATGGTGCGTTGCCTATCTCGGACACCTCATCGGTGAACACGCTCCAGGACACACGAACCTCGAAGAGACTGTGCGCGTTATTCATCATGTGAATCTGGCACATGGCAAGGCTGTACATGCGTGCAGGGAAATCCTGAAAGAGAAGCCTATCGGAATAGCATGGAACTTGTTCGTGCATAGAAATGCCCTCGCACGGAGCGAAGATCTGCTTGCGGCTCAGCGTGCACTGCTGTACGAATCACGGGTGTTCACCGATCCTGTGCTCCATGGAGTGTATCCAGCAGAGTTGAAAAACACTCCAGGATGGACTTTTCCGATAGAACCTGGTGACATGGAATACATCCATGCTCCAATCGATTTCATAGGAATCAACTACTACAATGAAACTGTAGTCACCGCTGATCCTGATAGTCCGCGAGGGTACCGTGCTGTGCCACAATGGCAGGAGACTACCAGCCAGAACTGGCCGGTCACTCCCGTGGCACTCCTACGTGTACTCAGATGGATCACCAGTGAAAGCAATGGCCTTCCACTCTATATCACAGAAAATGGGTGTGCTGCAGCTGATACCATCGATACAGATGGAAGAGTTCACGATCGGTTCAGGATTGCATATCTACGCAGTCACTTTGCAGTGTGCAGAGAAGCCATAGATGAGGGAATACCCTTGAAAGGATTCTTTGTCTGGTCGTTCATCGATAATTTCGAATGGGCATGGGGATATGAGAAACGTTTCGGAATTGTATATTGTGACTACGAGAATCAGAGAAGAATCATTAAAGATAGTGGGTATTTCTTGCGTGATACCATAGCGGACTACTGTGAATATTAAATAAACATTATAGTAAATTCATATAAAAATTATAAAATTATCAAAAAATTTTGTTACAAGAATGGTAGGAAATATATAAGACAGATATAAAAATGAAACTGATTAAATTACTTGTTGTACGATTGCGATAGCGGATATATACTATACAGCATTGAGGGCTATGGTATATGGCGAAGACTATTTCGTTCCACTTGCAAAAAGGTGGTGTCGGAAAAACAACAATCTCAGGAACCCTTGCTTGTGAATCTGCCAAGCAGGGGTACTCGACTTTGTTGGTGGATGTCGACCCGCAAGGGAACGCTTCGTCATGGTTCTATACAGGAGAGCTCTCATGGGAATTGTCAGATGTTCTGCAAGGGAGATGCTTCATTCAAGAAGCAGTGGTAGAGATTCCTGCGATGCCAAATCTTTTTCTATTGCCGACCTTCGGTATCGGTGGTGGATTGAAACAGTATGCTGAAACGAAGATTTCAGATGAACCGTATGTGTTACAGGATCTCGTAAAAGAGTTGGCTACCACATTTGATAGAATTATCTTGGATTTATCACCAGGTCTGGGAAAGTTAGAACGTTCTGCGCTCATTGCGAGTGATGAAGTGATCACTCCCATGACACCAGAAGTATTCAGTCTCGATGGATTGGAGATATTCATTAGCGAACTGGAAAAAATAAAGAAGAATTTGCGTAGTCCAGTGCGACATGAGAAAATAATCATTAATTCGTACGATGAAAGAATAAAGCAACATAAGGAAATCTATCAAGCAGCTATGTCAGGTTCTTTCTTAGTATTCAAGATACCGGTAGATCCCGTGTTCAGAAAGGCACAGGAGAGAAATATTGCTCCTCAAGCATATCGTGCCAGAGGGCGTGGGCTGAAACCGGGAACCATCGAGGCAATTGGGAAAATTGATTCACAGATCTGGAGATGACTATGGCTTTAAAGAAAAACTTAGATTTTGCTGAACAGGAAGATTCTATCAGCGCAAAGAAGGCGAAAAAACTATTCACAAAAGACACCAGGCAGAAGAAAGAGAATAAGGTTCTCACTACTTTCTCCATCGAACCTTCATTCAAACGAGAGATGGAAGAGCTTTTTAGTGAGATGGGTCTCGGTTGGGCAGCAGGCATTAGATTCGCACTCAAAGAATTCAATAAGAAGCACTCTGATTGAATATAACTCTCATAGTATAATTATAGTCAAACACTTTAAAGTCATATAGGAAGTATATAAAAAACATTGTAAAACATTTAGTATATATATTATATACATACATTATCACACTACGTTATATAGCATAAGTAAGTTGAATTAGACTACATGTTCACTTATCCCATGAACGAACGATTTCACATTCATGATACTGATCTCCAGGCATCGAATTCTGGCCTCTGTAGTACCCCAAGCAATATGCGGGGTGATTATACAATTCGGGGCTTGAAGTAGCACGTTCTGTTCATGTGGTGGTTCCTGAACCATGACATCAATGCCAGCAGCTTGTATATGACCAGCGTGCAAAGCCTCTGCAACGGCCTGTTCATCGAACAATGTGCCACGAGCAGTGTTTATGAGAATGACCCCTTTTTTCATATGAGCGATACTGGTACGATCTACCAAGTTCTTTGTCTCCGACGATGCAGGAATATGGAAGGAGATAATATCACTAGAGGCAAAAAGTTTCTCAAGGTCAACGAAAGAAACGAAATCCACACCAGTTTTACTCGTTGGATTCCGGGTATATGCCAATACGTGCATACCCAAAAGGTGGGCAATGGCTGCAACTTTGGAGCCAATCTGACCAAAGCCAACCACGCCAATTGTTTTATCTTTGAGTTCGATACCTGGGAAGTCCCAGAAGCAAAAATCTCTCTGTGCTGACCAGCGGCCCGTATGGACCTCTCGATCATGGTGTCCGACACGATGGCAGATTTCGAACAGAAGAGCAAAAGTCATTTGTGCAACTGAATAGGTTGAGTAGGCAGGGACATTCGTAACTATGATACCCTTCTCATGTGCATACTGCACATCAACCTCATCATAGCCTGTTGCCATAACACCAATATAGGCAAGCTGCTGTGCAGCGTCGATTGTAGGCTTTGAGAGTGGGGTCTTGTTGGTAAGGACGATAGTTGCTTTCTGTATTCGATCGATGATCTGATTATCCGCAGTATAATCATAGACAGTCAGATTCCCAAAATCCTTCAACCCATCCCACGAAAGATCGCCGGGATTTAGTGCATATCCGTCAAGAACAACGATTTCATGTTTCATACATCGCAATAATTTCAGAAAGGATAACTTTTGTCCACAGGTAGATCACTGGTATGATACGATGTGGCTGAAGGAGGATGCATGGAGTCCTTTACCTGCTGGTGGAAAGAGAGTGTCATCTATCAAATCTATCCGAGAAGTTTTAAAGATGGTAACGGAGATGGGATAGGGGATATTCCTGGGATCATCGATTCCATTCCGTACCTCTCATGGCTCGGAGTTGGTGCTATCTGGTTGAGTCCTATCTATCGATCACCGATGTATGATTTCGGCTACGACATAAGTGATTATCGAAAGATCGATCCAATTTTCGGATCTATCGACGATGTAGATCGACTCGTGAAAGTCGCACACGAGCATGGAATCGCTCTTCTGTTCGACATGGTGTTGAATCATACATCCATTGAACATCCGTGGTTTAAGGAGAGTAGTTCCTCCTTGGACAATCCAAAGAGAAACTTCTATATCTGGAGAGAACATATCGGTACTTGGTATCCGAACAACTGGTACGCTGCGTTCGGAGGAAGAGCATGGAGTCTGGATGCTTCAGGTGGATACTACTATCTCCATTCGTTTCTCAAGGAACAACCCGATTTGAACTGGAGAGATGAGCAGATGGTGCAATCGCTTTTTTCCGACATGGCCTTCTGGTTTGACAAAGGAATCGACGGTTTCAGACTCGATGTCATCAATCTCATTATGAAAGATGAGTCTTTGCGGAACAATCCGATTGGCTGGGGAGGCAGACCACGCCCATACGATCTTCAAAGACATCTGTACGATAGGAATCAAGTTGAGTCGCACCATGCATTGAAAAAGTTCAGATCATGGGTCGACACCTACGATGAAAAAATGCTTGTCGGAGAGATTCTTGTTGAAAAACCAGGTGAACCTGAGATGGCTGCCAGCTATCTCGGAAATGGTACCGATGAGTTGCATCTGGCATTTGATTTCACTTTTACCTGGTTGCCCTGGAGTGCAAAAAAATGGCAACGTGCTGCACTTCGCTGGTATCGAGCGGTTCCACAGGATGGTTGGCCGTGTTGGGTCCTCTCCAATCATGATGTGAAGAGAGCTTTCTCTCGGTATGGAGAACACGAAGGTCGTGCCATGGTTGCTGCGTGTTTCCTGTTGACCCAGCGCGGTACTCCATTCATCTATTATGGAGAGGAGAAGGGGCTCCCCGATCGATCAGTGGCAAAAAGTGAGATACAGGATCCACTCGGAATTCGGTACTGGCCGTTTCACAAGGGTCGCGATGGAGCGAGAAGACCGATGATATGGGATACAACATATCAATGGGGTTTCTCGCCAACAAAAGCATGGCTCCCACCGTATGAGCGAACAGTGCGCCCGAATGAGAATCTACTGCATGGATATCGTAATCTCATTCGATTACGAAACACCGATGCAATACTTAGAATAGGGGCCATCTGTTGGATAGAACTAACACATACTCGATCCGTTCTAGCCTATGTCCGATATGGAGAAGTCGGGTTTCGACTGATACTACTGAATTTTTCGAAGAGGACCGTTGCATGTAGGAGTGCTGACCTGAAAAGGTATGTCCCGAATGGGGAGTTTTCCATTCTGTTCAGCGAACCGAATTACGAATCAGGCCACCTGGATATGTCCAACAAGACGATACAGCTCAAGCCTTATCAAGCGATTATTGCCTCAGCTGATACGATATTCCATGGGACACCTAGGCAGTGAGTGTACGCCATTGAATTTAGAGTCTGAAGAGCAGGTCCTCGTATCCAGGAAATGGCCAAGCCTGTTTGTCTGTGTAGGTTTCCAAGGTATCTGCATGCGCTCTCAACCTCTGCATGCTCTCAAGAACGACATCGTGATAGAATTCGGCTTGTGCGAGTGTATCATCTGTGATTGCCAGTGCTTGCGCCAAGGCGATATGTAACTGCTCACCTGCCTGTATCGTCTCATTCAGCTCATGTGATAGGAGCCCAGCGATCTTCTCAAGTTCTCGAGTCTCGAGTCCAATGCTCTTCTGACTATTGATGTCATGAACCAATTCGGAGAGATAACGAGTGACTGCGGGAACTATACTTCTTCTCGTCATTTCTACCATTACACCAGCTTCGATATTAACCTGCTTGCTGTAAATCTCGAGATAGACATCTAATCGAGATTCAAGCTCCTCTTTCGAAAAGACACAGTGTCGCTCAAGCATAGAGACATATTTCGGAACAGTGAGCTGTTTCAGTGCATCTATCGTGCTTGGTAGGTTCGGAAGGCCTCTCCGTTTTGCTTCATCTATCCATTGCCTAGCATAGCCATTTCCATTGAAAACTATCCTCTGATGCTCCTTGTAGAACTCCTTGATGATTCCTATGATCTCAGATTTCTTATCCTTCGCTTGTTCGAGTCTGTCTGCTACAAGGGAAAAAACATCGGCAACAGCTGCATTGAGCATCGTATTGGGACCGGCTAAAGACTGTGAAGACCCTACCATTCTGAATTCGAACTTGTTTCCGGTGAACGCGAAAGGCGAAGTTCTATTTCTGTCGGTCATATCCTTGGGAAGACCTGGTAAAGCGTTGACACCTACCTTCAAGATCTCTCCATCTCTGGTCTTATACGGTGTTCCGGCAATCAGGTGATCCAGAATATCGGTGAGTTGCTCTCCAAGGTACATGCTTATGATTGCCGGAGGAGCCTCATTTTGCCCGAGACGATGCTCATTTCCAGCAGTAGCTGCACTTGCACGAATGAGAGGAGCATACATGTCCACCGCTTTCATGAGACTGGTAAGTACGAGAAGGAATAACAGATTCTCCTCCGGGCTGTCTCCTGGTGTGAGCAGATTCTGGCCATCATCGGTCGAAATGGACCAATTATTGTGCTTTCCAGAGCCATTCACTCCTGCAAACGGCTTTTCGTGGAGCAGTGCCTTCATGCCATGCTTACGCGCAACGGACTTCAGAATTCTCATGAGCAACTGATTTCGATCGGTTGAAAGGTTGGCTGCATCATAGATTGCTGCGACTTCGAACTGTCCGGGAGCGACCTCCTTATGCTGCGTTTTGGAGGGGATCCCCACGCGCCAGAGTTCGTGATTCAGTTCATTCATGAATACCGTGACGCGGTCGCTTATCGATCCGAAGTAGTGATCATCCAGTTCCTGACCTTTTGCTGCAAGATTACCAAAGACGGTTCTACCGGTGAGTCGTAGATCGATTCTCTGTTCATAGAATTCCCTGTCTACGAGAAAATACTCCTGCTCGAAACCAACACACACCGAGATATGCTTCACGTGGGTACTCCCTAGAGCGTGGAGAACTCTGAGTGTCTCACGTTCTATTGCATCAACAGAACGGAGTAGGGGAACCTTCTTATCCAGAGCCTGACCATTGTAGGAGAAGAATGCAGTGGGGATATAGAGTGTTTTAACCCCTTCGGTATCCTTTATGAAGGCAGGAGATGTTGTATCCCATGCAGTATATCCTCGTGCCTCGAATGTAGCGCGAAGCCCTCCATTGGGAAAGGAGGAGGCATCTGGCTCTCCTTGGAGCAATTCTTTTCCGGAGAACTCCATGAGAACCTTCCCATTTTTGCCGATTGTGAGGAACGAGTCGTGTTTTTCAGCAGTAGACCCAGTAAGCGGTTGAAACCAATGGGTATAGTGGGTCACCCCCTTTTCAAGCGCCCAGGTCTTCATTGCAGAGGCTACGGCTTCTGCAACATGGGGGGTCAGATCCTGCTTCCCATGTTGTATTTGTTGCAGTTCTGAGAAGATCTCTTGTGATACATAGTTGCGCATTGCAGCATCGTTGAAACAATTGCTCGCAAACATCTCCTCGATGGAGAATCTGGCAGAATCATGGGGCGCGGTCATCATGCTCTCCTTGTTGGAGTTAGCCCGAAAGTCACTGTATGATAACACTTAGCAACAGACGGAACACTCTCTGTTGAAAAACATATCCTTATGCACCAATTTGTGCAATAGGCACGAAGTGCAGGCACTCTCAAAGAGTGAAACTCAACCACCTTTTGCAGCCAATGTTCTGCGAAGTGCTTCGAATGCGGCAAGAGTCTCCTCTTGGTCCAATTCTCTGTCTTCCTGCTGTTGTTCAAACAGTTGTGGGGATATCTCCTCTATGAAACGTGATGGACTGGAGGTCACTACCTCGCGATTCCGTTTCCGCTGTGAGCAACTCGATATGAATAACAGTCTCCTAGCCCTTGTGATTGCGACATAGAAGAGTCTTCGCTCCTCCTCTAGGGCATCGGGATTCTCTTCAAGTGTACGAGCATGGGGAATGATATGATCTTCGATGCCTACGAGAAACACGGTATCGAATTCGAGCCCCTTCGAAGCATGCATGGTCATGATGGAGACAGAATCTGTATCCGATCCATCTTCTGCCTGATCTCTGGCATGAAGAGAGAGCGTATGGAGGTAATCATAGATTGAGCCACCAGAGTTCTCTTCATCCCGTTCCCAGCGTCTGAATAGATGGACGAATGTCTCTACACTCTTGAATCGCCAGATTGCTGCCTGCTCATTACCGGGATATTCAGATGCGAGGTGAGCCTTGTATCCGATCTCCTCGATCAGTGCATTGAGTACAGAACTCTTTTTTCTTCCGGCTGTGAACAGGGCAGTTCGATAGGAGTCGATCAAGTCGTAGACCTCTTTCAACGGTTCGACTCTAGGTATATGAATCGATGTCTCTGGACTGATAATCATGCCGATGGCAGAGAAGAGTGAACATCGCTGTTCTTCAGCCACAGATCGGATCTTTTGCAAGGATGTTCGACCGATTTTTCTTCTTGGCGTGTTTATAATCCGCAGGAGAGCCATATCGTCATCTGGATTGGCCAATACTCGAAGGTATGCGAGGATGTCTTTCACCTCTTTGCGCTCAAAAAAACTTTGCCCACCTGAGACAGTGATCGGAATCTGTTCTAGCATACATGTTTGCTCTATGGCAGGAATCAGATGATTTGTTCTCACCAATATGCCGAACGAGTTCCAACCTGTGCTCTCTTCAAAGGAGATTCTTCGCATCTCCGAAACAATTGTTCGTATCTCATCTTCCTCATCTTCAGGATGCAACAGGACAATTCTGCCACCCGACCCACTATCGGTCCAAAGTGATTTCTCTTTTCTCTGCTTGTTGTTCACGATCAGCTCATTTGCAGCCTGTAAGATGGTTCCTGTGGAACGGTAGTTTCGCTCTAGGGTGATCTCTACAAATTCGGGGAAATCGCTCTCGAAAAGCATGATGTTCTGATAGTTCGCTCCTCGCCACGAGTAAATGGATTGATCGTCGTCTCCCACGACGCAAAGATTTCTGTGTTCACGGGCGAGCATGTGCACCAACTTGTATTGCTCAAGCGATGTATCCTGGAATTCATCGACCATGATGTACTGGAAACGATTCTGGTATTCCGAAAGAATATGGGGATATCGGTCGAATAGGGTACTGGGGAGCATGAGTAGATCGTCGAAATCGACTGCATTGTAGAGTCTCATATGGTCATGATACGCATCGTACAGCGCCTTGGTCAGGCGAGTGGAACTTTCAGGCCAGGTCCCTCTCCCTGTTTTCACTTCGCTGAAAAGCTGGAGCATTGCATCGATATCCATCGCATGGGGATCCAGGTTCTCCTCTATGAGCACCTCACGAAGAAGCGATAATCTATCCGCGCTATCATAGATGGTGAAATTGTGTTTGTAGCCAAGCATATGACCGTACTCTTTCAACACTCGCAGACCAAAAGCGTGAAATGTTGAAGTGAGCAGGCTGGGAAGCGGATTATCTGTCAGCTCGCGTACCCGCACGGCCATCTCACGAGCAGCCTTGTTCGTGAATGTGAGAGCAAGAATGTTCGATTGATCTATTCCCTGTTCCAGCATATGGGCGATTCGATAGCAGATCATGCGCGTCTTACCCGATCCTGCCCCTGCTATGATCAGGACAGGACCGAGGATTTGTGAGGCAGCGTGTGCCTGTTGTGTATTGAGGAGATTGTTGAGATTGAGAGACATACGATGATACTCCAGCTAGATGACTTTTACGAAGATTGAACTGAACCCTTTCCCGAGAACCAGGATGAGTGTGACTATGGTAGCAGACATGACCACGCCAGCACTTGCTGCGAGGATGCTTCTTTTTCGATCGAGACCCAATACCCAGGCTCCCAATGTCCCTGTCCAAGCTCCAGTGATCGGTAGCGGAACACCAACGAAGAACATGACGCCCCAGAGACCGAACCGCTCCACCTTCGGACCTAATCGAGTTCTGGCACGTACTACGGTACGATCGAATATGCTTGCATAGAATCTCCACCAACCATAGAAGAATCGGTGAACATAGGTGAGAAAGAGGTACACAAGAGGAGAAACGAATAGATTTGCTCCTGCTCCGAGAAGCACAGCCTCCCATAATGGATACCCTCGTAGGTAGGCAAATGGTATGGCTCCACGCAATTCGCTTATGGGGGCAAGACCGAGCAGTATAGTGCCAATAAGCGTGTTCATGTCCATCAGTTGATTCCTTCGTTCGTTTCGATTGTGATCGCATCCACTGGGCATACTTCATGGCAGCAATAGCAGCGGATGCATGCGCTATAGTCGGCCACGATATGTCGCTCCTTGTCAAGTGAGAGCGCTTTTGCCGGACAGATCTTGACGCAGCGACCACAACCTATGCACAGATCATCATCGAATAGTGGCTTAGGCTCATGACGCCTGTGATGAAGTTTGATGCGTCGAGTGAATAACGGACTGAGCAGGGACCCGAAAAGTCGCGTTCGCTTCTCCTGTTTGATTCGCTTGTAGTCGTGGAGTACCAGATCGGAAGCATGCAACAGGGGATATTCGATATCATCGATGTGAATCCAACTGGTAAGGTTCCTGTTCTTCAGTTCTCGAGTCAGAGGAATGGTGAGTGGATCGTATCCCATGATTATGGACTGAGATACATCGAGTGCCGTAGGATCGGGGGAGGCGATGATCAGTCCAGTGTGCCTGGGCATGCCTCCCGCAGGACCTGGTCCTTCCATAGAGACTATGGCATCCATCACCGAGAATTGTGGAGCTATCACACTGTATAGTCCAGCTAGCATTCGAGCGAAGGACTCTCGTGTAGGGTAACGCATATGGCAGGAACTTTTATAGAGTCCTGGAACCATGCCGAATAGATTCTTCACGCTCCCTGTTGTGTACATCAACTGATGCGTCTTCATTTTTGCGACCGAAATCACCATATCCACCTCATTGAGTATATGAGGAAGAGGTAGTTTCAGACCAAGCGCCCCAGGGATCCGGTGCATGACAGGATTTTTAGCGAAATCACACCAAAGCGCCCCCTCTTCACCACAGACACGCGCTATGCCAGAAATCTTCGGTGAAAATCCAGGGCCGTGTATTCCCGGTGAATCGCCAACAAGTACTTGAGAAGCGCCACGAGCTTTGAGCATGCGTATCAGCGATGCTATGAGTTCAGGTCGTGTAGTTACCGCTCGTTCAGGAGGGGCATCGCTGAGGATGTTCGGCTTCAAAAGAATCCGTTTCCCTCGTATGTCGGGAAGGAGGGCCAGGTCGCATACGAGTGAAACAACGGTATCCAATTCCGTCGATGAATAGGTCTCACACCGTTCAATGGCGACAGCCGGTGATGCATGTTTCATGAAACTCTCCTGATGAGACAGAAATAGAGCGGTCCTCTCCCTTCGGCTGTATCGGGAAGAATGATCGATCCATAGCGACGATTCTCCGCAAAAGCAACAGAGAGTGGGATCTCTTCGTATCGACCGGAACGTTTTTTATCGAGTCTCCCGATCACCTCTTCGTTTTCCAAAGGTGAAATGCTGCAGGTGCTGTAGAGAATGTGTCCACCGATTTTCACCACCTCTAACGCTGAGGCGAGCATGGCGAACTGTTGGACTGCTAGGTGCTTGGTACGCGCTGGACTCCATTGTGCTAATGCCGATTGATCATGCAGAACGTGCCTTTCAGAGGAACACGGA